>Ga0247834_1002842_pt1 | contig 24907 bp, 21 predicted proteins | sample LaCruzMarch2015__8_FD_187118 | JGI IMG/M metagenome (GOLD analysis project Ga0247834, IMG submission 187118) | Freshwater microbial communities from meromictic Lake La Cruz, Castile-La Mancha, Spain - LaCruzMarch2015_12m | ecosystem: Environmental > Aquatic > Freshwater > Lake | place: Spain...
GTTGTATTTATCGCTGGCTGGCAATGTGATCGGTTACCCCTTGCTGCTGGGCTGGGCGCTGCGCCACGTCACGGCCAGCCATGCGGCTGTCATCACCGCCTTGCTGCCGTTGGCCACCGCCGCAGCAGCCGCGTGGTTGCTGCACCAACGCGCGCGTCTGGGGTTTTGGGTCTTTGCCGCTTTGGGCAGCATCCTGGTAGCGGTTTACAGTCTGCTGCGCGCAGCGCAAATGGGCCACGGTTTTGGCCTGACCTGGGCCGACACCCTGCTACTGGGCGCCGTGGTGGCCGCCTCGCTGGGCTATGTCGCCGGGGCAAAAGTCACGGCCAGTATGGGCGCTGAGAAAGTCATCAGCTGGGTTTGTGTGATGGCGCTGCCCCTCACGCTGCCCGGAGCCTGGCTCACTTGGCCCGACCAAACAGTAGTGCCCATATCGTGGCTGGCTCTGCTGTACCTGGGCGTGTTCTCCATGTGGGCGGGCTTTTTTGCCTGGTTTCGCGGTCTTTCGCTGGGTGGCCCACTGCGGGTGAGCCAACTGCAATTGCTGCAGCCTTTCATCAGCATTCTGGCGGCCGTGCCTTTGCTGGGAGAATCACTCGATGCCATGACCCTGGTTTTTGCCATTCTGGTCGTGGGCACGGTTTCCATGGGACGGCGCATGGCCAACACCCCCAAATCCAAGTGAACTAAAAATTGAGGAGCAGAACATGAAATGGCAAATGGCCCAACGCGCCGAAAAGATGAACCCCTCGGTGATCCGCGAGATCCTGAAAGTCACTGAAAAGCCCGGCATCATCAGTTTTGCTGGTGGCCTGCCTTCACCCCAGACTTTCCCGATCGACGCCATGCGCGAAGCCAGCGAGCGCGTGCTGAGAGATGACGGCAAAGCCGCCTTGCAATACGCCGCCAGCGAAGGCTACGCCCCGCTGCGCGAATGGGTCGCAAAAGACCTGCTCAAACAAGGCATGCATGTGAGCCCCGACCAGGTGCTGATCACCACCGGCAGCCAGCAAGGCCTGGACTTGGTCGCCAAGATCCTGATCGACGCGGGCAGCCGCATTTTGGTTGAAACGCCCACCTACCTGGGCGCTTTGCAAGCCTTCACCCCGATGGAGCCCATCGCCGTGGGCGTGAACAGCGACGATCATGGCGTGGATGCCGCCGACCTGCGCGCCAAAGTGGGCGTCGGTGCTGACAAAGCTCGTTTTGTGTATTTGCTGCCTAACTTTCAGAACCCCACGGGCCGCACCATGACCGAAGAGCGCCGCGCCGCCGTGGGCCAAGTGGCCATCGAAACCGGTCTGCCAATCATCGAAGACAACCCCTACGGCGACTTGTGGTTTGACGCGCCCCCCGCTCCCTCGCTCAGCTCGCGCCACCCCGAGGGCAGCGTTTACTTGGGCTCGTTTTCCAAAATCCTCGCACCCGGCCTGCGCTTGGGTTATTTGGTGGCTCCCACCTCGCTGTACCCCAAACTCTTGCAAGCGAAACAAGCGGCCGATCTGCACACGCCCAGTTTCAACCAGCGCGTGGTCGCTGAAGTGCTGAAAGACGGCTTCATCGAACGCCATGTGCCCACCATCCGCGCGCTTTACAAACAGCAGTGCGAAGCCATGCTGGCCGCGCTTGACCGCGAAATGGCGGGGCTGGGCCTGACTTGGAACCGCCCGGTGGGCGGCATGTTCTTGTGGGTGCAACTGCCCAAGGGCCTCAAAGCCATTCCATTGCTGGCCAAAGCCGTTGAAAAAGGCGTGGCCTTTGTGCCCGGCTCTGCCTTTTATGCCGAGGGTGCCGACGAAAGCACACTGCGCCTGTCGTTCGTGACCGCCACCGTGGACCAGATCAACACTGGCATGGCCGCGCTGGCCGCCACGATCCGAGAATCCCTGTAATCCGCTTCCACCCCCTCAAGGCCCCATGAAATCCCGCGCTTTTCAACAAGTCGACGTCTTCACCGACACCGCTTTCCTGGGTAACCCGCTGGCCGTAGTGCTCGATGGCACGGGCCTGAGCGACGTGCAAATGCAAACCTTTGCTGCCTGGACGCAGCTGAGCGAAACCACCTTTGTGCTGCCGCCCACGCCCGAAGGCGCTGCGGGCGGGGCCGACTATCGGGTGCGCATCTTCACGCCCGGTGCTGAGCTGCCGTTTGCGGGCCACCCCACACTGGGCACAGCCCACGCCTGGCTGAAGGCGGGCAACACGCCACGGCAACCTGGTGTGCTGATGCAGGAATGCGGCGTTGGCCTGGTGACTTTGAAGCAGCTGGGCGAGCGCTGGGCTTTTGCAGCACCACCTCTGAAGCGATCAGACATCTCGGTCGAAGACCTCAGCCCGGTGCTAGCCGCTTTGGGGCTGGACGCATCTGAAGTGATAGCCGCCCAAAACCTGAACAACGGACCGCACTGGCTGGGCCTGGTGGTCCATGATGTGGACACGGTGCTGGCCCTGGAGCCTGACCACGCTGCCCTGAAAAAACTGGGCACCAAAGTCGGCGTGGCGGGCAAGCGGCAAGCGTCAGCCACCGAGGCACAACATGGCCTGATCCGCCGCGCCAACCGCGAAGCCCGCGCCTTTGCACCGTCCACCAGCACCGCCAACGACCCCACCGATCTGGAAGTACGCGCCTTCGCCGCCCCCGTGGGCATCGCCGAAGACCCGGTCACCGGCAGCCTGAACGCATCGCTGGCGCAATGGCTGATGGACGACGGTCACATGCCTCTCACCTACAGCGCCCGTCAGGGCACGATTCTGGGGCGCGAAGGTCAGGTGTTTCTGTCGCAAGACCCACAAGGCCAAGTCTGGGTGGGTGGCGATGTGGTCGGCTGCATCCAAGGCAGCGTCAGTCTGTGACCCCCCTGAACCCCAAGCCTTAAACTGCAGGAGCCACCATGCACACCGACCTGCCCACACTGGCCCAAATCCAAGCGGCCACGCAAACCATCTACGCGGCCTTTGGCCCCACGCCCCAGTACCGGTGGAACACCCTGAGCCAGCGGCTGGGCACCGACTGCTGGGTCAAGCATGAAAACCACACCCCCGTGGGCGCCTTCAAGGTGCGCGGTGGTTTGACTTACTTTGAACACTTGGCCCGCTCAGGCCAGATGCCCTCCAAAGTGATCAGCGCCACTCGGGGCAACCATGGCCAGAGCATCGCTTATGCGGCAGCACGCCACGGCGTGGCCTGCACCATCGTGGTCCCGCTGGGCAACTCCGCCGAGAAGAATGCCGCCATGCGGGCGCTGGGTGCGCAGCTCATCGAACAGGGTCATGACTTCCAGGCCGCCCGCGAACACGCTCTGAGCCTGGCACAGGCCAGCGGTGCGCACATGGTGCCCAGCTACCACCCAGCCTTGGTGCTCGGCGTGGCCACGGGTTGGCTCGAATTTTTTCAGGCTGTCCCTGCGCTCGATGTGCTTTATGTACCGATTGGCCTCGGCTCGGGTGCCTGCGCCGCATTGGCGGCCAAAAAAGCGCTTGGCCACCCTGTCAAGGTAGTGGGCGTGGTCAGCGCACACGCCACCACTTACCTCGACTCGATGGCGGCAAACTGCGTGGTCGAAGCCCCGGTCAGCACTTTGCTGGCCGATGGCATGGCGGTGCGCCGCGCCGACCCACAAGCGCTGGCTATTTTGCAAGCTGGATTGGACCGCGTGGTTCAGGTCAGCGATGCACAGGTGGCCCAAGCCATGCGCGACCTGTACACCGACACCCACAACCTGGCCGAAGGTGCAGGCGCTGCCAGTTTTGCCGCCGCGTGGTCCGAACGCGAACAACTGCGCGGGCAAGTGGTGGGCACAACCTTGTGCGGTGGCAATGTGGACGCCAGCACCTTGTGCCAGGTGCTGCAAAACCTCACCTGAAGGCCACAGGATCCGGCTCTTTGACGCCATGGAAACTCAGCAAGCGCGTCAACCCTGACGCCAATGGCTGACCCATTCCAGACCAGAAACGCCAGGTCGCTCTTGGGACAAAACCGGCGCACGTCCGCCACCACAATAGACGCCCATGGGAACTCTCTATCTGGTCCGCCATGGACAAGCCTCCTTCGGGGCCGATGACTACGATCAACTCAGCCCACTGGGCCGTCAACAGGCTGTGCGACTGGGAGAGTATCTGCGCCCCAAGTTGCAGGCCCAACCGATTGAAGCCGTGATGATGGGCAGCTTGAAACGCCACCGCCAAACCTGGGAAGGCATCTCCGAGGGCGCGGGTTTGCCCCACACCCCGGCCGTCTGGCCGGGCCTGAACGAATACGACAGCCACGCGCTGATCGAGTCCATCCACCCCGAGCCGTTGGCCAAACCCGACACCCCCGAGCTGTACCGCCACCACTTTCGCCTGCTGCGCGATGCGCTGCAAGCCTGGATGGCGGGGCGCACCCAGCCGCGCGGCATGACCAGCTACGCCGACTTTGTAGGCGGCATCGAGGGGGCGCTGGACCATGTGCGGCAAAACCATTCAGGCGACGTGATGATCGTATCCAGCGGCGGCCCCATCTCCACAGCCGTAGGCCGCGTGCTGGGCACCCCGCCCGAAACCACCATCGAGCTGAACCTGCGCATCCGCAACACGGCGCTGACCGAGTTTGTGTTCACTCCCAAACGGCACATGCTGCTGACCTACAACACCTTGCCGCACCTGGACAACGACGCGCACAAGGACTGGATCACCTTCGCTTGAGACGCTGAATTTCCTTATGAAAATTGGGTGTAATCCCTAGGAAAAACCTTGCAATTGCAGGGGCAAAATAAGCGGCATGAATTGTTCGACCGCCTGGCTTGCCCTTCAGACACTGGAAGGCGGCATTGAGTTCGCCCTCACACCCGCCGATCAAGCCGATCGTCTGGCAGCACAACTGAGCGCGGACCTTCGGGAATGGGGCCTTCAGTCAGCGATTCAGACCCTGCATCAGCCCCTCGAAGACGGCACCGTGGCCTTGGTGGCCCGCTTACAGCGCGAATTCCAGCAAAACCACATGCCCGGGTTCAACAGCCTGAACTTGTGCACTTCCCTGGGGCCAATCAACCAGGATGACCACGCCAATGAAGCTTGGGCTTTGGAACGCGAAATCTGGGTGGCTCTGTTGGGCTCGCCCCATCGCTTTGCATTCCGCGACCTGGAGGCCCTGAAGTCACACGTTCGGGTGCGGCGCAACATGGCCTTGGCCGCCCGCTTGACCGCGCTGGCCTTCAAAACTGAAGCGGCCGAACGCCCCGAGGCCGACTGGCACTACGAAGAAGACCCCGGCTTCATCCTCAAGCCGGGCCGCCCCCTGATTCAAGCACTGATCTCCGCCACGCAGCCTGAGGCCACTGGCAAACTGTACGACTTCTCGTGCTACCGCGCCACCGAATACGTGATCTTGCTGGGCATCGCGCAAGAGTTGCAGGCGCACCACCCAGCATTGTTGGCCGAATTGCAGCAATTGAACGAACGCCACGCGGTGCGCTCGGGCCAGTTCCACGAAGTGTTTCTGGTCGAGTACGGCAGCATGGAAGCCCCCTTACCCGCCCGCTTTTATGTCCCGGGCGACCGACTGTGGTTTCGCAACCCGGACGAGCGCTCCGCAGACGTGACCGGCTACGAAGGCTCCTGGGTCATGTACATGGGCGGCGGCCTGTTCAGCAACTTCTGGAAGCGGGACGCACCTTTCACCCTCGAATCCAAAGCCATTGAAATTTTCCACTGGAAAGACGGCGTCTACACCGACGCCCAAGGTGAGCTACAGATGAACGAGACGGTGGTGGAACGACTGGTGGCCCAAACCCAGGCCGACCCCGAAGCCAGAGCCCGCGTGCTCGAACGCATGCTGCGCATGCGCGACCCTAAAGGTGTCTATGCCGAGGGCGGCTGCATCGACACCACACGCGAATACCCTAAAAACGTAAGCCGCGAGCACTGCGAGTTGGTGCTGCCCGCATTCTGAAGACTGGGCCGGTGGGCCTCAACCCACCTGGTCGGTGAGCGTGTCTGGAGGCAATTGGTCAATTTCACAAAGCAATTGCGCCAAAGCCCGGCCAGAAGCATCCAGCAAAGCCTGCCCTTTGGCCAGCGTGGCAGCAGCCGCATTGCCCGCCGCACCATGGCGGTTGTAGTCTTGCATTTGCCAGCCCAGTTTGGCACTTTTTCCGTTGCCCAAAATTTCAAAGCGCTCGGCGCGATCTTGCGAGGTGGACCGAAAGTTCTGCGCCCGATCCATGCGTACGGTGCCTGGGCGCAACGCCAGCATCATGGAGGTTTCGGTGTCACCCGCGTGCACGCCAAAGCGGTGCTCTTCGGGCGGGAACAGCGCATTGACATCGTCCCCCTGTGCATCGCGCAGTGGCAAATTGAACCAACTCACGCTGTACACCAGCATGCCCAGCCGGGCCCGCAGGTCACGCGCCACGATGTCCATCACACTGACCTGACCGCCATGGGCGTTCAAAAGCACCAGTTTCTTCACTCCACTGGCCGCCACCGACTCGCCAATGTCGGTCCACAAACGTATCACGGTTTCGGCCTTGAGCGTCAGGGTGCCAGCAAAACGGGCGTGCTCGGGGCTCAGCCCCACCGTTTGGGTGGGCAAAAACAAGACGGATAAGTCGGCTGGCAAGTGCGGCAAGCAAGCCGACACCACGCCATTGACCAAATCGGTGTCCACCGACAGCGGCAGGTGCGGGCCATGCTGCTCGGTGGCGGCCACGGGCAGCACGGCCATCGTCCGTGCATGCGCCAGCGCTTGAAAATCGAGGGTGGTCCAGTCGGCCCAAAATCGCGAAGGGTTTTGCATGTTGGGCATCTTAATGGAGCGCGGCCGTGTACAGTGCCTTTCGCAGAAGGTTACGCTTCAGGTGTTCGGGGCCACAAAGAAGGATTGGCGTGAAAGTTTCCGTGTTGTCGCGTGGCTGGGCCACGGTTCAGAGTGGTCTGCTCGTGCTGGGCACGTGCGCGCTCTTGTGGGCGTCTGCACCCAGCTTGGCGCAAACCGGTGCCCTGTTTTCCTCTAAGGCGACCGCTGGCAATTCAGCCACCAACGCCTTGCTCAGCAGTCCCGCCCATGTGGTCAACACCGCGCAGGTGCGGGCCGAGTTGCAGTTGCACGCCCCCCAAGGCATCCAGGCCGGAAAAACCTTCTGGCTGGGCTTGCAGATCGAGCACCAGCCCCAGTGGCACACCTATTGGCAAAACCCGGGCGATTCGGGCTTGCCCACCCAGCTGCAGTGGCAGCTGCCTGCAGGCTTGCAAGCTGGCGCGATCGCTTGGCCTTTGCCCAAAAAATTCCCGATTGGCAGCTTGGCCAACTACGGCTACGAAGGCCGTGTGCTGCTGACGGTGCCCGTGACGGTGGCAGCTGACTTTCGCTTCCCGGACAGTGGGCCTCTGACCCTTCAATTGCAAGCCGATTGGCTGGTGTGCCGCCAAGAATGCATCCCACAAGAAGGCCGCATGAGCCTGAACCTGGCCTCTGCCGCGCCGCAAACGCTGCACGCGGCAAGCTTTGAAGCGTCTCAAAAACTCAGTCCCCAGACGTTGCCTCAGCTCAAGCAAGGCGGCACCTGGATCACCGGTGGGCAGACCACGTTGTCGGACGATGGCCGTCAACTGAGCCTGCGCGTGCATGGCCTGCCCGTCAGCTGGCGCGGCCAGACGCTCAGCGCCTTCCCGGTCACGGCCAACGTGGTGCACAACGCGGCCGTACAAGGCAAAGACTGGACACAAAACTGGCAAGGCGCGGTCTGGCAGGCCAAAATCCCGGTTTCTGAGGAGCGCGGTGACAGCCCCCAAACACTTCGATGGGTCATCGCGACGGGGCCAGAGTCTGCGCCCCAAGCCCCTGCTTTTGAGCTGACAACGCCCGTGCAAGGCACTTGGCCTCCGTTGGCACAAGCCGCGCCTGCCGAAGTCTCGCCCGCGCTGGCCAAGGCCTTGGCTGAGAATGCACGCGCTGCGCAAAAACCAGCGACATCCAGCGCCACGGCTTTGGGCCTGACGCTGGCCATTTTGGGGGCGCTAGTGGGCGGTTTACTTCTCAACCTGATGCCATGCGTGTTTCCGGTGCTGGCCATCAAGGTGCTGGGCTTTGCCCGGGCCGATGCCACTCAGGCCCAACACCGCGCCGCCGGGATAGCCTACACCGTGGGTGTGGTGCTGTCGTTCATGTTGCTGGGCGGCCTGATGCTGGCCTTGCGTGCCGCCGGCGAGCAGCTTGGTTGGGGCTTTCAGCTGCAGTCGCCGGCCGTGGTGGCGGCTCTGGCGCTCTTGTTCACCCTGCTGGGCCTGAACCTGGCGGGCGTTTTTGAATTCGGACAAATGCTGCCCAGCAGCTTGGCGTCTTTGCAAAGCCGCCACCCGACCGTGAACGCCGGTTTGTCGGGCGTGTTAGCCGTGGCCGTGGCGTCGCCCTGCACAGCCCCCTTCATGGGCGCGTCGCTGGGCTTGGCCATTGCGCTGCCCGTGTGGCAGGCGCTCTTGGTCTTTGCCGCCATGGGCGTGGGCATGGCCTTGCCGTATCTAACAGCCAGCTGGTGGCCCGGCATTGCGCGCGCCCTGCCGCACCCAGGGGCCTGGATGTTGACTTTCCGCCAAGCCATGGCCTTCCCCATGTTTGCCACTGTCATTTGGCTGCTGTGGGTGCTGGGTCAGCAAACCGGCATCGACGGGGCCAGCGGTCTGTTGGCTTTGCTGCTCACGGTGGCTTGGCTGGCTTGGGCCCTGGGCCTGACAGGCCGGACGCGCTGGGTCATGGGCGGCCTGGCTCTGGCCACTTTGCTGTGGCTGGGCAGCAGCTGGCTGCCTTTGGCTTTGCGTGAAGCGCCTGCAGTGGCAGCTTCAGCCACACCAGCCAGCAGCGCCAGCGAGAAAAACGCCGCCGGTCTGCCCTTGTGGCAAGCCTGGTCTGAGGCTGACCTGCAGACGCAACTGAGCGCCGGTCGCCCGGTGTTCGTGGACTTCACCGCCGCCTGGTGCGTGACCTGCCAGTACAACAAAAAAACCACCTTCACCGATGCAAAGCTGCTGGCCGACTTTGCAGCCCGCCAAGTGGTGCTGATGCGTGCCGACTGGACCCGCCGCGACCCCGCCATCACCCAGGCGCTCACGGCATTGGGCCGCAGCGGCGTGCCAGTGTATGCCCTGTACGCGCCGGGCCGCGCGCCCGTGCTGCTGTCCGAATTGCCCAGCGTGGCCGAAGTGCAAGAGGCGCTGCAGGCCCTGAGCACTGGGCGTTGAACGCCCACCCTTCCCTGACCTCTTTGACGCCCGCCGGACAGTGAAACGTCCTTGCAGCCTGCGACAATGGCGGGCATGAGTACTTCTTTTGCCCCCCTCCAAAACGACAGCTTCTTGCGCGCCTGCCTGCGCCAAGCCACTGACCACACCCCCGTCTGGCTCATGCGCCAAGCCGGGCGCTACCTGCCCGAGTACCGCGACACCCGCGCCAAAGCCGGCAGCTTCATGGGCCTGGCCACCAACGTCGACTACGCCACCGAAGTCACCCTGCAGCCGCTGGAGCGTTATGCACTGGACGCGTCCATCCTGTTCAGCGACATCCTCACCGTGCCCGACGCCATGGGCTTGGGCCTGAGCTTCGCTTTGGGTGAAGGCCCCCGCTTTGCCAAAAACGTGCGCGACGAAGCCGCCGTGGCCGAGCTGGCCGTGCCCGACATGAACAAGCTGCGCTACGTCTTCGATGCGGTGACGTCCATTCGCAAGGCACTGAACGGCCGCGTGCCCCTCATCGGCTTTTCCGGTAGCCCCTGGACGCTGGCCTGCTACATGGTCGAGGGCGCGGGGTCTGACGATTACCGTCACGTCAAAACCCTGATGTACAGCCGCCCAGACCTGATGCACCGCATTTTGGCCATCAACGCCGACGCCGTGGCCCTGTACCTGAACACGCAAATCGAAGCCGGTGCGCAAGCCGTCATGGTGTTTGACAGCTGGGGCGGTGTGCTGGCCGACGGGGCTTTCCAGCAGTTCAGCCTGGCCTACACCGCTCGCGTGCTTGCCCAACTCAAAACCGAGCACAACGGACAGCGCATCCCCAGCATCGTCTTCACCAAAGGCGGTGGCCTGTGGCTGCCCGAGATGGGTGGCCTGAACTGCGACGTGTTGGGCCTGGACTGGACCATGAACCTGGGCCGCGCACGCGCCCTGGTGGGAGGTGAAGTGGGCGGCCCCGGCAAAGCGCTGCAAGGCAACATCGACCCAAACATCCTGTTTGCGCCGCCTGCGCAAATCGCCACCGAGGTGCACCGCGTGCTCGACAGCTTTGGCACCCCGCACACCGACCGCAGCACCACAGGCCCCACGCACATCTTCAACCTGGGCCACGGCATCAGCCAATACACCCCGCCCGAGCATGTGACGGCGCTGGTCGAGGCGGTGCACAGCCATTCGAAGGCCCTGCGCCAAAAGTGATCGCAACGGGCTTGGACCGAACACCCCGCTAGCATAAAAATCAAGCGCACAAACACTTTTTTTCAAAATAAAAGCCGCTTGCCGCTTGACTTATGCACAAAAGTAGACAACCGCTAAAAACCCATCGTTCTGCTGCACAGCAACATAAGAGGTCCAACCCCCATCACGCAAGTTGTTGATTTTATTGGACTTTATTTCCTGCACATTGAACGGGCATTTTGACGGAAGGCTTGATTTCAAGGCTTCCGGGGCATCCCGACAGAGTTTTCAACAAAGTTATCCACAGATTTTCTGGATCAACGCAAAGCTCTTTGAAATCAATGACTTAGCCCCTCTTTCAAGAATTCAGCTAACTTGCAATACTGACAAATTCATAACAAACATCGGAAACAATGTGAGCGCACACCACTGGATCGATGTTGCCGTCCAGACCCCGGCCCACAGCCCCATCGGGGGGCTGCTGAGTTATCGCAGCCCCTTTTCAGTGCATTTGGGACAACTCGTGCGCGTGCCCTTGGGCAAGCGAGAGGTGCTGGGTGTGGTGTGGGCGCTGCGCGATGCAGCACCGGTGGAGATGCCCGAATCGGCAGTGCGCGATGTGCTGGGCGTGCTCGAAGGCCTGGCCCCGCTGGACAGCGCATGGCGACAATTGGTGCAGTTTTCGGCCCAGTATTACCAGCGCTCTTTGGGAGAGGTGGCCTTGGCAGCGCTGCCGCCCCAGTTGCGCGACTTGACGTCCGAGCAACTCGCGCGTCGCCTGAAAAAACAGAACCCCGACCGTGCCGTGCACACCACGCCCGGCCCCGCCCTCTCAGAAGAGCAAGACACCGTGCTGGCGCAAATGGCCAGCGGCACCGGGCCCTTCTTGCTGTTTGGCAGCACCGGCAGCGGCAAAACCGAGGTTTATTTGCAGGCCGTCGAGCGCATGCTGGCCACCGACCCACAAGCCCAAGCGTTGCTCATGGTGCCTGAGATCAACCTCACGCCCCAACTCGAGGAGCGGGTGCGAGCGCGCTTTGGCAGCGAAGCCGTGGTGTCCATGCACAGCGGCATGACGCCCGCCCAGCGCCTGAATGGCTGGCTGGCCGCCCATGCAGGTCACGCCCGCATCGTGCTGGGTACGCGCATGGCCATTTTTGCGTCCATGCCGCACCTGAAACTGATCGTGGTCGACGAAGAACACGACCCCAGCTACAAACAACAAGAGGGCGCCCGCTATTCGGCGCGAGACTTGGCGGTGTACCGGGGCCGCCTGCAAAACGCCCCGGTGCTGCTGGCCTCGGCCACGCCCTCGCTGGAAAGCTGGCATCACAGCCGCCCGGCCGATGCCGAAGATCCAGGCGGTCGTTACCAACGCCTGCTGATGCCCTCGCGCATTGGCACGGCTCTTTTGCCTAAAGTGCGGCGTGTGGACATGAACAAACAGCCGCGTCGCGCTGTGCTGTCCACCCAGTTGGTGGCGGCCATCCAAGAGCGGGTGGAACGCGGCGAGCAATGCATACTGCTGCTCAACCGCCGGGGCTATGCCCCCGTGCTGCACTGCGCCGACTGCGGCTGGAAAAGCGAGTGCAAGCACTGCAGCGCATTTCGGGTGTTCCACAAGATCGACCGCACCTTGCGCTGCCACCACTGCGGCCTGACCGAACGCGTGCCCCGGGCCTGCCCCGAGTGCGGCAACGCCGACATCGCGCCCATTGGCCGGGGCACCGAACAGCTGGAAGAACACCTGGGCGAGTTGTTGGCGCACGTCTTGCGCCCCGACGGCTCCCCGGTGCGCATCGCCAGGATCGACGCCGACAGCACCCGCTTGAAAGGCGCGTTGGAAAGCCAGCTGGCCCAAGTGCACTCGGGCGAAGTGGACGTGTTGGTCGGCACACAAATGATTGCCAAGGGGCACGACTTCCGGCGCATCACACTGGTGGCGGCCATCAACCCCGACACGGCCCTGTTTTCGAGTGACTTTCGCGCACCCGAGCGGCTGTTTGCGCTGCTCATGCAAGCCGCAGGCCGCGCTGGACGCGACGCCGCACAAAGTGCCACCAGCGAAATGTGGGTCCAAACCTTTCACCCGCAGCACGCACTGTTTGAGGCGCTTAAAACACACGACTACCCGGCCTTTGCCGCGAGTGAGTTGGCCGAGCGCACCGCCGCCGACCTGCCGCCCATCAGCCACCAGGCCCTGCTGCGCGCCGACGCCCGCACGCAAGAAGCCGCCCAGGGCCTGCTGAACGCCGCCCGCGAAGCCCTGGAAGCCCAGCTGAGCGCCGACCCGTCCACGGCGGATTTGGTGCTGCAAGTGAGTGTGTACCCCGCCGTGCCCATGAGCATGCAGCGCGTGGCCGATGTGGAGCGCGCCCAAATGCTGCTGGAAAGCCCCAGCCGCATGGCGCTGCAAAAAATGCTGTGGCACCTGCACAGCGTGTTGCACCAGGTGCGCAGCCAACCCGAACACAAAGGCGTGATCCGCTGGCTGGTGGACGTGGACCCGCAGGCGATTTGAGCCCGCCCGCCTCGGCCCTCAGACCTGGAACAAGGTCACCACCCCGGAAAAGGTAAAAAACGCGGCTACCGTGGTCACCAGGATGATGCGTGCGATGCGCCCGTTATCGGCCCCCAGCCGCTCGGCCAGCAAGGACACATTGCTGGCACTGGGCAGCGCAGCCACCAGCACGATCACCTGCAAGGCAAAAAGTTCGATCGGTACGCCCCATTGAATGGCGGTCAAGCCGACCAACAAGACCAGCAAGGGGTGCAGCACCAGCTTGATCAAAGCCACGGGTAAATAATCACCCATGCGCAGCGGTCCGTGCGGCCGCTCATGGGACAGCATTTGGGAGCGCGCCAGCACCGCGCCAATGGTGAACAAGGCCACTGGCGAAGCGGCATCCGCCAGCAAACCCACCGTTGCGTTCACCGGGCCACTCAAGGCCCAACCACCGTAAGAAAACGCAGCCCCCAAAGAAATGGCCCAGGGCATGGGGTTGCGCAGCACACCCGCAAGCGCTTTGCGAGCGGCCACAACGGTGCCTTGCTCCCCTGCCGCATCCATGCGCGACAAGGCCACGCACAAAGAAGACGTGATCACCAAGTCCACCACGATGGTCACAATCGCATGCCCCACCGCCTGCGCCCCCAGCAAAGCCACCAAGAGCGGCACGCCCATGAAACCGGTATTGGGAAACGCCGCCACCAAAGCACCCAAAGACGCGTCGTTCCAACGGATGCGCCCATTCAGGCTGATGGCGATGCTGAACGCCACCAGCACCAGCGCGCAAAACAAATACGTGAAAAACACCCCCGCATCGAGCAGCTGCGCGATGGGCGTGTCCGCGCCAAAACGAAACAACATGCAAGGCAGGGCAAAAAACAGCACAAAGCCGTTTAACCCCGAAATTGCCTCCAGCGGCATCAACCTCAGGCGGGCGGCGGCATAGCCGCACAGTACCAAGGCAAAAAAGGGAAAGGTGACGCGCAGGACTTCCAACATGCCGAGATTGTCAGGGCATTTCAGACGCAGCCAAGGCCGCTTGCCTGACAAATGCTTGGGTGTGACGGTTTCCTCGAATGAGTGTGTACAAACATGCGCTCTGACCGAAATTCCACTCAAGCCCCGCAACTGGTTGGATGCCTGGCTCACCGCGTCAGCGCAATAACCCGGGGTACCGGTATTGTCCTGAATCACTGTCACGCCTGGATATTTAGGCCTTTAGAAATATCGATCAAGATCATCCCGTTGCGTCACACGAAGCCACCGCTTCTTGGGCGCTGGAAAGCTTCACAACATTCGTTTTGTGAACACCAGTTAGGGCAGTTGGTTCATCAGCCTTTTTTGGCCCATGCATTGCACCAGCCCTTGCCTGCCACTTGCTTGCCAGCAAACAAGGGGCATCCGCCCCATGCGTCACTGGCTTTGCCTTGGTAAAGCGCGCAGTTTGTGCACACCTGACCAGCGGCATATTTCGGAAACTTCTTTTTGTCGGTTTTGGTGGCATCTGCGAAGTAACCAAGGGCGACCGCTTGTGGATCTTTCTCGTCCAATTTGGCTTGGCTTTTTGCAGCCGTAGACAGCATCGAGCCACCCGCAGCGAGAGCGAAGAAAAATTTGCGTCTGGTGTTGTTCATGAAAATTTCCTTGGGGTTGAGTAAAAAAGTTAATACAAAAAAACGGCTGTGGGCCTAACGAATCAACATCAAGATTTGGTCCGCTGTCACTTGGACCTTCACTTCGACAAGAGCGCCACCCACTCGCAGTTGGGGATAGCCAAGCCCAACCACGGTAACTCGACCTGGTTTAGCGGCAGGTACAGGTGCTTTGGTTTGAGCTTGAGAGCCATCCGCAGGAGTCATTGGTTTGTCTCCCAAGCATGCGGACAGCAATGCAGGTTCTGTGATTTCCAGGGTCTGCAAATTTTTCAACTCATCTTTCTTGGAACTGGAAATTGCTCGGCCCAAACCATCCAACAAACGCACCGAGTCAAATTTCGGTGCCCATTGGCCATTGCTGTCCAGACGGCCTGCAGTGATACACGCAACATCCGATGCATGTGCAACTGAGCCACAAGAGATCGACAAAAGCAAAACAATGCGCAGCAGCTTTGAACAAAATGATGGGGTTTCAGGACTACGTTTGAAGAGGTAAAGCATCATCAGAAGTTGTCCTTAACTCATGGAGATCAGATGCGTCGAGCCAAAACCACGGCTGCGGAAGAACCTTGACCGACAGTCCAACACCAAGCGCTTGTCAAAACGCCAAGACTTTTGCCAACCAGAGCGGCAGACTCATCTCGGTGGTGCTGCTCGTCTGCTTGACACCGAATCAAGAGTGGCAATAAACCTTCGGGCCCACCAAATTCATGAAGATGATCGATTTGTTGCTGGTAATGACGGTCTACAAATGTCTCTACTGCAGCGATCGTGGCGTAGACCGCACACCGACCAAACAAGGCTGGCAATGCGCCTGTCAGCCATCCCGCCAAGCGCCAGGGGCCAAGTAACAGGCTCTTTTGTGATGCCGGCAACCAATTTGTAACCTCTGTCAAATGGTCGGCTTCAGTCGCCCCATGGGCTTTGGCAAAGTTGAGCAGTTCAGCATCACCGCGCCATCGCGCTACAGCTTCAATGCCTTTGTAGATATAAACAGCACCTGTCTCGCCTGCATGGTCAGAGCGAAGTTCTCGGAGAAGGTGAGGAGACAGATGCTGTGTCACAAGCGATTTAGGCTTAGACGCCCAAGAGCTTCTTGGCTTCAGCCAAGGCTTTCATCGACTCGGTGTGCTTGCCTTCCTTGTGCAATTTTTCACCTTCTTCGCGCAAGGCTTTGACTTTGGACATGTCTGCAGCAGACAAATTCGCAGTGGGCACTTTGGCGTCGATGGCACGCATCTCGCCAGGGCAACCATGCGCTGAAGCCATGGTTGCAAAACACATCATCATTGAACCCAAAACCAGTTGTTTCATGGCAATCTCCAAAAATTGAACCGTTAGCATATTTGAGTTGAACCGACCACAGACACTTGTTGAGGGCTTTATCCCCAACTGAGGCTGGGGAATTGGCTATTGGGGGCACACTGGTTGGGGATTGACTTAGGAGCAGCCCTGTGGATGCCAAATTTTTTGAACGTCTTTCAAACCTCTCAGAGGGCGATATTTCAGCCATCATTCAGATGGCTTGGGAGGATCGGACGGCCTTTGAGACCATTCAGGAGCGCATGGGCTGGTCAGAAGCGGATGTGATTCGTCTCATGCGGCATGAGCTTCAGCCCAACTCTTTTCAGATGTGGCGCAAGCGCGTGAAAGGGCGCACGACCAAGCATCGGGCCTTGAGAAGTGTTGAAATGAGATTTGATGACCGCTTGGTAGCAGATCACCGCAGAGCAAATTGTTGAAACAACTGGCCAATCCCTGCGACACGCACAGGTCCGGCAATTAACAATCCCGTTCGCAGCGGCAGTCCAAAAGCACTAAAAGTTTGATCCTTTTTTCACTGTCAAACCAAGCTCACTCTATGGTTAAAGTGACCGATGAAACCATTTGACCCAACATACTGATATCAAGAGACCTTCTGAAGAATGCTTGTATCTCTCTTGGTTCAGCAAAACGGGTTTTTAAAGACTGACATCAAGAGCCACAGCGCTGAACTTTTCTGATGGAATTGGCCTGTATGGGCAACTTTCCGGGACAGCTTTAAACGGATGATCACGCTTGATCCTTGACCGCTGAAGTGCCATGGGCTTGAAGGACAACTGCGAGTCGATCAAAAGCCAAGTCGGCTGCAATGGCCAGCAACCCCACCATCATGGCACCTTGCAGCACGTAGGCGGTATTGAACCCAGAAAGTCCGACGATGATGGGCAAGCCAAGGGTTTTCGCACCCACGGTGGACGCGATGGCGGCTGTGCCAATGTTCACCACAACAGAAGTTCGCACACCGGCCAGCCAAAGGGGAAAAGCCAATGGCATCTGCACTTCGGCGAGTATTTGGCGAGGTCTCATGCCCATGGCGCGTGCAGAATCTAATACCGGCGATGGCACGGACGCGATTCCAGCCAGCGTTCCCTGAAGCACGGGCAGCATGCCGAAAATCGACAGGGCGATGAGCGCAGGCAGCTCGCCAAAGCCTACGGCTGGAACAGCTACCGCCAAAATGGCGACGGGCGGAAAAGTTTGCCCCATGGCGGCCAGTGTTTCCATCAAGGGCTTGAATGCACGCCCCGTTTCGGTGGTGGTGGCCAGTCCCGCCAGCGTTGCAATGGTCACAGCCAGCGCGCTGGACAACAACACAAGCCCTGTGTGTTGCCACATCAGTGTGGCCATGGGTTCTTGCAAATACACCGGTCTTGGCAGGGCCGGAAACAATGCTGCAAACAGCGGCTGTGAGTAGGGCAAACCATAAGCCAGCAACAACAACGCCGCCACACTCCAGACCAAGGGGTTAGCCCAGTAGCTTGGCTTAGGGGCGTGGCGCATTTGCGAATCAAGCATGTTGGTTTTCTAGCAAATCAGCGGCCCGCACCTGACCGAGCAGAGTGCCCGCTGCATCGGTCACGCACAAGGTGGATACATGCAATGCTGCCATCTGGGAAATGGCTTCTCTCAATGTGGCTGTATGGGCGATGGCGTGGATTGGCTCTGTGCCCTCAATCGCTTGGATATGGGGCGCAATGGTACGCAGTGAGAGCTGTTTGAGTCCCAGATCGGCTCGCCCCAGAAAGTCAGCTACAAAGTCGTTGGCAGGTTGTTGCAACAACTCAAGGGGCGTGCCCACTTGCGCGATACGGCCTTGGTTTAGCAGCACGATGCGGGTGGCCAGCAACAAAGCTTCATCGATGTCATGGGTGACAAACAGGATGGTTTTACCAGTAGCTCGGTGAATGGTTTTAAGCGTCAATTGCAAGGCAGCGCGGGTCACGGGATCGAGAGCCCCAAAGGGCTCGTCCATGAGCAGTACATCCGGGTCTGCGGCCATGGCGCGCGCCACACCTACCCTTTGCTGCTGACCGCCCGAGAGCTGGTGCGGATAGCGACTGGCGTATGGCTCAGGGTCCAACGCCAATAATTTCAACAGCTCGTACACGCGGGCTTGCACGCGATGGGCGTCCCAGCCCAGCAGTTTGGGTACTGTGGCAATGTTTTGTGCGACGGTTCTGTGAGGGAACAAGCCCACCGACTGGATGGCATAACCCATGCGGCGTCGCAAGTCTTGCACGTTGAAGCTGTTGATGTCTTGGCCGTTGAAAAAAATGTGGCCACCATCGTGGCTGACCATGCGGTTGACCATTTTGAGGACCGTTGATTTGCCAGAACCTGAGGGACCGAGCAGCACCAATAGCTCGCCTTGTTGGATGTCCAGGTTCAATTCCCTGATGGCTGCTGCGCCATCGTAGAGTTTGCGAGTGTGTTCAAAGCGGATCATTGTGGACGGGTGTTGATCAAAGAACTGAGCACTTTGAAAAAAGTGTCTGCCAACATGGCCAGCAACACGATGGGGATAACGCCCAGAATCACCAGTTCATTGGCCGCGCTAAAAAGTCCATCAAACATGATTTGCCCCAGCCCGCCTGCACCCACCAGCGCGCTGACCGCGGCCAAGCCGGTGGTTTGCACAAATGCTGTGCGCAGTCCGATGAGCAGCGCAGGCAGTGCCAATGGCAACTCGACTTGCCACAGCAACTGCCGAGATGACATGCCCATGGCGCGCGCAGCATGGACCGCATCTGCAGGGACTTGCCCCAACCCCGCCAGCGCCGATCTAACAATGGGCAGCAATGCATACATGAACAGCGCGATCACGGCTGGCGCTATGCCCACACCGCTGATGCCCGCGTGGCCCAGTGCGGGTAATTGAACGGCTATCCACGCCAATGGCGCCATCAGCAGACCGAACAGTGCGATCGATGGAATGGTCTGAATCACATTGAGTACGGGAAACAAAGCTTGCCGCAAACGTCGCGTCTTGGTCATGCGCCAAGCCAGCAGCAAGCCGATGACCACGGCCGGGACCACGGCCAACCACACGATTAGCAGATGGCGCAAAATGGCGGGCACAAAAATATCGCTTTGATTTGCATATTCTTTGGCGATAGACAAGTACTGGCCCTCATTTAATGAGAGCAAAAGTGGCAGGAGCAGCGCACCTTGCACAAGCAGGCGCCGCAAGGCGGTCAGTTGCAAGCGATCTATGGCGTCAAGGGCAATCATCCAGGCCATTGCGCACAGCGCCCAGAAACCCGCGCCCAAAGCAGTTCGGCTAAAAGGATTTTCTACTTGGGTGGCACTGGTGGCAAAGTGGCTGGCCAGTAGCCAAATGCCGGCAAGGCCAGCGGCCATGGCCAAAACAACCCATGCTTGAGTGGTTCGTCCCTTAGGCTGCCAAACGGCAATGCACAGCAATGCGGCAATGTCCAACACCAGCACAAAGACCATTGGGCTGCCTTGTTGCAGCAACACATCCCACAAATAAATCGGCTCACCCGACAACAACCGGTTAGGCGAAACCCGCAAAAAGGGCAGGCCCCATGCTGCGCCCATGGCCAGTGCCAAATAAAGCGCCAGCACCGGGTTGCAGCGTTGGACAAGCGATGCTGGCATGGCGCAAATTATTTCAGAAACCCCTTGCTCTGAAGGTAGCCGCTGGCCACCTTGCGCGGGTCTTGGCCTTCCAGTTGTATGCGGGCATTCAGCATTTGCAGGGTAGACCTGTCGAGCGATTTGAAGATGGGCGCCAAGATGGTGGCGATGGCGGGGTGGCGCTTGAGCACTTCTTCGCGGACCAAGGGTGCGGGGGCATAGACCGGTTGCACACCTTTAGGATCTTCCATGGCCAGCAGACCCAACGCGGCCAAAGGGCCGTCGGTGCCGTAAGCCATCGCGGCGTTCACACCCGATGTTTTTTCTGCGGCAGCTTTGATGGTGGCTGCTGTATCGCCCCCCGCCAAAACAAGGGCTTGGTCAGCGCGCAGTTTGAATCCGTAGGCCGCCTGAAAGGCAGGCATCGCATCGGTGCGCTCCATGAACTCGGCCGATGCGGCCAGCTTGAAAATACCGCCCTTGGCGATGTAGCGACCCACATCGTCCAGAGTGCGCAATTGGTTGGCCGTGGCCAGGTCTTTGCGCACCGCAATCACCCAGGTGTTGTTGGCATTGGCAGGCTCCAGCCAGACGATTTTGTTTTTCTCAAAATCCATTTTTTTGGCCAATTCGTAGCCTGCCCGAAAGTCTTTCCATGCGGGGCTGTTTTCGGCGCCCAGCATGAACGCGCCATTGCCTGTGTACTCGGGATAGAGATCAATCTCACCGGCAAGCAAGGCGGTGCGCACTATTTTGGTGTTGCCAAGAGAAACCTTGTTTTCAGTCTTGATGCCGTTGGCTTCAAGCGCAAGCACCATGATGTGGCCCAGCAGTTTGCCTTCCGTATCGATTTTGGAGCCTACTCGAACAGGAGCCTGGGCTTGGGCTGCCAAGCTGGCCATCAAGCTGATGCCCATCAGCAACAAAGTGCGTCGTATCTGGCGCATTGGGAAATTCATTTTGAAACCTTTTAAAAGGGGGTTCACGATCAATATGGCTTGAACAGCTCAATGCGCTTCGCACCTGCCATTCAAAGTTGTAAGAGATGGGTCAAATGGTCGATGGCGGTGTGAGTTCGTCATCCATGAGTTCCAGGTAGACATCGTCCAATGTCACCGGCAGAACGCTGACCGCGCTGACCTTTGTACCATCTAAAGCGTCCACGATTTCGCGCAGGCTCAAGAGTTGCGGTAGCAAAAGACGCATCTGATCGGCGTGTTGGCGAACTTGCCAACCCAGACCAAGTGCCCTCTGCACAACCGCCTCGCCGTCAACAGATTGCACCTTGGCCACCGCTTGACCGGGCATGCGCGCCAACAATTCGGGCACGCTGCCCGCGGCAAGGACTTTGCCGTCTCGCATCAGAGCAACGCGGCTGCAAAGCCGCTGCGCCTCTGCGAGATGATGGCTGGTCAATAAAATGGTGGTGCCGCTGTCACGCAAACCCTCGATGAGGCGCCAAAGGTCCATACGCGCTTCTAAATCCACCGCCGCTGTGGGCTCGTCCAGCACGAGTAACTTGGGCTTGTGCACCAAGGAAACGGCCAGGTGCAGCCTTTGTCGCCAGCCCCCCGAAAGTTGACCCACGCGAGTCTTAGCGAAATTTTCCAATTCAAAAATGCGCATCAGCTCTGCAACTCTTTCGTGGCGTTCCTTTTCAGAAAGGCCGTACAAGCGCGCAAAAAAGTGCAGATTTTCGGCAGGAAATAAATCCGGGTACAAGGCGCAGTGCTGTGTGCACACACCAACAAGCTCGCGTGCCCGGTAGCTCAGTTCGTTCAATGGCTTGCCCATGAGGCGCACCTGCCCAAGGTCGTAGGGCAATAACTTGCTGACGATGTTCAAGACGGTGGATTTGCCACAGCCATTGGGCCCCAACAGACCCACAACCTCTCCACTCTCAATACGCAGACTAAAGCCGTCCAGAACATGGTGGCTGCCAAACCACTTGTGAACGTCGTTGATTTCTAGAGATGCATTCATTGGGATTTGTCCACATGCAGCAAGTGCCGATAGGACTGAATGCCTAAAGCCAGCGAGAGCCCGCAAAAAACAAGCAGAAAGCTCAATTCAAAGCGCAGTTCATTCCAGCCCATGCCATAAGCGGCGACACCTTTGAAGGCCTGGTTCATGTGCAACATGGGGTTGATTTGTGCAAAGGCTTGCATGCCTTGGGGCATGATTTCTAGTGGGAAAAAGGTGCCACCCAACACCAACAAAGGCACCCCAATCGCCGACAAGGCCACCACCACTTCTTCGCTGCGCCGTGCAAACCGTGCGCCCAGAAAAAATCCCATACCCACATAGGAGAACACGGAGAGCAGCAAAATCAAACCGCCCAAGAAAAGACTGCCATGGTATTGGACCCCAATGGACAGGGCGATGCTGTAGAGCATGACCACTTGCATCAAAGCCAACAACAACTGTGCAATGACAACACCCAGGAAATACGCTGCGGGGTGAAGTGGGGTCGTGAGCAGTCGGGGCAGAGTGCCCCGTTCACGTTCAGCAGCGATCACCGCGACGGTGCCGCCCAGACAGCTGAAAAAAAGCGCAGCACCCACCAAAATGCCAGCCGCAGCGGCATCCAGGCCGGCGCGCATGCTGTCGTTGTGTGCATAAACCAATCCGAACAGCAGCATCATCGTTGACGGAAAAACAGCCCAAAAAATCAAGCCTCGTTTCTGGCGCCATTGCTCAAGCAACAACCGATGGGCAACGGCCATGGTTTGAGTCCACAGAAGTTGGCTGCTGTGCATCACTGCGAACGCTTCAAAGTAGCCGGGTCAGGCAGCACAGTGTCCAGCGCTTTAGCCGACATCAGCACACCGGGTATGCCTGCACCTGGGTGGGTGCTGGCACCCACCATGAACAGGTTTTCGATGTCTTCGCTCAGGTTGTGCGGCCTGAACCATGCGCTTTGCAACAAAAGCGGTTCCAGCCCAAAGGCAGCACCTTGATAAGACAACAGATTGTCTTGAAAGTCTTGCGGAGTGGTCATGAACGATACCGTCAGGTGTTCGCTCAAGTTAGGCAGAACCGTCTCTTCAAGCGCTTTGGCAATGGCGGCACGGTAAGGCTCCGCATGAGCCGCCCAGTCGGTACCGCTTTGCAGGTTCGGCACGGGTGCCAGCACATAAAAGGTATCGCAGCCCTCAGGCGCCATGCCCGCATCAGTGGCTGTGGGTCGATGCAGGTAAAGGCTGAAATCTTCGGCCAGATGGTGTTTTTTGAAGATGTCTTTCAGCAGCGCTTCGTAGCGCGGGCCCAGCAGCATCATGTGGTGCGGCACGTCATCAAAGCGCTTGTTGGTGCCAAAGTACCAAACAAAAAGACCCATAGAATACTTGCCGTTTTTGATCTTGCTGTCGGTCCATACCTTTCGGTCTTTCGGGTCAATGAGATTCTTGTACGTCCAAGCCGTGTCGGCATTGCAGACCACAATATCGGAAGGAATGGTTTCGCCAGTGGCCAAGGTCACGCCACAAGCGCGCCCATCTTTGACTTCGATGCGGCGAACTTCAGCCCCAGTGCGCAGACTGCCGCCCATGCCTTCGATCACATCCACCAGGCCATTGACCAAAGCCCCGGTGCCGCCCATGGCCCAGTGCACGCCAAAGCGCCGCTCCAGCGCATTGATGAGTGAGAACACGCAGGTCACAGAAAACGGATTGCCACCAATCAAAAGCGCCTGCAGGCTCATGGCTTGGCGCAACTTGGGGTGTTTGAAGTGTGTGGCGACCATCGTGTGCAAACTTCGCCAGCCCTTCATTCGGATCATTGAGGGAATTGCCTTGAACAGATCGCCCATGCGGACAAATGCTTCGCAGCCTAAAGCTTCAAAGCCCAACTCATAACAAAGGTCCGCCTCCGCCATGAAAGCGGCGTAGCCAGGTCCGGCGTTGGGGTCGATGCGCAGAACCTCTTTGAGCATTCGCTCGGGGTCTCCGCTGTAATCGAAATGGTCGCCGTCGTCAAAACGGATTCGGTAAAAAGGGTCCAGCAAACGCAGCTCAACATCATCGGCCAATTGGCGTCCAGCCAAGTCCCAAAGCTCTTCAAGCAAAAAGGGGACGGTGACGATCGTTGGGCCAGCGTCAAAGGTGTAACCGTCGACATGGATCACGCGAGCCCGTCCTCCTGGCGCATTCAATTTCTCGAGCACATGCACCCGATAACCTTTGGCGGACAGGCGAATGGCGGCTGCCAACCCACCAAAACCGCTGCCAATGACCAGGGCAACAGGGGCTTGTGAAGCTGTTTTTTGTTGGAGCTGCTCAGAAGTGCTGGCGTTCATCGGCGAAAACCCATCGTTTTGGTATTTGTTGTCTGAAAACTAAAAACTATTTTGTTTCAAACACAGAAAACAAGCGCTTGCGAAGACCAATGCCCCTGCCTAGGCAGACGGCATTCATCTGAGGATGGCTGTGATGTGTTCAATTGCGGCTGGATGTGGCCTAGGGAAACCGTTTGGCAGTACAAACTGACGTTTCAAATTTTCTAACCACAAGACATTGATTGATACACTCAAAGCCAAAGGCACCATTACATTTTTGCACCCACAGACGCCGCCTTTGCAAAGATTCCTAAAGCCGACTTGGCTGAACAGCACCCCACAGTATAAAACTGAGTTTTCCACCGTTTTAAAGAGCAGTTCGAACCTACTAGGCATCCCCACCCAATTATTGATGCCAATTACTACATGTCAGCCGGACTCAACAACGCCCAACTCGAAGCCGTGAACTTTGTCTCCGGCCCCTGCCTGGTGTTGGCCGGGGCGGGTTCGGGCAAAACGCGGGTGATCACGCACAAGATCGGGCGCTTGATCGAAGCCGGGCTCGAGCCCAAGCGCATCGCCGCCATCACCTTCACCAACAAAGCCGCCGCCGAGATGCGCGAGCGGGCCAAGCAGCTGATTGGCCGCGCCGCCAAGGATGTGCTGATTTGTACCTTCCATGCTTTGGGCGTTCGCATCATGCGCGAAGACGGCGCGGTGCTGGGCCTGAAACCCCAGTTCAGCATCATGGACGCCGACGACGTGACCAGCATCTTGAAGGATTGCGGCGGCACCACCGACGCGGCCACCGCCCGCCAGTGGCAATGGACCATCAGCCTGTGGAAAAACATGGGGCTGAACGCCGAGCAGGCTGCAGCGCAAGCGCCTGACGACAACGCCCGGGTGATCGCCCGCATCATGGCGCTGTACCAAGAACGCTTGACGGCTTACCAAAGTGTGGACTTCGACGACCTGATCGGCTTGCCCCTGAAGCTGCTGGCCGAGTTTCCTGAGGTGCGCGAGCGCTGGCAGGCCAAGATGGGCCATGTGCTGGTGGACGAATACCAAGACACCAACGCCACCCAGTACGAGGTGTTAAAACACCTGGTGGGCGAGCGGGCGCGTTTCACGGCGGTGGGCGACGACGACCAGTCGATCTAC
>Ga0247834_1002853_pt1 | contig 24839 bp, 23 predicted proteins | sample LaCruzMarch2015__8_FD_187118 | JGI IMG/M metagenome (GOLD analysis project Ga0247834, IMG submission 187118) | Freshwater microbial communities from meromictic Lake La Cruz, Castile-La Mancha, Spain - LaCruzMarch2015_12m | ecosystem: Environmental > Aquatic > Freshwater > Lake | place: Spain...
CAATTTTTATCAAATACAGGATCATTCTCAGGTTCATTTATAGGATCACACACTGGGTCATTTACAGGATCATTCACCGGTTCTTTATTTGGAACAAGTTCATGGTCTTCTAATTCAATATCTAGTTCTTATGCTTTATCAAGTTCATTTGCAGTAACAGCATCTTACTGGAACCCAGCCGGCTTAACAACCACAGTAATTATCCCGGGTATGCCTCCACCGAATACTTTAAATTTTATTAATGGTATTTTAGTTAGTACAACTTAATTTTTTTTTATATATTTATAAGAAATAATGTTATATGGAAAACACAAAACTTACAGTTGAGGAAGTAGAAAAACTTCAAGACATTCAACAAAAGAACGCTGCCGTTGCAAGAGAATTAGGTAATTTAGAAATTACTAAACTTCAAATTGAAGCAAGGAGAGAAGAAATCATTAAGTATTTCACAGAATTAAAACAAGAAGAAACCACTCTCGGAAAAGAACTTTCTGACAAGTACGGTAATGGTACAATTGATCTTGAGAAAGGTGAATTTATCCCCTCACAGTCTTAATTAACCAACCACAAACACTTTTAAAAGGCCCTCAAATAAAGCCTTTCTCTTTTTACAAATATTTATAAGAAAATATGGCATTAGTAAATTATCTAGGTTCAATCACTCTAAGAGAAACTAAAGGTTCTGCCTTAACATTTACAGAATTAGATACTAACTTTAATTCCCTTAACTCAGGATCTAACTCTGGTACTTATACTAACTACACAGCAAGTATTACTCCTCTATTAACAAATAATGGAGACGGTTTTGGGAATATACTAGTAGGTACTGTATCCCCAGGCTTAATATCAGGAATAACAGCAAGTCAGTTAGTAACTCTTGACACAACTGCTGCCTCTGGTGAACTAAAATTTGTAACAGCATCATTAAGTAATTCAGGTAGTTTTTTAGGAGTTGCTTTAGAAACCAAAAGCGGTAGTCAAGAAATAAAAATATTAACAGAAGGATATTACAGTGTATACTCAAATGCAGCAGCTACCCCAGGATTTTTTTCAGGAATAGCTACACTGGCAGGAATCTCCATATACTTCTCAGGTAGTTTTATAACTATCACCAAACCAGCTACAGCCGCTTTAACAAGGCCTTTAGGTTTTTGTTTGAATACACAACCAGATCAGAACCAAATTAAATACATTAAATTTTCACCATCCTCATTTACCTTAGGATAAAATGGGAGTTAGTAAGTCTTTATCTAATTTTTTAATAACCTTTGGGGCTAGAGAAATGGTCCGTGGTTCCATATTAGGTGAAACATTTAGTAGTAGTTTTCAAGCTTTTTACGCTAATCAAAATGCTGTTATAACTTCTCTAAAAGATAAAGACGGAGTAGAGTTAACAGGAAGTTTTGGCTTAATAACACCTAAGAATATATTATATCAGGGCGGGTATTTGGCAATAGATGAAAATAATAATTTTTCAAGTATAACTTTAACAGATGGAAATATTGTAATAATCACCACAGGCAGTTATTTAAACCCGCCCGGTACTAATGGAGGAGGAGATGAAATCTAATGGCTATTAATTTTAATGTTTTTAAATCCGGTCTAGATGGTGGAACTATTGTATTGACAGGCAACCTATCTACCACAGCTAGTCTATCGGGTAATTTTCAAGGATTTAGAGTCTCCAATCAATGTTATATAACATCTATTTTGAATCAAAATGGGGTTAATGTTACCTCAAGTGTGGTTTATAACGGAGCCCTAACTAATATCTCCGGCTCTCAATTAAATATAGGAGATACTATTGCCCCTAGTAATACAACAACATATTTTAAAGGTGTAACTTTAACAGCATATTCAAATACCTCCCAAATAATAGCATATCATACAGGATCAAACTAATGTCAACACCTCAAATTATATACCGTAATATTCTTAATTCTAATAATTTTTCCGGGAGTATTTCTCCCGATACTGAAGAATACCATAAAAGTATTATTAATATATTTTTAAATTATAAGTCTGGATCAACAACTGTTAATTTATGGGATAAGTTAGATTTTTTTTATTTTTTTGATACAGATAATGAAAGTCTAAGGTACATAAATTGGAAAAACCCTAATCTGGTAACAGCATCTTTCGGCAATGATAATTTTCCTCCAAGTTATAATTACTCTTATACAAGTCCCTCTCAAGATCAGGTAGCAAAATGGTGGGATGGTAAATCAACACCTTTTGGAGATAAAAACAGTGTGTTTGGTGATAAAACTTTAAGTTATGCCTGGTACTCTAGTGTACCTCAAGTTCCCATTCGATTATCAATCCCTTCCGGTTCTAGCCAATCTGCAGGAATAAAACAATACACACTAAATGGATATGTACCTACTAATGGTACTGGTTCTACACCTGATACATATGTTAATACACTAACTCAAACTTTTGATTATTATCCTTTTACATCATCTTATTCTTACCGATATGAAACAGATAATTACTCCTGGTTTACCTCTGGATCATCCTACTCTGAATTCAGACCATATAATAATCTTAACACCATACAATTTAATAATGTAAATGGAGATACATCAATATACACAGGTTCACTAAATTCTAGACAAAGTCGACCTAATTCAACAACTTCCGCTATTTCTGTACAGGTATTGCAAAATCCATTAAGACATAGAGTAACCATAACAGCCCCTTCACAACCACCACTAAAAGGAGCTCCGGTATCTAGTATCGTCTTTACATACGATACCTTTAATTCAAGAACAACGTTTCCTTTCGGTACAGGGTATAACTCTTTATTTACATCAACAGTATTTAGTGGAAATCCGTACATTCCCAATGGTTTTTATTACATGTCTTTATTTGAAAATTGGGTATTTAATAATAACTATCTCTCAGGTATTTTGAGATATCCTGGGTATCACCAAGTATTACAATTAAATAATGGAACCTATTTTAATACTAATTTTAATGTAAAACAATCTTCTATAAATTATAATTTAAACGATGGTTTTGTTGGAGTTTTAAAAATGGGAGTTGGCGGTGGAGTAGAAACAGTACTTCGAGAACCACCATATACAAGAACCACCTCAACTCAGTCGGGTTCACTATATGTAGGTGCTGCTGAATCAGAGATATCTAATAATTCATTAGCAATAAAAATAAATAAACAATATTTTCCTAGTTCCGTTAATGATACGGGATATCAATCTGGATTAGGTTTAGCTTTAAGTTCATCAGTAGGTGCAAAGGATTATACATGGAGAGCATATACAGGATCTAACCCCTTCCCCTATTCCTCCTCAGCCTATGGGAGTATTGATTTTCCAGGAAATGATGTTACAGCATCTAATGCCTCCTCAAGAGCAGGTAGACCCGGCCTCTACATTTCTCAAAGATCAATATCACAAGATACTGCTTTAATTAGACAATATTATAATAACCTACTTGCTTCCTCTCAAAGTTTCTCCTCCTTAACAGGAGGTATACCCGATGGAAATTTTTTACTTAACGGTTTAGGTAGTTCTACGTATGTAAATTCTAATTATGTAGAAGCATCAACAATCCAATTTGTAACTAGATCACTAGCAACAATCTCCTCAGTATCAACCGGTTCATTTTTCGAAGCAGTGGATTACTCTCTACTTGGAGAAATTTCTAACATTCAAGAGGTGTCTACAAACGTACTAACCTACTTTACAGGTTCTTATTATCCTCAATACGGAGTTGGTGAATATGGATATTTTTCTTCCCTGCCCTCAACACTAACAAACGGCAATCAATTTACTATTATTTTCAGTAATGATGATGGTGCTGTTGGGTTTAGTTTACCCGAAGTTAATGATTTTATCCATATTGGGTATAATGATAATGAAATAGGGTATGTAAACTCTGTAAATAAATTTTACTTTAGTACTGATTCTGATCGATTTGACTATCGAATTATCGGTACAGCAACCAAAACAACAGGATCCGGGATAAATAATGGAAATTCAACTATTGTAAGATTTTATGAAAATAGGCCAATAGATGTAGGACCTGCTTTTAATTCTACAACAAGACGAACATTATACAATACAACTATATCCGGTTCTGCTTTAAAAACAACATCTAGTTTTTTGAATCAAGTATTTGCTTTACCTCCAAATAATGAACAAGTTATTAAATATCCTTTTGAAGGAAGTAACGGATTACCCACACAATCATTAAATTTTACCAGTGGTTCGGAATTAGGATTTAATATATCATCCTCTACTCCTCTATACCCTGAAGCAGGTCCTGGGGTTGGAGGCTGGAAATTAGCAACCCCTTCAGGCAGCCTAATCTATTCAGGATCTGAATTTGGAATTACATACTTTACAAATTTTACAGGATCGTATGTAACTTCAAGTAATGATTTAGAGACAATTTTTATAACTAACGCTGCCGGTAACACGGTTTATGATAACAGTTATTTTTTAACAAACGGCAACTACTTCTTACCAGAACCGTCTGTATCAGGATCATCTTTTCGATTCACGTACAGTAGCTCACTTGAGGTATCACAACTTTCAGGTTTATCTACAAGTAATTTATTTAAAGTAACAACCCTGAACCCTGAATTTGGTAATTCTTACTTCACACCCAGTGGCAAAGATTTAAAAGCATACAATAGACAATCTGATGCTTTTATGATGGCTTTTGCCGGCGGAGGAATAAACGACACAAATTTAAGATTTTTATATAAACAGTTGTATGATGTTATTTACGCACGAGGCCAATATAAAGCAACACAAATTCCAATTTCAAATTTCAATAAAAATTTATTTGATGAGATTAATCAGAGACAACGTCCATTTCCTGCCTCTACAGTAGAGTACCCTAATGGAGTAGATACAATTGATGAAAAACTAAGGTGGTATGCTGCAACCGATGTTCAAGAAAGTTTCGCAGGAACAGTAAACCTATTTGGAGTTGAACTATTTAACCCTTTTTCCTTTACAGGAAATTTATATGATTCTAATATCTAATATTTATAATAAACAACTACAACTATGCCTGCAGGAAGATACAATTTTTTAATAGAACAAGGAGCAACATTCCAGTTAGAACTACAATACAAAGATTCTAATAACGAGCCTATTAATTTATCAGGGTACTCTGGTAGATTACAAATTAGACAGTCGATACCCTCTACAGTAGTACTGCTTTGTCTATCAAGCAGTTTAGAGCCAGACGGAACCGGAATTAATTTTTCTGGATCAAACGGAACAACACCCCCCTCCTCCGGTTCAATAGGTATTTACATTTCTGCTGTTTCATCATCTCAATTAACTTTTGACCAGGCAGTTTATGATTTAGAAATTGAAAGTACCGGTGGATTTGTAACTAGACTAATTGAAGGAAATGTACAATTAAGTAAAGAAGTTACTAGAGGAAATTGTTAATACATGCCTAATGTAATTATTATAAAAGATGTTGGAGTTCAAGGACCTCCTGGACCGCCTGGACTCTCAAGCTCAGGTTTTCCTTATACTGGTTCTGCTATAATAAGCGGTAGCCTAGCAGTCACCGGTTCAACAATATCAACGCAAGGATTTACAGGATCACTATTAGGAACGGCATCATATTCAACCCAAACTTTATCCTCAAGTTATGCCTTAACAGCCTCTTATGCTTTATTTGCCGAAAACGGAGGTGGTGGCGGTGGAAATGGAGGTTTTACATTTGCTACTATCGATGATCAATTAGATTTATTTTCTAAAACATATTTAGATGGGTTAACCCCAACTAGAATAATAACCGGAAGTATCAATGAACCTTTAACATACACCGGCCAATTTCAATTATTTGAAATAATAAATGTATCAAGGCAGTTAGGATTAACCTTAAGTGCATACGGTAATGTTAATATGACATCTAGTATCAACATTAATGAAGATACAGACTTAACACCAGGTACCTACTTTTCAGCTCCTTCAGGTTCATATTTTTCTAGTATCACTTTTAATACCACTGTCGGTAATCAAAGTATCAAGGTGTATGAACAAATCCCGGAACCTCGGTTACTTACGGATGGATTATTTACAACATCCTCTGTTATAGTATCTAAAAATTTATATGTTTATGAGAATTTAGAGGTATTTGGGATAATAACAGGATCATTATATGGAACAGCATCTTTTGCTGCTACAGCCTCATATGCTCTAAATGCTAACTCACAAGGAAGCGGATTCCCATTCTCTGGTTCAGCTGTAATTACCGGTAGTATAGAGGCAGGAAATACCCCATTTCCAATTATAAATAATCAAGTTAATTATAATCAAACATCCTCATTAAGTATTGCATCTATTAGTTTAGAACCTAAATCTAACTTAGTTGATGAACCTTACATAGATGGCAGTATTCGTGCTATTGGTAGCTGGTATGTAACTCCTTCACAGATATTTGTAGGAAGTACTTTTGATATTATAATAAGCAGTATTTTTGGTTCTGGAAGTTATATAGGGTCTAGAGTTCTTTATACCGGGAGTACTGATATTTTCGGAATTCCTGGTTATAGGTATGTTGGGGATATTACCGGTTGGAGATCAGCAACTGATAGCGACGGAGACAGCGTAACAGTCCTGACTGTCAGATCAGTCACAGCAACAGTTTTAAACCCAGTAGAATACTCGGACATAGACCCAAGCGTTGATGCTTTTAGAGTTTACCCACCTTCAGGAAGTGGGGTAATAAATTTAAAAGCATATGTTACAGCATCTAAAGGATTATTAGTGACAGGTCCTACAAGAATAATAGGGTCTACAGCTATAACGGGATCTTTAAATATAACAGGTTCTACAAATGTACGAGGTACAATTTCAGCTAGTAATTACATAGGTAATGGTAATACATTATCTGGTATAGTTGCTAATCCAATGTTTGAAGACCTACTAGTTAATGCTAATATAACAGCTACAGGAAGTATAACAGGAAGTAAATTATTATTGACAGGTAATGAATTAAATATTGGAACTACTAACACTTCTTCCAAATCAATTAATTTAGGTCAAATTGAAACAGGATTAAATCAGGGTGGTACTACTAATAGACTAGACCAGAACACAATAACCTTTAATAGAAATTTAAATGCTGGTGATACTAATATTCACACAAGAATAAATTTCAATGGTAGATATTGGGTTTACAATCCTGGACCTGAAAGTTATGATGCTTTTGCTGATACGAACAATCATTACTTACAATTTAACTCAAGTGTATCATCATCAGGAAACATTATATATAACCGTTTTATAGATTTACAATTTCATACTCAACCAACAGGGTCGAATGTTGCAAAAGGATTCTCAACTAATTATAATGGTTCTACTTACTTTAATGTAACAGGATCAGTATCAGCATCTTCTTATTATGGTGATGGTTCTAATTTAACTGGTTTAATAGTAAATCCATTTAATGGTACCTTTATAGTTAATGGTACTGCATCTATTAATGGGGTTTTAACCTCATCTATTGCAAATTTAAATACAATAAATAATACCACAATAAATTCTACAAATGGTATAAATGGTGTTCAAGTAAGTCATGGTTCAGGTAGTAGAGAATCTAACTTAGTAATAGGGGATCCAAATGCATTATCACTTATTTCAGGTACAGGTGAACGAGGACAAAACAATATAGCAATAGGTTCAGGTAGTTTAGTAGCAGCAACTTCAACTTTTAGAAACATAGCTATAGGTAATAACGTAATGCCTTTAGTAACAACTAACGGTTCTAATAATAATATAGGAATTGGTCATGATGTATTAACATTAAGCACAAACTCAATGACCAGTAATATAGCAATTGGAAATTCTGCCTCCTTTAGTAATACAGGAGGGGATAATAATATTGCTATAGGAACTGAGGCTTTATTTTCAAGTAACCAAAGTAATAACATTGCCATTGGTTTAAGAGCAGCTAAAACAGCAACCGGAGCTGTAAGTTCTATTTTTATAGGAACAGATGCTGGAGCAAACGTTACATCTGGGGATTTTAATATCGCGATTGGGTTTGAGGCTTTAAAACTACTGACATCAGTAGGTAATAATATCGCTATCGGATACCAAGCAATGGTATCAGGTTCAGGTGCACAAGATAGTATTGCTATAGGATCTAATGCTTTAAGTAAAATTACAACAGGTGATGATAATTTAGCGATTGGTGCAAACGCATTAGCATCAATAACAACCTCCCCCGGTAACTTGGCTATAGGAACTGATGCTATGGTATCAAGTTCTGCAACCTTAGCATCAAACAACACCACTATTGGTTTCCAATCTTTACAACAAATAACAGGATCTAATAATGTTGTTTTTGGTTATAGATCAATGCAATCCTTTAGATCAGGTTCAAACAATACTGTAATAGGCTCTAATAGCATATCAGGCTCTAGTATTTCAGGTTCAAACAATACAATTATTGGTTCAAACGTTGTTTTACCTAGTGGAGTACATAATAATAGAATTATAATTGCTGATGGTCAAGGTAATCAAAGAATATTCACATCAGGTTCTATTACTAACATTTCAGGTAGCATTAATATAACAGGATCTTCTGCGATCTTTACATTACAACCATTAGATCCACTACCAACCACAAATATACCTACAGGTTCATTTGCTGTATCAGCAAGTATACCTGCAAAACCTTATTTTTGGGATGGTTCTGTATGGAATGCTTTATATTAATTCAATATTTATGATAAATGTCCACATTCAATATACAAGTAACCCCTCAAAATAATACTTTAGTAATAGTAGACAATGATCAAAACCAGGTTATAGTTGAAAATCCTATTACTTCTGTGGTTGAGGTTGTAGCTCAAGGACCACAAGGCCCACAAGGTATTCAAGGTATTCAAGGCCCTTCTGGTTCCTTATCATTTTCTAATTCTGGCTCATTTTCTATAACAGGATCATTAACAATCTCAGGTTCTAATACTTTTAATAATATAGGACCAGCAATATTTTCAGGTTCTAGTACTTTTACCAACATAGAGGCATCTGGAAGTTTATTTGGTACATCATCATATTCTAATCAATCTTTAAGTTCAAGTTACGCCTTAACAGCATCCTATTTAGATAATTACATTCCACCATTTCCTTATACTGGCAGTGCTGTAATAACAGGAAGCCTAGTAATTACAGGTTCAGCTATATCAATATTAGGGTTTACTGGTTCATTATTAGGAACATCATCTGTATCTATAACAGAATCAAAAACCATCACTTTTAATTTAGGTAGTATACCTACCCCTATTACAACAGGAAGTAAAACCAACAGTATATTTTATTTACCGTATTCAGGATCAATTAAAGGATTTATTTTAACTGCTAACACAGGATCTACAACTACTTTAAATATTTGGAAAAGAAATAATTTAGTTCCTACATCCTCAGATACTATTATAACAACAAATAAGCCACAATTAATTAATAATCAACTAACAAGTTCTTATAATGTTTCGGGATGGGTAACTTCATTTTTACCCAATGATGTCTTTTTAATAAATGTAGAAACTAATACAAGTGCTTCTTATATAAGTCTACAACTAATAACAGAAATCTATAAATAATGGCAACTACTGGTAAATCAATAATATATGCTTGGCCTTCTCAATTAACATCTTCTACTCAAGCTGATCCTGCAAGTTTTGCTACCGCATCTTTTGGCAATAAAACACTGTATTTCCCTGAAACTTCTTCTAGAGTATTTAAATCGGTATATGCCGAAATAAGTTGGCATGACAATTCAACAACGGGAGGAGGATCAATAGGAGAAATTAAAGTTCAATTAAAAATAAGTGGATCAAATAATAATAGTATATATAGTGGTGGTCCTTATACTAATGCTGGTGTAACTACTGGAGAGAGTATATCTTTTGTAGGAGGCCCGTTTGATTTTACTGACTTTTTTAATACATATATTCCTTCCAACTCATCCTCTATTAACATACAGGCATTTTCTTACGTAATAGATGCAACCGGTTTTGTAATGCAAAATCCAACTTTTAAATTATATTGTACTTATGAACACGATGATATTGATACAAGATATATTAAGACAGCAATTATACCATTAGAATCACCTTTAACTGGTTTATCATCTGTAGCTCCCGGTGTTATAGGAAACCAACAAATTCCTAGATTAATAACATCAGCATCCTTTCCCGGTTTTCTACCAGAATCAAACATAAACATAAGAGATTATTTTGTAGAAATTGAAGGTAATGAAACTGCAGCTACTAATACTGATATACAATTAACAGGATCAATTACATCCTCATTTTCAAATTTACAAAATAGATTTAATTTTATAGAGAGAGTATTAAATTCGGATACATATGATAGATTAATATGGAGTATACCAACATCCAGTTTACCTAATGTATCACAATCTCACAATTTCGGCTTACGTACTAATCTAACATCTAATAATGCTTTTAGACATGTGCCTATAAATTTATATGTCACTTATGAATACGATAAAACTACTACAACTCAAGTAAATAATACTATCTTATTAGGATGGAACTTAAATGCTCCTTTAGATTTAGGTGGTGGAGGTTTTGATTTTTCCGCTAATGTAGCACTTAATAAATTTATAATACCTGAAAATAATCCTATTTTACAGCAAAGTGCTTTAAGAATTCAATGGGCTGATACCTCAACAATAACAACAGCATTTGTAAGAGTAGGAGCCCAAGACCCTAGTACTGAATATACCGATGGAGGGTCACAAATATGTGGAATGAAATCATTACAACATAGGTTTGATATCTCAGCTTCTAATGCTTTTGCTAGTCAAAGCGGTGTAGTATTACAGAAAGGGATAAACTATATAACCTCTAGTTTCTATGGAGGAAGTGGTGGAGTATCAGCTACAAATGTAAATGGTTATTTTATAATAAATTATAAATCAGATATACATCCTATTAAGGGAGTGGATGGGTGTAGTAGATTTTACTATTTCATTAATAGTGGAATACCCTTCCAAGCAACTATAAGCCCCACATATGCTACCTCAAGTTTCAATTATAATTTAAGTAATTCTTCAAGTTTATATATTGTTGATAGTTTATACAATTATATAAGTTTTGAAAGAAACGCTACAAATTTATTAAATTTAGGAATACAATACACTGGTTCCGAAGCATCCCCTATACAGGCTATATACCCTAAAGAAACTGTCCGCAAAGATGTAGTAGTATCAGACCCAGAGGCTGGATCCTTTATAACATCTTTTAGTACTCAAAATATTTTTAGAGATTATAAAACATCCCCTAAATCATATTTAATGGATCCTTTTGTATCAAGAAATTATGTTAACTTATATGATTCTCCAACAACTACAGTACAATACAGTATATACGGGACTACAAATACATTAGTTGCACACAGTTATACTTTTGATTTTACAGGCTCAATTTATAATTATGTAGGAGATGGATCCGGAATACCAGTAACGATTTATCAGTCAGGATCAACAGAAGCAATACTACAATTAACCAGTACAGTAGGAGGTAAATTCTCAGGTACATGGTTTGATGATTCGACCCCTATATTTGCATCTATTGATTATGGAGATAAATTTGGAAAATCTAAACAGTCTATAGTAACTGGTTCTTTTGATGTTTATTTAACACCCTTTGAATACGGTTACTCAAATATCTAATATTTATAACATATTATGGCATTAACATTATCAAAAACCGGTATAACAACAGGGCAAACCATTGAAGTAGGTCATGTAACACAGTCAATAGATGCTTTTACTAAAGTAACCGCATATGATATTACCTTGTCTGGTTCTTTAACTTTAACCGGATCTTTAAATTCCTTTAACGGATTCACAGGATCCTTCTCTGGATCTTTAGCCGGAGATGCATCACTCCTTAAAAGCAACGTTTATGTGCTTGGAAACCCTACCGGATTACAGAATCTAAGAATGATTGTAGGTACTGTAAAACTGGTAACAGGTACTGTTACTTTCCAAGTAGCGGAACTAAGTGGATACACCCTAGGAGCAAATTGCTTCATCACAGCTACATTATCCGGTTCAGCAGCTAGCAACGTCTCTATTGGAGGCTTATCGGGCCAGAACTTGACCTTTATTGGTTCAGGAGGAAGTAACGATGTAGTCTACTTTCAGGCAGTCTACTTTTAAGCATTTAATTAAAAGCCTGCTACTATTTATTAGTATATGGCTAACATCCCAATATACCCAGGCTCCTCTTCCTTTTTTCCGGGAGATACTCCTTTTGGGTTTTACGACTATGATTACCAGTTTCAGACAGATGCAGATAAGGTTGCATTATTTTGTGCAAGACGCCTTGGATACCCTATAGAAAACATAGAATTACAGGATATTAACTTCTATACAGCATTTGAAGAAGCAGTAACAACCTACGGTAATGAAATTTATGCTTACAAGGTAAGACAGGATTATCTTTCAATGGAAGGAGCTTCCAATACCACCAATTTAAACTCGGTGGTCATACAGCCAAACTTTGCCGGAATTGTTAGACTATCCAGACAGTACGGAGAAGAGGCAGGGGTAGGGGGAACAGTTCCTTACTACACAGCATCTTTTCACACCAGAGCAAATCAGCAGGATTATGATATGAATGCCTGGGCACAAGCTTCGGCTTCCCTAGCACCTGGAGATACAATAGAAATTAAGAGGGTATTTTATGAATCACCTCCGGCAATTGTAAGGTACTTTGATCCTTATGCAGGAACCGGAACCGGGATGATGAACCTGCTGGATACTTTTGGATGGGGCAATTATTCCCCGGCTATTAATTTCCTCCTAATGCCTATAAATTATGATCTTCAGAAGATCCAGGCAATTGAATTTAATGATCAGATTAGAAAATCAAACTACTCATTTGAATTAGTAAACAACCAATTAAGACTATTCCCAATCCCGACCGTGGATGACGGTAAAATGTTCTTTGAGTATATCAAAAACTCAGATAGGAATAGCGTTATAGATCCAACAGTAACCGGATCAACAGCAATCACCAATGTATCTAATGTACCTTACGCAAATCCAAACTACACTCAAATTAATTCTATCGGCAGACAGTGGATTTTTGAATATACTTTAACTTTAGTAAAAGAAATGCTAGGATACGTTAGAGGAAAATATTCAACCATCCCAATCCCGGGAGCTGAAGTTACCCTTAACTCAGCAGATCTAATCACAGCAGCAACGGCAGAAAAAGCATCCCTACTAGAAAGACTTAGATTACATCTAGAAGATACTTCAAGAGACAAGCAATTAGAGAGAAGAGCGTTGGAGGCAGATTATAAACAAAAGGAACTAAACCAAGTTCCGCAATTAATTTTTATAGGATAATGAAATTAGTAAAACTACTAAACGAAATTCAATTTTTCATGTATCAGACTTTGGTATATGTAGAATTTGATGACTCAACCAATATTACGGATGTTGCCCAGTTAATCAGGAGCGTACAGTACGTAACAGTTGTAAACAATAAAACTGATAAGGAGGATTTAGAGCCTAGAGGCTTGCTAGAAATTAAGGTAGTGACAACCAAACCAGGAACCGAAACCTTTGAATTAGTAAGAACAGAGGCTCTAAAACTTATACCTGAATTAAAAAAATTCAAATACAGTACAAAGCAATTAAATAAAATAAAAGATCTGTAATGGCATTATACGGAGGATCGAGAGATATAAGCATGTTCAGGCACGTCAGCAGAGAGTTGATGCAGAACATCATTTCTCAGCAGGTCGTCTTTTATAAGTGTAACATTACAGAGACTACAATCAATATTTACGGAGAGGCAGCAGGAGGGAGAGTCTTTGATGAACCGGTCCTACTTTACTCTTTAATAGAAAGAGGAGACCAGACTGCACCCATTCAAGATGATTTAGTGGGCTTTAAATGGCCTGTTACTTTTAGATTCCTAAGGGATGATCTAGTGGATGCTAAAGTCGTACCTGAGATTGGGGATATAGTAATGTGGCAGGATGCCTACTGGGAGATTGATAATGAGAATATCAGTCAACTATTTGTAGGTAAAGATCCAGATTACCCCTACACGGATGATAATGGAAATAATCCTCTAGAAACAGATTTAGCAGAATTTGGCTATAATGTATCAGTAATCTGTACCGCACATTACGTACCTGCAGATAGAATAGGCATTGATAAACAAAGATTATAATGGCAAAGCAGAGAAAACCAATACCAAAAACGCAGAAAGAAATCAGCAATTCTCTGGTTACTCCTTATAATCCTAGGCAGGGAAATCCTAATGATGCTGATCCAGATAAAAACAATAGGGCATTACAGACTTCCTTCAAAGGAGATACTACAAAACCATTCACCGTCGGTCTTCAGGATATTGATGAAGCAATTTTTTACTATTTTGAGAATGTGATTAAACCAGTAGTAGTCCAGAATGGCCAAAGTCTACCGGTGCCGGTACTTTACGGATCACCAGAAAAATGGAAATCATTTCAAAAGGACGGTTATTTGAGAGATCTGAAAGGTGCTACAATGGCTCCTTTAATTATCTTTAAAAGGGAGAGCATTGATAAGAATAGAACAATAGCCAATAAGCTAGATGCTAACAACCCTCATAACTATACAATTACTCCTAAAAGCTATACTTCAAGGAATGCATACTCAAGCTTTGATCTTTTAAATAACAGAGTTCCTGAAAAAGAATTTTATGCAGTAGTAGTTCCGGATTATATTACCGCAACCTATACTTTTGTAGTCTTCACATACTATGTAGAGCAGCTGAATAAGATAGTGGAAGCAATACAATACGCCTCAGATTCATATTGGGGTAATCCAGAAAGATTTAAATTCCAGGCCAGGATTGATTCTTTTGGGTTCCAGGCACAATTAAATGAAAGCGATGAGAGGGTTGTTAGGAGTACTTTTACTGTCAAGTTAAGCGGTTATCTAGTACCTAATACTATCCAGAAGAGCAGCACTGCTATTAATAAAGTTTACGGAGTGACTAGAGTTAACTTTACAACCGAGGTAGTAAGTTCTCTGGATACCGGAACAGAAGACCCGGGTATGTAATTTAACTAATTTTTCACCCAATTAATACCTATTTATATTAGAACTATCTAATTAAAAACAAAATGGCAGAAACTTTAATATCACCAGGTGTACTTGCAAGAGAGAATGACTCTTCCTTCATCACCCAACAACCAGTAACCGTAGGTGCAGCAATTATCGGCCCTACCGTACTAGGTCCTGTAGAAGTACCAACCGTTGTAACTTCTTACAGCCAATTTCAAAACACATTCGGGACTACATTCACAAGCGCTAGTGGGGTGTATACATACTTTACCTCAATTGCGGCTTATAACTATTTTGCAAACGGAGGAGAATCTCTACTAGTAGCTAGAGTTGTTAGCGGCTCCTACACCTCTGCTGTAACAGCAGTCAGTGGAAGTAATACTTCCGGATCTATAGTATTCGAAACACTTTCTAAAGGTGTTATTATGAATAACTCAGGATCTGAGACAGGCGGTGCTCTAATAAGCGGTTCCTCAGACAACGTAAGATTGCAAATTTTAAATTCAAATACTTCTTCAGGAACATTTGATTTGCTCGTAAGACAGGGAGACGATACAGCAACCACTTTTACAGTCTTGGAAACCTGGACTGGGTTAACATTAGATCCATTCTCACCTAACTACGTAGCTAAAGTGATTGGAGACCAATCATTCAACTATGCTTCTTCAGGTACAAGTTACTACTTAGAAATAACAGGATCTTTCCCGGTAAATTCAAAATACATAAGAGTAAGATCGGTAGTAAATGCAACCCCTAATTACCTTGATAACTCAGGAGTAGCGAAAGCAGCTTACACCTCTTCTATCCCGGTTAATAGCTCAAGTTCATTCACAGGTGCAACAGGCGATATCAAGGGAGGTGCTAAATACTACAACACAATTGACTCATCAAATACACAAGGATTAGAAGGTAGTAACTACACCAATATGATCAACTTGTTATCTAACCAAGATGACTATAGATTTAATGTGTTATTAACTCCTGGATTATTTAATTCATTACATACCTCACAAGCAACTAGTATTATTAGTAACACACAGAACAGAGGTGATAGCATTTACGTATTAGACTTAGTACCTTACAATTCTCAAGTTGGCACAGTGACTGGCCAGGCAGCCTCTAGAAACTCTTCCTACGCCACTTCTTACTGGCCTTGGTTACAAGTTTTAGATCCAGACTCTGGACAACAGGTTTGGGTTCCTGCTTCAACTTTGATCGGAGGTGTTTATGCATTCAACGACTCAGTTAGTGAGCCTTGGTTTGCACCAGCAGGTATCAACAGAGGCGGATTAGGTAATGTAATTAGAGCAGAGAGAAAATTAGCTCAAAGTGACAGAGATACCCTTTACAGCGGTAAAGTTAATCCAATTGCAACATTCCCAGGAACTGGAGTTGTAGTTTACGGCCAAAAGACATTGCAGCAAAAAGCATCTGCTTTGGATAGAGTAAATGTAAGGAGATTGTTAATTGCATTGAAGTCTTACATCTCTCAAGTTGCTAACAACTTAGTATTCGAACAAAATACAATTGCAACTAGGAATAGCTTCCTTGCACAGGTTAATCCTTACTTAGAATCGGTACAGCAAAGACAGGGTTTATATGCATTCAAAGTAGTAATGGATGACTCTAATAACACACCGGATGTAATTGACAGAAACCAAATGGTAGGTCAAATCTACATTCAACCAACTAAGACTGCAGAATTCATCTACTTAGACTTCAACTTGACACCAACTGGAGCTACATTCCCGGCTTAATTTTTAAATCGTTAATATTTATAACTAAATAAGACAATGGCAATTTTAACATCAGACGAAATATTTTTCACCGCCTTCGAACCAAAGGTACAAAACAGGTTCATCATGTATGTTGATGGTATCCCTGCCTACCTTATCAAGGGTGTGAGTGGGCTAGGTTTCGAGCAAGGTGAGATCATACTAAACCATATCAACGTTTACCGTAAGATTAAAGGTAAATTAAGATGGAATGATTTAAACTTAACTCTCTTTGATCCGATCACCCCTTCAGGAGCACAGGCAGTAATGGAGTGGGTTCGTTTACACCATGAATCAGTTACCGGCCGTGACGGTTATTCAGATTTCTACAAGAAAGATGTTGTAATTGACATTGTAGGACCAGTAGGGGATGTAGTATCTGAGTGGGTTATTAAGGGAGCGTTTATTAAAAATGCAAACTTCGGAGACTTAAACTTCGATAACGATTCTGCTGCACAGAATATTACAATGACTCTAGGAATGGATTATTGCATACTTAACTTTTGATGCAGTCTTAAACTTCTACTTTTCAAAAAGCCTCCTATTTATAATAAAGATAGGAGGTTTTTTTATGGAGGAATATTTTAAAATTATTAGGCAGGCACTTTCCGAAAGCAGAAAGAAAGGAATTACTTATTATGAAGCACATCATATAACTCCTAGGAGCTTTGGTAAACAGTCAAGCACAGTGCTGCTAACACCAGAGGAGCATTATAGATGTCATAAGCTACTTGCAGAGTATTTTAAGGAGCACACTATTTACGGTAAAAAAATGCTTTGGGCTTTTCATCGAATGAGTTACGATGGTAGGCGTGAGTTAACAGAAGAACAGTTTGGAGAAGCTAGGAGAATCTTACAGAGTTTATGGAAAGCTGATAAAACAGCGACACACAAAGAGAATATTCGCAAAACCCGGGTAGGTAAAAAAACAATAGTTTATCCGGAGACTAACGAGATTAAGTACGTATTGACAGAAGAGTTACAAGAGTGGATAGACCGGGGATGGGAAAATACAAATTATAAAAAAGGACGTACCGGACTTATATCAGAAGAAGGTAGCCGGAAATTAGCAGAAGCTCGAAGAAGAGAGCAGACAGGAAAAACAGGACTCTCTGCTCAAGCAGCAAAAGGGCCTTATACAATAGAATTTCAAGACGGAAAAAAGTTTACAGAGGGGAGTTATTCACAATTGTCAAAAGCAGCTAATATACCACTAGTAACACTTCAGCATCGATACGTTCATAAAAAAGGACAAATGTTGAAAGGTTGGTCTATTTATTAATAAGAAGATTTTTTTATTATATGAAACTTAGCATTATATTACAGGAAGTAATTTTACCTACCAACTTAAAGATTCTTTTAGGCAGGTTAAAAGACGAAGGGTATACTGTGTTAGGTTCCGGAGATAATGGTATAGCACTTCAAAAAGGAAGTAAGGTACTTAAGTTAACTACTGATGTTGATGAGCTAGAACACGCTAAAAAACTCTTAAACCATAACTTTCCAAGTGTAATCCCTATTGACAAAGTAGAAGTTCTAGGACCCAAGTCCGGAATAATAGAAATGGCAGATGCACAGCCTCTAACACAGGCGGAGAAGAGGGAGGTAGGCATACATAGTCTAAATGCAGAAGATTATTTATTTCACGGAGGGGAATTAAGTGATAACCTTTCGGATAAAATGAAGGAGTTTTTAGTCGGATTAAGAGAAGCGTTTATAAAATCAGGTATTGACCCAGAAGAGATTGATTGGTCCCCGGATAATATAATGAACTTCCAGGGAAGATATGTCTTAGTAGATGTATAAAGCTTAAATCCTATATATTTATAATAGAATAGTTACAATAAACCAGTATATGACAGAATTTAAATTTCCGACCGAGATTATTGATCTTCCTTCCAGAGGATTGCTCTACCCCAAAGATTCCCCACTTGCAAGCGGTAAACTTGAAATGAAGTACATGACCGCAAAAGAGGAGGATATCCTGACAAACCAGAATTACATTCAAAGAGGAATCGTAATTGACAAACTTCTACAATCCTTGATTGTATCTAAAGTAGATTATAGTGAATTAATAACAGGAGATCAGAATGCAGTAATGATTGCAGCCAGGATCTTGGGTTACGGTAAAGACTATGAATTTAGTTACGGAGGACAGAAGCATACTATCGATTTGACGACTTTAGAAGATAGGGAATTTGATGAAAGCCTGATTACCCCTCATGTTAATGAATTCACTTATGAACTACCTTTCACAAAGACAAAGATTACTTTTAAAGTAATGACTGTTGGTGATGAAGAGAAAGTAAAAAAGGAATTAGATGGCTTAAAGAAAATCGATAAGAATCTAAACCCTGAATTATCTACAAGATTGAAGTTCATGATTACTTCAGTAGAAGGTAATAGAGAGCTAGGTGTTATCAGAAACTTTGTTGATAATGGATTACTGGCCAGAGATTCTAAAGCATTACGTGAATACGTTAAGAAGGTTCAACCGGATATTGATCTAAATGTCACTGTTGAAGTAGGTGGTGTTGAGGAGGACATCACATTACCGATTACTGTTAGCTTTTTTTGGCCTGACTTCTGAGCATAGAAAGCATATATTTGATCAAATACATCAAATAGTCTTTCATGGTAACGGAGGATATTCTTTTGTAGAAATTTATGAACTCCCTATTCATTTAAGGAAATACATATACCATCAGATAAAAGAATATTACGATACACAAAACAAACAAGACTCACCAGAAGAATTAACTTCTAAAATTAAATCAGGTACCGTTCAAGTACCGGATTACGCAAAAGGTAAAAAAACAGCATACAATGGATAGGCATCGTAAAACCGGTGCCTTTTCATATTTATAATATATGGCAGGTCTAGACGACAATATTAATAAAACCAATGCTAATCTACGTAAAGATGCTTTAGAGACAGCATCTATTGTAGAAGAAGCATTACGCTCCATAGCAGACAGCGTCAGTACAGCTTTTGAAAATGCTTTAGGGGGAGGTAATACAGTAGGTCAAGCTCTGGCGAAAGACCTACAGTCTAGCTTTAACAGTCTGGCAAAAATTTCAAAAGAAACAGCTTCAAATGTATCTAAACTACAAGATGGTTTATTAAAATCTAAAACTGTCCAAGAGCAGATAAATAAAAGAAAAACTGACGAATTAGCTTTAGGTATAAGTCTTGCTACTGCCCTAAAGGCAGAAGGAGCTGCTCTGTCATCTATTGATGATTTAATTGACAAAACAACCGGTGAATTAAAAGACCAGGAAGTAGTTTATCAAAATTTAAATGACTCACAAAAAAGCATTGTTCAACAATACTCAGAAGCTTTAAAATACTCAAAAGAACAAACAGAAGAACTAAAAAAGCAAGAGAAACAAGCTAAAAAAATAGAGGATGCACGAGAGAAGAGTCTAGGGGTTTCTGGGAAGATACTTAAAACACTTGGAGTAATAAGAGGATTAGGAGATAGTGCTAAAAAAGCACAGATAGAGCTTAACGAATACGCTGAAGAATACAGGAAAACTAATGAAAAGGGAGAATACCCCTCCAAAATGCAATCCTTAGGTAAAGCTATAAGCTTAACCGGTAAAAACTTTGTTAAAGACTTACTAGATCCAGCGATACTATTAGGAAGTACGTTAAATCTGTTAATAGAAGGCTTTCTTGAAGTAGACAAACAGACTGAGGATCTTGCAAGGAATATGAATATGAGCTACGATTCCGCAGCTAATTTTAGATTTGAACTTGCAAAAACTGCATTGTCTGCAGGCAGTCTGTATGTTTCCACTAAAGGATTAGCAGAAACTAATCTAGCAATCAACGGAACTTTAGGGACTAACGTTAAACTTACCGACGAAAATGTTATTGCTTTTACTAAGTTAAGAACAGCTGCCGGTCTCACTAACGAGGAGTTAATGGGAATTCAATCTCTAACTCTCACTAACGGGAAGACTTTAAATGAAAACGCTGATATAATCTTAAAACAAGCCAATTTCACCGGGAGAAAAAATGGAGTACTTTTAAATGAAAAACAGATTCTCAAAGGTATAAAAGATATTTCAGCAGCCACAACCCTAACTCTAGGTAAAAACCCGGGGTTACTTGCTCATGCAGCAGCAACTGCTAAATCTTTAGGGTTGGAAATGAGCCAGATAGAGAGTATCTCTAACAGCTTATTAGACTTTCAATCATCTATTGAAAATGAACTATCCGCTGAATTACTAACAGGGAAGCAATTAAATCTAGAAACTGCAAGATATGCAGCTTTAACCGGGGATGTAGCAACAGTAGCATCTGAGGTAGCAGCACAGTTAGGTTCCGCTGCAGAATTTGGTGAAATGAATAGAATCCAACAAGAAGCAATTGCTAAGTCTGTTGGGATGGGGAGGGAAGACCTTGCTAAAACTCTATATGTACAAGAACAGCTAAGAGGAGTTTCGGGGGATCAAGCTAAAATACAAGAAGATCTTATCAATAAAAGGATTGAGGAAGTTGGACTAGCACAAGCTCAAGCAGAATTAGCTAAAGGCGGTGTAGAATTACTAGAACAACAAGCCGGAAGAGCTACTGAGTTTAAGCTAGCAATGGATAGAATTAAGGAAGTAGTGGCTGATTTTGTAGCAGGGCCATTGGGACAATTCTTAACTAGCACAACCGGCATATACACAGTGATGGGGCTTATGGCAGTCACTGCATTACCAAAATTAATCAGCGGATTCGGTGTATTGGTAAAAGTAGCTAAAGCATTTAAGATACAGGAGATAGGAGCTGCTATTGCATCTGGTTGGACAGCAGCAATGTCTAGTCCTCAATCATTACTAACCGGTGGTGCTATTGGATTAGCACTAGGTGCCGGAATAACAGCAGCCATTATGGCTGCAACCTCAGAAGCAGATGATTTATTCTCAGCAGGACAAGGAGGGGGAGGTTACGGGAAAAGAACCCTACTTGCACCAGAAGGAGCATTTAAGCTAAACGATTACGATAATATTATTGCAACAACCAATCCGGTTAATGTTAATGATATGATATCAGGACCTAAGGGTTCTATAAAACCTCAAGCACAAACAACACAATCACAACCAACCAAGAGTGAGATAAGCATAGCACCTGCAAATACCCAAATAAACCTCAATCTAAACGGTGCTGCAATCGGCAATGCTAATGCAAGACAGGATTACGGAGTGGGCAGAGGATCTAAGACTTTCGGCGGTGCGGTAGACTATAGTGCACCTATTTAAACTGTAAGATATTTATAACTAAATAAGAACATGGGAATACAAGACATACTTACAACCAAAGGCTCAACTTATACAAAATATAACGGAGCTACACCACCTACCAACCCCCTAGCTACAAAGGCCTCTAAAATGCACGCAGATCTAGCTGGAACACCCGGGTATTCATTAGATGGAGCATCATTTAGTGTAGTTAATACAGCTTACATCCAATACGATGATGGTGATAATAACCCACTCCCACAGCCTTCACAATTAGATATGAACGGTAAAACTCCTGCAAAATATAAGAACCCAGAAAAAGGAACTACATACCCTTAATGGCTTTAAAGGACTTATTAACCGACCTATCGTCCTTTTATAAGGATAATCCCTACCAGGCAAAATATAAGACAAAAGCCGGGCCGGTTAATATTATGGAAACTCCTTTTAATCAAAGGAGCTTAAAATTTGGTAATGATAGACCGGGTGGAGGGAGTAGCAAACAGCCCTTTATACAAGAGCCTTTACCGGGGGTCAACTCTGATCCAAATGCACCATTCCCAGACTTCTTATTAAGAGACCCTAAAAATGCTTTAAACGACAGGGTTGATGATTTAGAAAGAATCGGCAAATTCCTTTTAACAACCGAAGGTGGTTTATTTATAGCCAAGCAGGAACTACTTTCTTTACAAAATCCAATAGTACCAGGAAGACCTAACAGGTCAACCCCAACCTCAGGATTATACAATCCGTTAATGACTCTTGCCCAGGTAGAAGCAGCAGGTACTGGATTACATATTGAAAAGCAGGGATTGTTTCCTATCTTCTCAAATACTGATAAGTATGCATATATCTACAAGACTGACCATAGTGCAGAAGAAAACAACAGGTTAACAATCCTCTATAACTTAAAAATAAACCCAGACCGTCCTAAGGTTGCAGCATCAGAAGCAAAAAAACTTGGAGTTTCTACCAATAGTGATTTAATACTTTCCTACTTAGGAGGACCTAATGTACGTCTATCAGGTAAAACAAATATAGGATTTGCCTCAGACGGACTCTCACCTTCTGCTATGCAGGAGAAAATTGACACTTCTTTAATAAACTCTCAAAATAAAACTTTAGATACTAGAATTAACTACACCGGATCTTTAGGAGTTTCTTATAAAGCAAGCGATCTAGGGTATATCCAAATAGATACTGGAAATACAGACACTAACAGTCTTAATTTTTTAGGACAGAATAGTGTTTATGCTCTAGGAGTTTCAAATACTTTCCCAACACCTAACTTAAATAATACAACAGGTAAAGGAGCTTATACTCTTACCCAGCAGCAACTAGTAGCTAGGACAGCTATCGGCAAAGTAGGAAGTACAAGTCTAACTAATATTTCCGATTTTAGAGAAACAATCAGAAAAACTTTTACAGAAGAAAAAGATCAAATAAAACAGGACCAACAAGGTTTAATTTTTTTTAACTACCCCAATAGTACTATAAACCGGGAACAGAGAGTAGGATTAGGGAACCCAGGAAAAAGAAGTAGAAATAGAAGTAAATTAACTGACTACGATAATGATACGGTAGATAGAATTAATATGCTACCTCTGTATTATGATAATATTGTACTAGACCCGGATGTATTAACCCGTGATTTAGTTAAGTTTAGATTCGAAGTTATAGACAATGCTAACCCAGCCTTTTCGACTTTTATCCACTTCAGAGCATTCCTAGGAGCTATAAACGATAACTTTAAAGCAGAATGGAATCCTATAAAGTATATTGGAAGAGGGGAAAACTTTTATAATTACAGTGGCTTTTCTAGGGATATTAGCTTTTCTTTCAAGGTACATCCACAATCAAGAGCTGAAATGAAATCAATCTACCAAAAATTACAGTACCTTGCCTCTTCTCTAGCACCAGACTACACAGGCGGTTATATGAAAGGAAACCTGGTAAGATTGACTATCGGCGACTATCTTTATATTGTGCCTGGCTTTATTTCAAGTCTAACTTACAATATACCAGAAGATGCAGCCTGGGAAATTTCATTAACAGAACCGGAAGACGGAGTAGATGTAGGAACAATGGAAACACCAAAATTCTTCGATGTTAATGTTTCATTTACACCGATTCACGATTTCGTACCTCAAGTAGGTAATAGTAAGAAGACAGCATTAATAACACCTGCTAGAGCAACCAATACCTATTTGGATACATTAGGTTACAATTCACAAGATAAACCTGGAAGAAATAATAAAATCTATAATTTCAATAATGACTACAAAAATGGCGAGTTTAGCTTTAACCAAGGAACAGGCTCATTAACAGATCAAGATTATATAACCGCTACTAATCTACAGCAGTTTGCCACCGGTGAGGTTATTGGAGTAATTAATAAAGCAACTCCAAGAAAGATAAAAGTTGAAGTAGGGACTATAAAAGGCTTAGATGCACTACTGGCACAGAACCTAAAACCACAAACACCGAAGAAAGCAAAAGTAGAGGTACCGCCAACCCCTGCAAAGACTAAGAAGAAGAAATAATGAATAGATACGCAGATACAACACTCTATAAAACCTCGACCGGGATTCAATATCAGGGACTAACCAGGTATCCAGAAATTTCATACGGGGAGGATGATGTTTATACTTTCCCAGTAGCCGGGGATAGATTAGACAATTTAGCATATCGGTTTTACGGTGATTCTTCACTGTATTGGAT
>Ga0247834_1002857_pt1 | contig 24826 bp, 19 predicted proteins | sample LaCruzMarch2015__8_FD_187118 | JGI IMG/M metagenome (GOLD analysis project Ga0247834, IMG submission 187118) | Freshwater microbial communities from meromictic Lake La Cruz, Castile-La Mancha, Spain - LaCruzMarch2015_12m | ecosystem: Environmental > Aquatic > Freshwater > Lake | place: Spain...
CGCTTCCGCAGGACCGCAGCGGCTCGGAAAAACCACCATGCGCGGCGCGGCGGACTCGTCGAGCACGTGGCCCAGATGATGCGCTCCGCATCCGTCGTCTGCGACGTGTATCCCGAGCTGAACCGCGACCTGATGCTTGCCGGCGTGCTGTTTCACGATTGCGGGAAACTCTGGGAAAACACCTATCCTGAGGATGGCTTCTCCCAGATCCACTCGCTCCATGGCGAGATGCTGGGGCACATTCCGCTCGGCATCGAGCTGGTGAACAAGCTGTGGCGTGATCTACTAGATGCATCCGAGTTCGAGGTGTTATCCAAATGCAAGCCCGGCACCGAGGAAGTCCGCGTTCACCTGCTGCACCTGATCGCTAGCCATCACGGACAACTTGAGTTCGGCTCGCCCGTTTTACCAAAAACCCCGGAGGCCTACGCGCTGCACCACATCGATAACCTGGATGCAAAAATGGAAATGCTGCGCGGCGCCTACGCACAGGCCGCCGAGGTCGCACCTGGCATTTATGAACGCGTGTTTCCCCTTTCCGCAAACCTGATCCGGCCGTTGCGCGATTACGAGGAAGCTCCCTCAGAAGAGCAGCAGTGACATCGCGGTGATCAGCGCGATGAAAACGAGATCCATGACGAACCCGACCCGGATCATCGAGCGCTGAGGGATCCTACCCGTGGCGAAAACCATGGCGTTGGGAGGCGTGCCGACAGGAAGCATGAAACCGCACGAAGCGGCGATGGTAACGGGCAAAACCAGCTTCGCGGCATCGACATCAAACTCCAGCGCCATGGCCATGAAGATCGGCACGAGCAGGGCGGCGGTCGCGGTGTTGCTAGCAAGCTCGGACAGGAAGATCACGAATGTGACCACACCCATGATGATCGCCCACAACGGCCATGCGCCCATCGCACCGCCGAGCAGGCGCGCCATGAAAAGGCTCGCGCCGGAAGAACCGAGCACGGCACTGAGCGCTAGTCCGCCACCAAAAAGCAGCAGCACGCCCCAATCGGTGCCTTCCTCAATCTGCCGCCAACTGACCACCCGCGTCGCCGCTAACAACCCGATGGCGGCGAGCGCGACCCACGTATCGATGTCGGAAATCCCCAGCAGCTTCCCGAGCGGGGTGCCGAAAATCCAGCCAAGGGCGGCCGCAGCGAAGATGGCGAGCGTGATGATGCGCGGCCGGGTGAATTCGAAACGCTCCGCCTCGACCTCGATTTTGCAAGCCCCCTCATTGGACGGCTTCAGCATGAAATGGAGCGTGGCGACCATCGCCGGAAGCAGGATAATCACGGCCGGAATTCCGAATTTCAGCCACTCGGAAAAAGAAACGCCGAGAGCTTTCGCAGCAATCCCGTTCGGCGGGCTGCCGACGAGAGTGCCGAGGCCGCCGATGCTCGCCGCGTAGGCGACACCGAGGAGCAGGAAATAGGTATTCTTTGGGGCGGCACCTTCCGTCCGGAACTGGCTGATGATACCGAGCGCGAGAGGGATCATCATCGCCGTCGTGGCGGTGTTGCTCACACACATCGAGAGCAATGCTGTGCCTGCAAAAAGGTAGAGGCAAACGGGAATGAATTTCCCTTTCCCCAACTGCGCCAGCTTCCCGGCCAGCCAACGGTCGATCCCCTGCGCGGAAAGCGCCGAAGCGAGCGCGAAGCCGCCAAGGAATAGGAAAATGGGCGGCGCGGCGAAGGACGCCAGCGAATCCTTCACATCGGAGAGCCCCATCACCGCGGCGATCAGCGGAACAAGAAGCGCCGTGATGGCGAGCGGCAGCGCCTCGGTCATCCATAGGAATGCGATGCCCACAAACAGCGCCAGCCCAAGCCGCACCAACCCCGGATCCAGCCCTTCCAGCGCCTTCGCCTCCGAAGCCAGCGGCAGGAAAAGCGCGATGGCGAGCATAAGCGCGATACCGGTGGCCACTTTCATTTCCACGATTCAAAACCGAAAATCCGCCCGCGAACATCAAATTTGACGCGCCGCCCGGTTTCCACCAGTCTGCGGAACGATGAAAGGAAACCGCTTGTTCACGCTGGCCTGCTGCGGCCTCGGGCTGATGGCATTTTCGCAGCTCCTGATCGCCGGCATGGCGCTGGCGGTGAGGGTCGAGGAAGGACGGCAGGTGAAAATCATCGAAAGGAAAGTGGAGAAGCTGGTGCCGATCCGGATCAGCGTGCCGGTGCCCAACGATCTCTCTGCGGAACCGGTGGCGAAGGCGGAGCCGATATTGCCGCCCGTGCCAGAGCCGGAAGAGCTCGTCACGCCCGCCATCGCGGATCCCCGCTCGGAGCTTCTCGTTACCGAAGCGCGAAAGGCACGGATCGCGGGCGACATGGGTGCCGCGATTGTGAAGCTTGAAGAGGCGCTCGGAGAATCCCCGGGCAACCCCACCGTGCTCTACGAACTCGGCATGGTTCACGAGATGATGGGCGTCTATGAAAAGGCGGCGGATTATTACGAGCTAGTCTTCCAGCTCGGCGTTTCCGGTGCGGGAAACCTTTACGAGGCGGCCGCCGCGAAATTGCGCGACGGCTTCGAGCAACCCGGCGACCTGCTCGGCAAGCTCGCGCTGGGCCGCGTGCGTATTTTCAACGACGCGAAGGCGGCCGGCGGGCAGCGTGTGGTGCTGACCGTTCCCGTCCAGAAAGCACCCGGCCAGGAAGTCGAAACGCCCGAATTACAGATGGAAGTGCTTTTTTTCAACAAAACCGATAAAGGCACGATCGTCCCGCTTGCGAGTGAAGAGGAAGCATGGGCGCAGCACTCGTGGGTCACCATGCCCTTCGATTGGGCGGGCGGTGAGGAATCCCTGCGCGTGAATTACCGGATTCCAATCAACGATGAGCAGACGGCACACCTTTTCGGTAAACTCAGCTACTACGGCCAGGTCGTCACACTGAAATACAAGGGCGAGGTGCTCGATGTGCAGGCGTGGCCGCGCGATCTCGCGGCGAGGATCGGGCAAGCGGCACCCGCCGGAGACCAGTTAGGAGACTCCCCCGAGTTTCTCGACCAAGATATCCTGCCGCCGAACTTCGATCCTGACATTCCGCTTCTCAATCCTCGGTTGGGCGAGTGAAATATAACCCACAAAAACCCAGTATGGACTATGGACCATGTGAACGAAGAAGTAGGCGAAGAGGAGAACAGGTTCGGTGATTATGTACCGCAAGAGTGCCTTGCAGAAACCGAGACGACCAGGACATGGCTGGCCAAGCAGACATCCGTGGGGCGCATGGTGCTCGTGGAGGAACTCAAAGAAGGGGTGGAAAGCGAGGAGTTTATCGCGGATGTCCGCGCCAAGGCCGGGGTGGAGCATCCGCTGGTCAGCTCGATCTATGAGGCCACAATGGAAAACGGGCTTTATCACTACGCCCATGAGCTGCTCCCCGGAGAGACCCTTGCCGACCGCGCGCGGCATGGTGAAAACGTCAAGGCGCAGCGTCTCGTCCACATCCTCCGACGGGTGGCGGAAGCGAACATTTATCACGAATCCCACGGCAACGCCACCGCACCGCTGGAACTGGATGCCATCCACGTGGACAAGCACGGTGTCATCCGCCTCAAAAACCTCGTCGTCGCCGGCGACCGCGTGCCGGATCAATCCCTCCGCGACGTCCTGAGGCTGGGCGAGGCGCTGGAACCCCTCCTCGACCAGCACCATCCCGGCGCAACCCGCTGCCTCACTCTGCTCTCCTGGATGCGCGGCGAAAATGTAGCCCGGCCTTTGAAATGGACGCAGATCCGCGATTACTGCGAACAGATCGAACAGCAACTGGCAACCCCCTCTCAGCTGGCGGCACCACCGACGGCCGCAATCCGTCCCGAGAAAAAAAACAGCTTCGTATGGGTCGTCGCCGTTCTTTTCGTGGCTGTCATCGCGGGCGTGTTGCTTACCCTGATGAACAACAAGAAACGGGCGCCCTCGGAGGCTCCGCTGCCTGGCTGGGTCGAAATCAAAGCTGGCGATCATGATACGCCGGACGGAGTGCGGGTCAGCGTGCCGGATTTCACCATCGCCGCCTGCGAAGTGACGATCGGCGATTACGCCAGTTTCCTTGAAACCCTGGACATCCTCGCCAAAGAAGGAGGTCAAACTACCTTCGATCACCCCGATCAGCCGGAAACGAAGACCAGCCACGCCCCCGATGATTGGGAAAAACTTTTCCGCGCCGCGAAAGAGGGCGGGATGTGGGGTGATCGCGAAATCAACATCCACTCGCCGGTGGTGAGTGTCGATTGGTGGGACGCTTTCGCCTACGCGAAATGGAAGAAGTCCTACCTGCCGACACAGGAGCATTGGCTCGGTGCCCTGATGAACGGCTCGAAGGTTCCTTCGCAAATCCCCGTTAGCGTCCTCCAACCGGTGAACAAGGAAACGGAAGACCGCACTTCAAACGGCCTGCTGGGCATGGCCGGTTCCGTTTCCGAATGGACCGGAGAACCGCGCACTAGCCCATCGAATCCACTTGGCGAACCGCTGTGGGTGATCATCGGTGGATCCTACCTGAACCCCGGCAAGGGCGCACTCAGCCGGGAGTGGGTCGCCGACCGCATGACCCGCCGCCCGGATCTCGGGTTCCGCATCTGCAAGGATGCCGGGAAGAACTAGGTTCGCGTAAGGAAACACTCGCCGTCGAGCTTCGCGCCATCGGGCAGCGCGTGGCCGCCGGGGAAAAGTTTCCCGCCTGCGATGTGCCAGCCGGGGAGGAGCTTGCCCCATGAGTCCGGCTTGTGACCGGACTGGAACTCGCAGCGCACATCGGGCATGGGCGGATCAAACAAGGACATCGCGACGACCAACCCGTTCACCGCGAGGCAGGGCAGATGGATCACGCCCTCCATTCCGAACGGAACCAACGCGTTCGCCCCGAAATCAAAAAAACGTATCGGCTCGCCGGGGTTTTCCGGAGCCGTGATCCGCCTGCGTAAATTTTCCCCGCCGATCCATACGCCGCCCGCACCACGGTCAAAATCCCGCAGGACAATCACTTTCCCCTTCGCCTGCCGCGCGAACTCCATGAGCACTTCGAGCAGGCCATCCGGTACATCACCCTCCAGCACATGCAGCTTCCCGGCGCGTGGCAGCGCGTCGAGCTGGGTGAGCTGGTGGCCGTTGAGTTTTACGGCGTCCGCATTTCCGGAAAACCTCGCGGCCATCGCCACGGAGGAGGCTTTCAGCAAGGCGTCGCGCACGATTTCCCGATCCGGCCTCCCGCTGATTTCCTCACCGACCGCAATGGACAATCCATACGGCACGCTGTGCGGGATTTTTCGGAAAAACCGGCCGCGCTCGAAGGAAAAAATGGAGCCCCATAAGCCATCGACCCATAATGGCAGGATCGGGCACTTCGCCTTTCTCGCGATCAACTCAAAGCCGCGCTCCAGCTCACACAGGCCGCCGGTGCGGGTGAGCTGACCCTCGGGAAAAAGCACGACGACATGACCGCTTTCCAGCGCCGCAATCGTCTTGCGGATCGCCTCCAACGGCTGGTCGCGGCGGATCGGCACCGCATCGAACAGCTTCACGGAAAAACGGATCACCTTGCTGACCATAAAGGTGTCGTCCATCACAAAGCGCAGCGGCCTGTCGCTCGCGGCGGAGAGGAAAAACGCGTCGGCGAAGGTGATGTGGTTCGGCAACAGCAGGACGCCGCCGGTTTTCGGGATGCGCTCGGCTCCGGAAACCTTGATCCGGTAGAGCGTTTTCACCGCCGCGAGGCATACCAGCCGGATGAAATCAGCCGGCAGGATGCGGAGGATATACCACGTCATCACCCCGCAGGTAAGGCCGATCACGAGCATCTGCATTTTGAATCCCTCCAGCGCGGTGAAGCCCATCCATACCGACAGTAGATGCAGCCCCTCGATCAAAGCCACTGCGACAATCCCCGCAAAACAGTCCTGTAGGTTCGCCGCCGATTGCAGCTCGCCGCGCTTGTCCGCCGGGTAACGATCCTGCATCCAGGCATTGAGCGGAGCGAGAAATAGCGCCGCGAAAAACGCCACCAGCCCCAGGCCGATGAGGAACGGCAAGCCAGGCGGCGGCAGGAAGGCCAGAGTCAGCGCACACACCGTCATTGCGATCCCCGCAAGTGGCACCCAGCCCAGCTCGATCCGTTTCCTCAGCAGAAAGGATGCGAACCCGAAGCCCACCGCCATCCCCAGCGAGGCGGCCGCCATGAACATCGAGGACATCGTCCCGAAACCCACGCCGCCAGCGGTCAGCGAACCCGCTACTTTCACCGACCACAGGTTGATGAACGCCGCAAAACCCCAGAAATACGCCACGCCAAAGGAAGCCCGCCGAAGCCCGAGATCCCGCCACAACTCGCCGAGATCCTTGAAATGACTGACGAGGTGTTTGCCGGAAAGCTTCGCGCCGCCCTGCGCCGGCACCTTCGGAATCGAGAGCGCTAGCCCCACCGCCGGCACCGAACAACAAGCCAGCAGCACCAAGGGAAACAGCGCTGCCTCCCACCCTTTTTCCGGAACCGAACCGAGCGATTCGTAACGCATGTCATACCACCAGCCCGCCACGATCTGCCCCGCCATGATCGCAAGCATCGCGAGCATCTGCTGCACTCCCGCCGCGAAGCCGAGATGTTTCGAGCCGACCAGTTCCTTGTTGATCCCTATCTTCGCCGGACTGAAAAACGCCGATTGCGCGGCCAGAAGGAAAAAACCCAACAGCGCGAGCGGCATGCTTTTCAAAAACACGGCCGCACACATCAGCGCGAGGATCATCACCTGCGCGATCGCCGCTCCTAGCATCACATTCCGTTTGGAAAAGCGGTCGCTCATCCACCCCGCCAGCGGCGCGAAGAGAACGAAAGGCAGCGCGATCATAATCCCCGCCGCAGACTCCACGGCGTAACCCACCGCTCCGCCCAACGGGATCAGGATAAACTGCGCCGCCTTGTCGTTGAACGCGTTCTGCGTCTGCTGCACGATCATGCTCCAGTAGCCGAGCCACTGCCGCTTCGTCGGCTCGTCTATGGGTTGCGGATCGCTCATTTTAACAAAGAGAATCCAACCGCAGATGAACGCAGATGGACGTTAAGTGGAAGAGACACCCAGGAGCTTTTATCGAATGCCCCTGGCTGATTAAAGAGATTGGGATGCCCCATCGGATATCTGCGTCCATCTGTGGTTCCATTTTTCTTCCTTTTAGATGTTCGCCCCGAGGCAATCGAGCCGCTGGTTCATTTCCAAGGCAGGATTTAACTCCTTCGCCTCGCCGACGACCACAGCCGGGACTCCCGCCACGGTGGTGTGCGGCGGCACGTCGTTGAGCACCACGCTGCCCGCACCCACCTTCGCATGCGTCCCGATCTCTACCCGCCCCAAGATTTTCGCGCCCGCGCCGATCAACACGCCGGAGCGGATGATCGGATGCCGGTCGCCGGTATCTTTCCCCGTGCCGCCCAGCGTCACCTCGTGAAGGATCGAGACATCGTCCTCGATGATCGCCGTCTCACCGACGACAAAGGAAGTCGCGTGGTCGAGCAGGATGCCACAGCCGATGCGCGCCGCCGGATGGATGTCGGTGGAGAAAACCTCGGAGGAAATGCTCTGCAGATAAAGCGCCAGCCAGCGCCGCCCGTCACGCCACAGCTTGTGGCTGATGCGGTAGGTGCCCAGCGCCATAAAGCCCTTGAAAAACAACAGCGGCTCTAACGGGGAAAAGCACGCCGGATCCCGCTCGAACATCGCCAGTAGATCCCGCCCGCAGGCATGGGCGATGCGCTCATCGCCGGAAAGGATCTCAACGAAAAGCGGCTCCAGCATCCCGCGCGGCATGTCCTCCCGCGCTAGCCTCCGCCCCAGCCTTGCCGCCAGAGCCTCCGCGAAACTTCCCCGGGAAAGAACCACATCGTCAACCAAATGCCGCAGCTCCGGCTCCTCCCCACACAGCCGCTCCGCCTCCGAACGCAGCTTCGCCCAGAGGTTTTCAAAATTCGCGGCTTCCCCACGGCAAAGCTTTGTCCCACCGTGGCGGCGATCTTCGGTCGCCGTCTCTTCCGCCTGATCGGTATTTTTCGTCTCACTCATGAAAATTTCCCAGAAATTGGAATACGCCTGCCGCGCCCTAGCACAGCTCGCAAAGACCTATGACGGCAAGAGTCTTACCCGCCTTGACGAACTTGCGCAACGGGAAGCTGTCTCCGCCAACTTTTTGGTTCAGATCCTCAACGACCTCCGCCGCGCCGGGATCATCGACTCCCGCCGCGGCGCCCACGGCGGCTATCTCCTCTCCCGCCCCGCCGAGCGCATCACCCTCCGCCAGATCGTCGATGCCGTGGAGCCCTCCCAGCTCCACAACGCCGCCCTCACCGAAGGCGAATCCGGCGCCGCCGTCCGCCGCGCCTGGCAAACCGTATCCTCCAAGCTCGCCAACGACCTCGACAACATCACCCTTAGCTCCATGGCAAACCCGCCCTCCGATCCGATGTTTTATATATGAAACGGCCAGCGGCTCCCCACTACGGCAAAGCTGAAAAAATTGCCATGCCTCACCGATCCGCTAGCTTGTAACCGTGAGCGTTGAGGAAATCAAATCCGAGATCGAGAGTCTTGCCGTGGAGGATCGCCGCCAACTGGCCGCTTATCTCATCGCCCTCCGCCACAAGGATCTGGCCGGATACCGTGCGTCCATGGCCGCGAAAATCGACAACCGTAATCCGGACAACTGGCTCTCGCTTGCGGAGTTCGATAGCCGCGTCACCCATTGAGCATGGCTACAGGCTCCTGATATCCATGGATGTGACGGAGTTCGTGGAGCGGCTTCCTTCCCGCCTACGCCGACCGATCCGCACGGCCATCGCTGCGATCGGAGACGATCCCCTCGCCTGCTCCGAGGCCACCGACCACGACGATACCGGCAGGGTGCTGCACATCGCCATCGTGGGGGATTTCGCCCTCATGTATTGGATCGATGACGCGGATCGCCACGTAAAGATCCTCAATATCCACGCCGCGGACCGCTGAATTCTTGCACTATACCGTTTGCCAAAAGTTCGTGCGCAAAAATGTGACAACAAAATAAAGTACGCCGCAGGCTCTGGACTGCTGTGATTCTTCAACAGATTGCCGCTGCCGACCCGTTGCCACGCTTTGGATGAGGATTTCCGCAAAGAGGGACTTTAAATTTCCTGAGTCGAACGCCACAAGGGTTTGAGCCGTTGCCCTTTTGTCGCCCGTTTTCGGCGCAATCGGGTGCATTTCCGCGCATTTCCCGCCCTCGCCGCCAAACCAAGAAAAAAGCCCCAATCCCTTTATTTACAAGGTATTAGGCCTGAAAATGATGGAGGCGGAGGTGGGAACGCCGTTTCCGGCATGCCGGATGAAACCCCTACCGCGAAGCGCAGACTGGCCTAGCCGCCGGAGACGGAACGACCAGCGGGAGTGGAGGCGGAGGTGGGAACGCCGTTTCCGGCATGCCGGATGAAACCCCTACCGCGAAGCGCAGACTGGCCTAGCCGCCGGAGACGGAACGACCAGCGGGAGTGGAGGCGGAGGTGGGAATCGAACCCACGAATGACGGTTTTGCAAACCATTGCCTTACCACTTGGCTACTCCGCCGTTGTCCTGCAACGGGAGGCGATTGATTACGCGTTCGCCCCCCGCCTGTCAATCCCCGGATTTCCCCGAAAAATTTCCCGAAGCCGTAGTTCCGCTGGCGGCGGGGCGTTTCCCGCCTAGTCTGCCGCGTGCCGAAAAAGACGCAGAAAGAGAGCAAGCCCCCCGTCATCGCCCTCCGTGGTTGCCGCCAGCACAACCTCCGAGGCTTCGACCTCGATATCCCGCTCGGGAAACTCACCGTCGTCACCGGCCCTTCCGGTTCCGGGAAATCCTCGCTCGCCTTCCACACCCTCTACGCCGAAGGCCAGCGCCGCTACGTGGAAACCTTTTCCCCCTACGTCCGGCAATTCTTCGACCGAATGGACAAGCCGCTTGTCGATTCCATTGAGGGCATCCCCCCCGCTATCGCCATCGAGCAGAAAAACCACGTCCGCACCACCCGATCGACCGTCGGCACGCTCACCGAGATCAACGATTACCTGAAACTCCTCTTCGCCCGCCTCGCCATCGGATACGACCCCCACACCGGCGACACGATCCAGCCCGACTCCCCCGAATCCGCCGCCGCCTGGGCCTCTGAAAACCTGCAAGGCGAGGACATCCTCATCACCTTCCCCATCCCCGTCCCCGCCGACGCAAAACCCGCGGAACTCTTCCCCTTCCTCAGCGCCCAAGGCTACCTCCGCATCCTGATCAACGGCGAAACGATCCGCACTGATGCCACCCCGCCCACCAAGCTCCCCCGCACCATCCAGATCATCCAAGATCGCCTGAAAATTTCTCCCGCCAACAAATCCCGCCTGCTCGAAGCCCTCGAAGCCGCCTTCCAACTCGGCAAAGGCACCGCCAATATCCACGATCCCAAATCCACGATCACGAAGTCGTTCACGACAAGTTGGACGAACCCGAAGACCGGCTTCACCCTCCGCGCCCCGACCCCCGCCCTTTTCTCCTTCAACTCCCCCGTCGGAGCCTGCCCGAAGTGCCGCGGCTTCGGTCGTGTCATCGGCATCGATCTGGAAAAATCCGTCCCCGATCCCACACTCTCCATCAAACAGGGAGCCATCAAACCCTTCCAGGGCGACCGCGGCGAGGAATGCCAGCGCGACCTCATCCGTAACTGCAAGGAACGCGGCATCGACATCAACGACCCGTGGGAGGATCTCGACGAAGACACCCGCGACTGGATCTACTACGGAGACCGTAGAACAACAACCCCGGAGGATCTGGAGGATCTCTGGCAGTCCGGCGACTGGTACGGCGTGAAAGGTTTCTTCGATTGGCTGGAAACGAAAGCCTACAAGATGCACGTCCGTGTCTTCCTTTCCCGCTACCGCTCCTACACCACCTGCGACGCCTGCCGCGGCAAACGCCTCCAACCCGGAGCCCTTTGCTTTAAGATCGAAGGCAAAAACCTCCCTGACATCTGGGCTATGTCCATCAGCGATCTCCTCCCCTTCTTCCAGGATCAACAATCAACAATCATCAATCGGCAATCATCAATCTCTTCCGACTCCACCCTAAAACTAGTCCTAACAGAAATCGTTTCCCGCCTCTTCTACCTCGAACAAGTGGGGTTGGGCTACCTCACCCTCGACCGCCAGACCCGCACCCTTTCCGGCGGCGAAGTCGAGCGCGTCAACCTCACCACCTGCCTCGGCGCGTCTCTCACCGGCACGCTCTTCGTCCTCGACGAACCCACCGTCGGCCTCCACCCGCGCGACATCGACCGCCTTGTCGGCGTCATGCATGGCCTCCGCGACAAGGGAAATACGTTGGTCGTAGTAGAACACGAGCAGACCGTCATGCAAGCCGCCGACAACCTCATCGATATCGGCCCCGGCGCCGGCCAGCACGGCGGGAACATCATCTTCCACGGCGACGCAAAATCCAAAATCAACAATCAACAACCTGTCCGTCGTAGCTTCAGCGAAGTCGGATCAACAATCGACAATCCATCTTCACTCGGCACTTTACCTTGGCTTACCGGCGAAAAATCCATCCCCGTCCCAAAATCCCGCCGCAAGCCCGGCAAAGCGAAGCTCACCCTAAAAGGCGCGTCCCGCCACAACATCCGCAAGCTCGATGCCGAGATCCCGCTCGGCCTTTTCGTCTGCCTCACCGGCGTTTCCGGATCGGGGAAATCCACCTTCGCCCACGAGATTCTTTATCACAACATCGCCCGCAAGCTAGGCATCGAGACCGACGGCGACCCCGCGCCGATCAAGGAACTACTAGGAACCCAGTATCTCAGTGGAGTCGAGCTGGTGGATCAGACCGCCGTAGCCCGCACCCCGCGCTCCACGCCCGCCGTTTTTCTCGGTGCCTTTGATCCCATCCGCCAGCTTTTCTGCGAGACGGATTCCGCGAAATCCTCCGGCCTCAAGCCGGGTTTTTTCTCCTTCAACTCCGGCGAAGGCCGCTGCGACCGTTGCGCCGGGAACGGTTACGAAAAGGTCGAGATGCAGTTCCTTTCGGATCTCTACGTCACCTGCCCAGACTGCGAGGGTAGGCGCTACAAACCGTCCACGCTGGAATTCCTCTACCGCGGCAAATCCATCCACGGCATCCTCGAATTCACCGTCACCGAAGCCATCGGATTCTACGGAAACACCGATGGCGCACCGCCCTCCCACGCGAAGCGCCACCAGCAGATCATCCACATCCTCTCCCCGCTTGTGGAGGTCGGCCTCGGCTACCTCAAGCTCGGCCAAGCCCTCAACACCCTCTCCGGCGGCGAATCCCAGCGCCTGAAACTCTGCCAGCTCCTCGCAGTGGCTGGGACTTGCCTTCCCAGTCCGTCGAAAGGACATCCTGTCCCTTCAAAACTCCTCATCCTCGACGAGCCCACCACCGGCCTGCATTTCTCCGACATCGAGAACCTCCTCTCCGTCTTCCGCAAACTCGTCGATTCCGGCCACTCCCTCCTCGTCATCGAGCACAACCTCGACGTCATCAAATCCGCCGACTGGATCCTCGACCTCGGCCCCGAAGCCGGCCAACACGGCGGCCAACTCGTAGCCCAAGGCACCCCAGAAACCGTCGCGAAATCCAAAACCCCCACCGCCCAATACATCCGCGAAGCCCTAGGAATGACAAAGCGAGGCGACAGCCGCGTCCCCATTCCAAAATCAACAATTTCCAATCATCAATCATCAATCTCCCTCGTCGGCGCCCGCCACCACAACCTGAAAAACATCTCCGTCGAAATCCCGCGCGACCAGCTTGTCGTGATCTCCGGCCTCTCCGGCTCCGGGAAATCCACCCTCGCCTTCGATATCCTTTTCGCCGAAGGCCAGCGCCGTTTCCTCGACTCCATGTCCGCCTACGCCCGCCAGTTCGCGGAGCAGCTTGAGAAACCCGAAATCGACAGCCTCCAAGGCCTGCCGCCCACCGTGGCCATTGAGCAGCGCGTCTCGCAGGGCGGCGGGAAATCCACCGTCGCCACCGTCACCGAGCTATGGAATTTCATCCGACTCCTCTACTCGAAGCTGGGTACCATCTATTGCCCCGTTTGCCAGGTGCCCGTGGAAAAGCAATCCATCGCCGCTATCGAGAACACCATCCAGGCGGAGCTGAAAAAGGGTTCCGTGAAAATCCTCGCCCCCCTGATCCGTGGGAAAAAAGGCTACCACACCGAGATCGCACAATGGGCCATCAAACACGGATTTACCACGCTTCTAGTAGATAAGCAGTTCAAGCAAGCCGAGGACTTCACCCGCCTCGAACGATTCGTCGAGCATGACATCGATGTCGTGGCGGCGGATTTCATCCGCCATGCCAAACCCAAGGACATGACCGACGTCATTTCCCGTACGCTCGATATCGGAAAAGGACTCATCAAACTCTTCACCGCCGACAAAAAATTCATCCTCCTCTCCACCAGTTCCAGCTGCCCGTCCTGCAACCGCTCCTTCGAGGAACTCGACCCGCGCCTCTTCTCCTTCAACTCCCCCCACGGCTGGTGCGGCACCTGCCGCGGCCACGGGAAAATCCCCAAGCGCCGCCAATATCTCGACACCTCCCGCTTCGATTCCGTCCTCGAGGCCGAGATGGACGCCGACCGCGCCATCGACCGCATGGACAGCGACGAACTCGTCGAGTGCCCCGCCTGCCACGGCTCCCGCCTCAACCCCGTCGGCGCCGCCGTAAGGCTGCGTAGCTGCCCCGTCCCGGGGCAGTCCGTGAAAGCTGCGTCTCGCAGCGAATCCACCTCCATCGCCGCCCTCTCCCATCTCTCCATCAACGAAGCCTCTACCCATTTCCAAAACCTCAGCTTCAACGACCAGCGCGAAAAGCTCATCGCCCGCGACATCCTGCCGGAAATCGCCCAACGCCTTAGTTTCCTCCAGGAAGTCGGCCTCGGATACCTGCACCTCGACCGCTCCGGCAACACCCTCTCCGGCGGCGAATCCCAGCGCATCCGCCTCGCCGCCCAGCTCGGCTCGAACCTGCGCGGCGTGCTTTACGTCCTCGACGAGCCCACCATCGGCCTCCACCCCCGCGACAACGCTGCCTTGTTGAAAACCCTCATCGCCCTCCGCGACCAAGGCAACTCCCTCATCATCGTGGAGCACGACGAGGACACGATCGCGGCGGCAGATCACCTGATCGATCTAGGCCCAGGGGCGGGACGACTTGGTGGCGAGATCGTTTACGAAGGAAAGCCTCCGAAAATCAACAATCTCCAATCTCCAATCTCCAATCTCTCTTCCCCGACTTATCGCGCGCTGACCCAGCCGATCAACCACCCCACTCGCGGCTCCCGCCGCCCCGTCGGCAAAACGCACCCTTTCCTCAAAATTACCGGCTGCCACGCGAACAACCTCAAGCACATCGACGCCGCGATCCCCCTCGGCCGCCTCACGGTTCTAACAGGAATTTCCGGCTCCGGAAAATCCACGCTGATGCATCAATGCGTGGCGGCGATCTTCGGTCGCCGCCCGGGAGCGAAGCAACCCTTCAAAAAATCCACCGGCGAAAAATCCATCAAAGCTTGCTACGAGGTCGATCAATCCCCCATCGGCAAAACCTCCCGCTCCTGCCCGGCGACGTATGTGAAAGTCTTCGACCACATCCGCGCCCTCTTCGCCCAGCTTCCCGAGGCGCGGATGCGCGGCTTCGATGCCTCGCGTTTCTCCTTCAATACCGAGGGCGGCCGTTGCCCCGACTGCAAGGGCAACGGCCGCATCAGGCTGGAGATGGATTTCCTCCCCTCCACCTGGGTGCATTGCGAGGAATGCAACGGCCAGCGCTACAACCCCGCCACCCTCGAGGTCACGTTCCGCGAGAAAAACATCGGCCAAGTCCTCGCCATGACCATCGACGAAGCCTCCGCTTTCTTCGAGTCCCAGCCACGCATTTCCCATCCCCTGAAACTCATGGCCGACACCGGCCTCGGCTACCTCCAACTCGGCCAAGCCTCGCCCACTCTCTCCGGCGGCGAAGCCCAACGCATCAAGCTCGTCTCCGAACTCATCAAAGGCCGCTCCATCAAATCGAGAATCAACAATCATCAACCTGGCCGTCGTAGCTTCAGCGAAGTCGGATCATCAATCAACAATCTCTACTTGATCGAAGAACCCACCGTCGGCCTCCACCTCGAGGACGTGAAACGCCTCATCGATATCCTCCACCGCCTCGTCGATGAAGGCCACACCGTCGTCGTCATCGAGCACCACATGGCCGTCGCCGCCGAGGCCGACTGGATCCTCGACATCGGCCCGGAGGCGGGTGAGGACGGCGGGAAAATCGTCGCGCAGGGCACGCCGGAAAAGGTGGCGGTATCGAAGGCTTCGCGGACGGCTCCTTTCCTCAAGGTGGCGTTGCAATAGGGAGAAGGGGTTTGCAACCCCTTTGCGGAGGACAGGTAAGATGGATTCGCTTGGGTTGTGCTAAGGGGTTGCAAACCCCTTCTCCTTATTCCAATAGCTTCGCGCGGAGGAGGTCGGTGATCTGCTTGGGGTTGGGCTTGGAGGTCGCTGATTTCATGACCTGGCCGGTGAGGAAGTTGAGGAGCTTTTCGTTGCCGGCCTTGATGGCTTCCACTTCGTTCGGGTTCGCGGCGATGGCGGCGTCGATGAGGGCTTCGAGGTCGCCGGAGGAGGTGGGTTTGAAGCCGAGGTCGTCGGCGATGTCTTTGGGGGCGCGCTGCGGGCTGGTGAAGAGGACGGTGAAGACTTCCTTGGCCTGGTTCGGGGCGAGGGTGCCGTTTTCGACGAGGGTGAGGAGGGCGCGAAGTTTTTCCGGGGTGACGGGGCAATCGGCGATCGCGAGGGATTGCTCGTTGAGGGTGCCGAGGAGGTTGTTGATGAGAAAGTTCGCGGTTTTCTTGGCGGGGATGGACGGGTGGTTGGCGGCTTCGAAATACTCGGCGAGGTGGCGGTCGGCGGTAAGGACGGCGGCATCGTAGGCGCTGAGGCCGAAGTCGCTTTCGTAACGCCGGATTTTCTCCAAACGCGGCACGGGGACGAGGTTTCTAACAGTTTCTAACAGCGGCGCGGTGGCGATAGGGAGGAGATCGGGGCAAGGGAAGTAGCGGTAGTCATGGGCATCCTCCTTGGTGCGCATGAGCTGGGTTTCGCCGAGGTCGTCGTTCCAGCGGCGGGTGGATTGGATTTGCGGGATGCCCATGCCGAGTTCCTCGGTCTGGCGGGCGATCTCGAAATGGATCGCGCGGCGGATGGCGGAGAAGGAGTTGAGGTTTTTCAGCTCCACCTTCGCGCCGAGCGGGTCGGATTCCTTTTCGCGGAGGGAGATGTTCACGTCGCAGCGGAGGTTGCCCTTTTCCATGTCGGCGTCGGAGGAAGCGCATTCGAGGAGGATGAGCTGGAGCGAGCGGAGGTAGGCGACGGCCTCCTCGGCGGATTCGAGATCCGGCTCGGTGACGATCTCCATGAGCGGCGTGCCGGCGCGGTTGAAATCGATGAGCGAGGTGCTGGCGAGGTGGGTGGATTTCGCGACGTCCTCCTCAAGGTGGATGCGGTTGAGGCGGACGACCTTGTTGGGGGACTTGATGGTTTTCCGGGCGTCGGTGGGGTAGCAATCGTCGAAGAGCGGGACGCCACCGCCGAGGCAGAGGGGAAAATCCATCTGGGTGGTCTGGTAGTTTTTCGGCATGTCCGGATAGAAATAATTTTTCCGATCCCAGCGCGAAAACTCCGGCGAGCCGCAGCCGAGGGCGAGGCCGGTGAGGAGGGTTTTCTCGATGGCGCGCTGGTTGAGGACAGGCAGCGCGCCGGGGTAGCCGAGGCAGACAGGGCAGGTGTTCGTGTTCGGGTCGTCGCCGAAGGAGGTGCGGCAGGCGCAGAACATCTTGGTGTCGGTGTTGACCTGGGCGTGGACTTCGAGGCCGATTGTTACGAGTAATGACATGGGTGAAGAGGGAAGAGTTTAACCGCGAATGGACGCGAATTTTCGCAAATGAAGAAAGGGGAAAGTTAGAGGGGTTTTCATCCGGTCAAGGTGGTCGAGTATCCTCTTGCCCAATTTGGGATCTACGGAGGTGTAGTAATCCAGGATGTTCCGAAGATTCCTCTGATAGGTGGCCGAAGGCTTAAAGGTCATACCGCTCCCGCAAGGTGGCCATCATCTTGTCGTGATCGACGGTTTGCTCCTCTCCTGTTTTGATGCGCTCCCAGATTTCAAGCGCCCGCAGGTCTTCGAGGCGATCATTCACTTGGCTGAGGACGATGATCTGTTGATCGCGCTCAAGCTTCAGGAGGTGGGATGTGATCTGCGTGACGCAGCCGTTCATTTCCGGTGAGAGGGTCGCTTCCATGACTTGGGAGTCTAGCGGGGATCGGTGCGGGTGTCAAAGATGCTCATTCAGGGCTTTCTGTGGTAAGAGGTTCACCGCAGGCGCAGAGGCCGCTGAGGGACGCGAAGGAAGACTTGGGTTTTGGAATTTTTAACCACGGAGAGCACGGAGGACACAGAGGTTTTGGTTTGGGTGTTACAAATTGATTTGGACTGGCTCTGTGAACTCTGAGTCTTGTATGTTCAATTTCATGTTCCATCAAGAGCAACCCGCCGCGCGTGTCTTCCGAGAATGGGCCTTAAACTCGTCGGAGGATGATACGCGCGGCGGGTTGCATCCTGGCATCGCAACTGCCATGATGCGCTCCCGATCCGGGAGGTTGACGGGGTTTAAGCTCCCCCGCCAACCACGGAGCCGGACAGACCGATTTGCGCCTTGGGCCTTTGAGCCCGCCGCAGAGCATATGGTCGCCGGTTCCGTTTCCGGATTTATCTCGAACCACTGAAAGAATCAATGAATTCGCATTACAAGACTGAGAAGATCCAGACCGAAATCAACCACGTCGGCATCGACGTGTCAAAGCTACATCTCGACGTTTCCTTCCATGGAAAGAAAAATAAACGTCTCAAAAACACGCCCGCCGATCTGGCGAAACTGACCGAAATCCTCAGGGGGTTACCCCATCCGCGCGTCACTTGCGAGGCCACCGGAGGCTACGAATGGCTGCTGGTCGAATCCATGCACGAGGCCGGGATCGAAGTGGCTGTCGCCGCCTCAGGACGCGTCCGTTACTTGGCCAACGCCGAAGGGCTGGACGCCAAAACCGATGCCATCGATGCCGCCCTGATCCGCCGTTTCGCCGAGAAAATCCCCGTCCCTCTGCGCCACAAGCCCGATCCCCAGGCCGTCCGCCTTCGTGAAATAGCGGATTTCCGCCACACCGTCAGCCAGGACATCACCAAATGCACCAGCCGCCTAGAGCTCGCCCGCGGCTACATGAAGGAACAACTCGAAGCTCAGCTAAAACATCTGCGGGGTCTGAAGAAAAAAGTCGAAGCTGATCTCAGGGAGCACATTGCTCAAGCCCGGGATCTCGACGAAAAGGCAGCCCGCCTTCAGCAACTCAAAGGAGTCGGCCCTATCCTCGCCACCACCCTTCTGGCCTACGTCCCCGAACTCGGGCATGTCAGTGACAAGACCCTCGCTTGCATCGTCGGAGTGGCTCCCCACCCGAAACAAAGCGGGAACATGCGCGGCAAATCGGCCATACGCGGCGGCAGATCTCGGGTCAGGCACGTCCTTTACATGGCGGCGGTGGCTGCCGCCCGAAGTAATCCCGTGCTAAAGGCGTTCTACAACAGGCTTGTGAACGAATCTGGCAAGAAGCCGAAAGTAGCCTTCGTCGCCGTGATGCGCAAAATGCTCTGCGTGCTCAATAAACTTGCCGCAAAATCCGAATTTTCACTTGCACAATAACACCACTGCTCTGTGGTTTGAACTCTTTTTCTCCACGACCCTCCGCGACCTCCGCGCTGCGGTGAAAAATTTCATCCTAAATTCTCGATGCGGAAGACGACGGGTTGGGAGTTGATGCAGGTTAGGGATTCGATTTCGGTTAGGGCGGCGGTGAGTTTTCCGAAGGGGCAGGAGTGGAGCAGGAAAACCATATCGACGAATTCGGCGTCGGGGTTGGAGGCATCGATGGGGGAGTGGGTGCCGGAGATACCGATGGCGTGTTTGGCGAGGACGGTAGCGATTTCGGCGATGGTGCCGGGGCGGTCGGTGACATCGAAGCGGACATAGTAGGCGGTGGTGGTTTCCTCGATGGGGACGAGGGTTCCCGAATCGCGATAAGGCAGGAAACCGCGGTGGCGGGCGGTGTGGGCGAGATCGCGGGCGGCCTCGACGAGGTCGGCGACGACGGAGGAGGCGGTGGGACCCTGGCCGGCGCCGCGACCGTAGAAGAGGGATTCGCCGGCGGCGTCGGAGTTGACGGAGACGGCATTGAAGACGCCGTGGACGGAGGCGAGGATGTGTTTTTGGGAGATGAAAGAGGGCTGGACGCGGAGCTCGACCGCGCCGTTATCCCGCTCGCGGACGATGGCGAGGAGCTTGATCACGTAGCCGAGGGATTTCGCGAACTGGATGTCGGTAGGGCGGACTTGCTCGATGCCGGAGACGTGGACGAGGGCGGGATCGATGGGAAAACCATAGGCGAGGGTGGCGAGGAGGATGGCCTTGTGGGCGGCGTCCCAGCCGTTGACGTCGAGCGCGGGATCGGCCTCTGCGTAGCCGAGATCCTGGGCTTCCTGGAGGGCGGTGGCGTAGTCGATGCCGCGCAGGGTCATCTGCTCGAGGATGTAGTTTGAGGTGCCGTTGATAATGCCGGTGAAGGAGTGGATCTGGTTGCCAATGAAGGAGTCCTGGACGGTCTTGACGATGGGGATGCCGCCCGCGATGGCGGCCTCAAAGAAGATCGGGGTCTCCATTTTCCGGGAAATGGCGAACAGCTCGATGCCGCGCTCGGCGAGCAGGGCCTTGTTGCCGGTGACGACGGGTTTTTTCGCGAGTAAGGCGGCGGCGACAATCTCGAAGGCGTCCGTGGTGCCGCCGATCAACTCGACGACGATATCGACGGCGGGGTCGTTAACGAGCGCGCGCCAATCGGTGGTGAGGATTTCCGTGGGGACGGCGGAGGAAGTGGCACGGGCTTTGGCGGGGTCGCGAACGAGGATTTTCGTGATCCCGAGGGAAACGCCCTTGCCGGTGCGGTCGGAGATCAGTTCGCCGTTTTTCTCAAGGGTGTTCCACACGCCAGAGCCGACGGTGCCGAAGCCCGCGAGGCCGATTCCCAATTTGTTGCAGTTGCTCACGCGGGGAGGGTGAAACTTTAAACTTTAAACCTCAAACTTCAATTTTGAGAGAAGAGGGGATGCTTACACCCGGTGGGGAGCGTAGATTTGCTGTTTTTCCTTGGCTGGGCAAAATTTAGTTGAAATCCTCCATTTTAATTGGATGATTTCAATCATGATTTCCCGAACGTCGTATCTTGAGAGGGTGCGAATCGGCCTAGTTTTGATTGGCGGCGAAATTTCACCCGCACTTTTTTGGAGCGGGATCTAGCCGGGCTGGGTTTCGGGATGGCTCCGCAGGTGATGGGTCGATTCTGGACGATGCTCGCCCATTACCACGGGCAGACATGGAACGGCAATGAAATCGCGGCATCCATGGGGATTTCGCCCACCACCGCGCGGCATTATCTGGATGCGCTGGAGCAAACTTTCATGATCCGGCGGCTGCTGCCGTGGCACGTGAACGTGGGTAAACGATTGGTGAAGACCCCGAAAATCTATTTCAGAGACAGCGGAGTGTTCCATGCCTTGCAGGGCATTGCGACCCACTCTGCCTTGCTGACGCATCCGAAACTGGGGGCTTCTTGGGAAGGCTTTGCGCTAGAGGAAATCCTGCGGGCTAGCACTGGTGAGGATGCGTATTTTTACGCGATCCACAGCGGTTCGGAGATCGACCTCTATTTTCCGAATCGCAGCATGGGTGTGGAGGTGAAATTCCATGACGCGCCGAAACTGACACGCTCGATGCGCATCGCGATGGAGGATCTGCGTCTTGAGGAACTGCTGGTAGTTTATCCCGGCAGCCGCGAGTATACGCTGGCCGAGGGCATCCGGGTGATTCCATTGAAGCGGGTGAGCGCAGGGATTTTCTGAAACTCTCCGGTGCGAGAGAAAAAAAACCAGAGCGTTGCACTGAGTTTGGCTGGGATGCCCTTTCAGGGCTAGTTATGGGGAGCGACCGAAGATCGCCGCCACAGGCTACTGCGGCTTTGAAATGGAATCGCGCATGGTGGTGTCGGCTTTGACATTTTCCATGCGGTAGTAATCCATGACGCCGAGGTTGCCAGAGCGGAAGGCTTCGGCGAGGGCGAGGGGAACCTGGGCTTCGGCCTCGACGACCTTGGCTTTCATTTCCGCGACGCGGGCGATCATTTCCTGCTCGTAGGCGACGGCGGCGGCGCGGCGGATTTCCGCCTCGGCCTGAGCCATGTTCTTGTTGGCCTCGGCCTGCGCGACCTGAAGCTGCGCGCCGACGTTTTCGCCGACATCGACGTCCGCGATATCAATGGAAAGGATCTCGAAGGCAGTGCCGACATCAAGGCCGCGGGCGAGGACGGTTTTGGAAATGCTGTCGGGCGATTCGAGGACGCGCTTGTAGCTTTCCGCGGAACCGATGGTGGTGACGATGCCCTCGCCGACGCGGGCAATGATGGTGTCCTCCTTCGCGCCGCCGACGAAGCGATCGAGGTTGGTGCGGACGGTGACGCGGGCGCGGACTTTCACCTGGATGCCGTCCTTGGCCACGCCGTCGATGGTGGTGCGGCCGGTGGCGGGATTCGGGCAGTCGATGACCTTCGGGTCAACGGAAGTGCGGACGGCCTCGACGACGGATTTCTCGGAACCCTTGGTGGCGAGGTCGATGGCGCAGGCGCGGTTCCAATCGAGACCGATGCCGGCCTTCTGGGCGGCGATGAGGGCTTGGATGGTGGGGAGGACGTTGCCGCCGGCGAGGTAGTGGGCTTCGATTTCGTTGATGTCGATCTCGATGCCCGCCTTTTTCGCGGTGATGCGGCTGTCAACGATAGGGCCGTAGGGCACCTGGCGGAGGCGCATGGCGATGAGGTCGGAGAAACCGACATAGGCTCCGGCGAGCCACGCGCGCAGCCAGACGCTGAAGAAGGAGAAGATGATGCCGAAAACGACGAGTCCGGCGATGCCGAGGGCGATGAGGAGGATGTTGGTTATATCAGGCATGATGGTGTTATATATCGATTTTTACAGTGAGTTGGAAATGGTTCGCGTCAACGACTTTCAGTTCGGTGCCCGGAGCGATCTGACCGGACTGGGAAACGGCTTCATAGCGTTTCCCGCCGATGGTCACATAGCCGCTGGGCGAGAGGACTGTGGAGGAAAGGGCGGCTTTGCCAATCAAATCCCGCGCGTCGTCTCCGAGAGCGGCTGCCGAGGCGGAGATTTCGCGGCTGAGAAAGAAGCGTTTCCCGGCGCGGGTTTTCGGCAACAGCTTGAACTGGATGAAGAAAACAAGGAAGGCCGCGATCATCGCGATCACCACGGCGACCAAGCCGCCTGACGCGCCGAGCTGGATGAAGGAGACCACGCAACCGGCGAAGAGTGTCAGCCCGCCTGCGATGCCGAGGATGCCGCCGGGGACGAGGACTTCCGCCGCGAGGAGCAAGAGGCCGATGGAGAAAAGGAGGATGATGAGGGTCACTGGGGGAAACTTTAAATTTTAAACTCTAAACCTTAAGAAGAGGTTATTCGTAGTGCGTCCAGAGGCGGATAACCTTGATGGTTTTTTGGTCTTCGATGACTTGGTAAACGAGGCGGTGCTGGATGTTGATGCGGCGGGAGTAGGAGCCTTTGAGATCGCCTATGAGGGCTTCGAAGGGCGGCGGATCGGCAAACGGGTTTTCACGTATGATTTCCAGAAGAAGCCTGGCTTTCTCGGCCAGCGGGGTGGTTTTGAGCTTCCTAGCATCCTTTTTCGCCTGGTTGGTGTAAACCAGTTCGTAGCTCACAGGTCGATCTCCTTACGGCATTTCCCAATCGGTTCGGACATGCCCTTGATGATGGAATCGCGCATGCCGGGTATGGAGACGAGGTGGAGGGTTTCCTGAAGGGCACGCCAATCGCTTTCGCCCAACAGGACGGCATTGCCGCGTTTGCCGGTGATCTGGATGGGTTCATGGCTTTCGAGCGCCGCGTCGATGAGTCCGTAGATGTCGGATCTCGCGGAAGTGGCGGTAATTGTTTTCATAGGGTTAGCGTGCGTAAAAGCGTGCGCTTTGCAAAGGTTTTTTTTACTATACCGCCTCCACGGTCAGTTCGAACTCACCTACGGAGAGGACTTTCACCTTGGTTCCGGGCGGGACGGTGCCGAGGGCGAGGCGGGCATCGTAGCGTTTCCCGCCGATCTCGATCTGGCCGGAGGGGAAAAGGGCGGTGACGGCCTGGCCGGAGGCACCGATGAGGGAGGCCTCCTGGCGGGCGGCGGATGAGAGGGTGGTTTCGCCGCCGATAGCGGATTCCAGAACCATGTGGCCCCAAAGTCCACCGCCGGGCATGTAGCGGAGCAGGAGGAAGAATATCAGGATCGCGCCGGCGATGCCGGTGACGAGGTTGATGAGCGGTTTGAAAAGGAAATCGGAATGCCACGCGATGGGTTGGTCGGGCCAGATGTCCGACATGCCCCAGAGCAGGGAGCCGAGCATCAGCAGCGCGCCAGGTATCGCGAGCAGCATGAAGCCGGGGAGAAAAAACAGGTCGATCATCACCAGCGCAAAGCCGAGGAAAAAGAACAGGGCGGCCTCATGTCCCGAGAGGCCCGCCGCGTGGTGGCCAAAGAAGACGATGGCGAGCAGCACGCCGCCGCCAATCCCGAACACGCCGAAGCCGGGCGTCTTGAACTCGATGAAAAGCAGCACCAACCCGACGGCGAGGAGCAGCGGCGCGATAGCGGTGATGAACTGCGCGATCTTTTCCGACCACGTCACCTCAAGCCGGATCGCGGTGTAGTTGCCTTTCCCCAGCAGGGTGTCCATCAGGCTATCGATATCCGGGGAAATGCCCGCGCCGAGCAGGGGCAGGGCGGGATCGCCGTAGGTTTTCATCGCCTCGGTGGCGGTGAGGGTGAGGAGTTCGTCTTCGGGTTTGAGAATTTCCTCCCCGATCTTGAGCACGAAGTCCTCGTCGATCATCGCGGAAAGGACTTCGCCGCGGTAGCCCTTGCCGTCGGAAATGGAGCGGACGCGGGCTTTCAGATAGGAGACGATCTTCGCTTTCATCGTCTCATCGATGTCCTCGCCGCCGCCAGAAACGGGAGCCGCCGCGCCGATGATGCCGGACGGCGAGAAATGAATCTCGTCCGTCCCGGCGGAAATGAGCGCGCCCGCCGAGATCGCCTCACTGTTCACGTAGGTGATGACTTTTCCGGGAAATTTCTCGATGGCCTTGAGCATGTCGAAGGTCACGTCGAGGCGGCCGCCGGGCGTTTCCATGTCGAGGATGACCGTGTCCGCGCCCTGTTCGATGGCCATTTTAAGCCCGCGGCGGAGGACATGGAGTTCCGGCGGCGCGATCTGCTCGCGGATGGGGATGATGACGACCTTGTGCTTCTTCGCAGGCGCGGATTTTTCCTGCGCCGGGAGGGCGGTGGGAAACATGGTAAGCAAGGCGAGCAGTAGGCGGAGGAGGTTTCTCATCGTTGGATGAGGAAATGAAGCATGGAACCACGCCCGGGGAAAGGTTTCATCCGCTCACATATCGCCGGGCGTGAAACCCATGACGATATCGAATTTCGCCACGAGCTCCTCGAGGGAGATGCCAATCCCAACAAGCATGACCAGAATCCCGAGTATCGCCATCAGGAAGAGCATCG
>Ga0247834_1002861_pt1 | contig 24770 bp, 29 predicted proteins | sample LaCruzMarch2015__8_FD_187118 | JGI IMG/M metagenome (GOLD analysis project Ga0247834, IMG submission 187118) | Freshwater microbial communities from meromictic Lake La Cruz, Castile-La Mancha, Spain - LaCruzMarch2015_12m | ecosystem: Environmental > Aquatic > Freshwater > Lake | place: Spain...
TCCAGCGGACACCCATGTCTTTTCGGCACCCCTTCGGGTTGGTGGCAAAATCATAAAATCAGAGTTGTCCGGCGTGAATCGCCCGCGCCATGCGGAACAGGTTGGCGGACTCGGCCATGTCGGCCGACACGCGCCATAGGATCACAGTCTGCGTCGCGCAACGTCGCCATAGGAGGGCGAGGCGTGCAGCCTGCGCAGCTTGTCCGGTGTAGAGTGGTATAGGTGTCACGGGGCAGGTGGATTATGCGCGAAAGATAGGGCACATGGAGAACTTGCCGAGGGCGTAGATGAATTCTCCGCTGCCAGCGTTGTGAATCTTCACTCGGCGCGTGTTGCCCTCGGCCTTGACCGTGACAAACTGCCCATTGCGCTCCAGAACCTCCGCTGTGAACACGCAGTCATGATCGCAAATGCTGCGCGCCTTGAGTGTCATTCCCGCCTGAATTGTTCCGTTCGTCATATGCCGACAATGCGTGATCCATTGCGCGGGCGCAACAGCTATTTTTGCGCGGGCGCAATTTTGTTGTCACCGATCATCCGGTCAGCGGATTCGAGGAGCGCCAGATACGTCGGCAGGCTGGGCGTTTGCGAGCGGTGGAGAATGCGCCACAGCGTCGAATGCGCGATGCCCGCATCCTCGGCCCACGTTTGCGTGCTCCATCCGGCCTCCTGAAGTTTGCAGCGAATTGCCCTGAGTTCCTTTCGGAAATTTGCCATGGCGGGAAGGTGCCTGCCGTATTGCGAGGATGCAAGATTGGAGTTGCGTTGGTGCAATGGGTTGGCTAGTTGTGAATCCGAAATGAAACAGAAAAGAACTCATGGACTACCATCTGCAAATTGAGCACTTGTGCGCAACTATCGCAGGCCTGCTGAAGGACGTTGAAACCTTGCAGGCGTTGCGAAAGGAGGACGCCGCCAAGCTGAAGCAATGGCAGGAGGACGCGAAGTTCGGCCGGCGGTGCCGGTTCTACGTTGAAGCCATGGCAGAGCTTCGGGATCGCTGAGCCCCTGGATTGATCGCCATGTGCGCTCCGATTCTCATCGACATGCTCAACTCCGTTGCGCCACCTCAAGGCTGCGACGGGAAAGTCGGGTCGTCGAAGTCGTAATCAACCCAAGGCCCGTACTCGTCAGGTGTGTCGGACTTCACCACCCGGATCCACACCCGGACATTCCCGGGTGCAGCAAACGTCCCCGAGGCTGCGGAATGCCGTGGTTTGCCGCTCGTTTGACGAGTCCTGACAAGATTCCTGATTTAGCGAGAAACTCCGCAGAACCGCCCGAACCACGTCCTCGACCGTGATCGAGGACATGCACCGCGGCAGGTCTCCGTCCACGTCCGCGCACAGCAGCCTTTCAGCGTCAAGTCGCGACCCGTCACCCAGCGCACGCGTCCGAGCCCTCCAGCAGCCTCCCAGCGCGCAGCAAGGCAAGGAGCCGATGACGTCGAGGACCCGGTGCCCCGGGTACGAAAACCAATGCGCAGGCTCCCTGCCTCCAGCCACGACGACGCACGGGCGGAGCCCGCGCACACCGTCAGGCCTCGGCACTGCGGCCGAAATGTGCATCGGGAGCGTAATTGGACACAGGACACCGGACGCGTGATGCGTCAGCAGGACGAGGTCGCGCAGCGATGTCCTCCCGACCATGTCGACGACGCCGGAAAGGCGCGGGTGGCAATCCGTTGCAGCGCCCACCTGGACGAACTGCACCCGGCCGCGCAGAGCGTCTACGACCCCCTGCCACCGCTCGGTAGCCCACCACTTCACCGTGAAGTCCCGCTTCCCGCCTGCGGCGATGATCCAGTAGGGGCCAGCAACCACTGGAGGGCGTGCGCGCTCCTCCTGCGTCAGGTGGATGTCCCCGCGGAACTCTGTCGTGGCGATGGCGACGCCCAGAACCTCGGAAAGGTAACGGCTGAACCCCTCGATGATGTGGCGCGGGGAGTGCCATGATTCGTGGATTGACGGGTAGCGCATCTCGATCATCTCCGCTCCAGTCTCTTCGTCGGGGATGGCGGTGATCCACGGGTTTCCGGACCACAGGTCTGGATGGTTGGTCCTCACGTCCACCGCGAACCTCCCTGGCTGTGATCGATGCAGGTCCCGCACCGCTGCCGTCAGGGTGACCACGTCCCCAGGCGGCATGTTGGTGCGCAGGATGAGGCGGCGCATGGCATCACGGCTGCGACGGGAAAGTCGGATCCTCGAAATCGTAATCAACCCAAGGCCCGTACTCGTCAGGTGTGCCGGACTTCACCACCCGGATCCACACCCGGACATTCCCGGGCGCGGCAAACGTCCCCGAGGCTGCGGAGATTGTCACCACCGGCGCGGAGTAGGGGCTGGACCCGGTGAAGTCTTCACCAGCGTCAACGATTGCGTACTCTATCGACGTGGTTCCAGAAGCTCCGGTGACGGTAACGTTACCGCTGGCGTCTCGGGAAACCTCCTCCGGAGGTCCGAGCGGAGTCGGGCTCTGGCTGGCGTACGGCGAGAAGATCAGCGCCTTGTGCAGCGAGAGCAGTCCGGATGAATCGTAGACCGTGGCGTGAACCCAAAACGATGCCGCGTCCTCAAGCGGGAACGTGAACACTGGATCCGGGTATGAGCCCAGTGCGAAGATGTCCGCGAACGTCATCTCGCGCGTCGGACGGAACGACTGATCGATGATCTCCGTCCATGACTCGTATCCGACCTGCCGGTACTCAATGCGAAGGCGGGTGGCGTTGCCGTCCGCGTCTTGGACCCTGTCCGTCGTGCTCTCCACGATGTCCCACACGCCCTCCGACGCCAACTCGCGCGGGAACGCGTTCCGGATGAGACCCCAGCGAGACCCGACCACGCGAGGCTTCCGGCTGGACCACGCGGAGAACTGCGCAGGGAAATCGGTGAGGGTGCTGTCGTAGGTTGAGAACGCGTTGAAGCTCCGGAGATGAAACGTCATCTCCGTCCCGTCGTTCAGGCGGTCCCGAAACGTGGTGTGGAAATGGCCAACCAGCGAGGAGCGCGGGACAATCCATGCGGTGGAATCCTCCAGCCACTCGGCGCGAGGCGTCGCAAAGCGGGAGCGGAGAACGGTGAAATCGTAGGTGTCCGTCGAGACCGCCGCGCTCTCCTGAATGCTCATGATTTCAATGTCAGGCACGTCCCCAACGAGGTCCACTAGCCCATCTGTGGATCGGTAACAGATGACGAGCAGGGTGTCGTCCTGGGCGCCAGATGGCCCGGGCTGTGCGAGGGCAAGCCGCTGGTCCAGAGTCTCCATAATCTCCAGCCGGATGTCCCCGGAGGCGGTGGCGGAGTAATCCGCGTCGACCCGGCACTTCACGGCGAACCTGATCTGGGTGCCAATGGCGACGAACGTCCCGGCGCCGTCCTCAACGTCGAACTCGACATCACACCCGGTCACCATCTCGTCCGGCCGGGTCGCCAGAACCGCAATCCGCGGCTCCCGGCCTGCGGACAGGGCGAGCGGCAGGGGAATCAGGATCGCATCCGTGATGTTGCTCGGCTCTGGCGTGGCGTTCTCGGGCACGGTGTAGGCTGGGGAGAATGGAACCTGCGGGGAGATGGATTCAGCCTGCCACCGGATGGAGACCCCGCCCTTCTGGCCTCGGCGCATGTCGAGCACGCGGACGAGTTGCGAGGACCCGGACCCGCCCGGGGTGCTGTCGACGTCCAGCCGGATCCGGTCGCCCGGCTGGATAGGCTCGCCGGCGATTGGGGAGCCAGTTGGGTGACGTAGGATGGTGGCGGAACGGATGTAGGCGGTACCACTCAGTACCGGGCGGCAGAAACGCTTCGCCCACTCGGCGCAGACGCGGCGGGCCTGCTCGCTGGAGGTGATCCATTTCCGGTCGATGGACGTGCGCCGATTCTCGCCCACGAGCTGGAGCGCAAGGGGATCGTCATGGATCATGACGTCCTCCTTGAATTGGCGGTCCTTGTTCGCAAACCGCAACGCGATGCCGGTGGGCACGTCGTCCCACGTCTGTGCGTCGACCTCTGGCGGCTTCGAGTAATCGTTCTCGGTCAACTGGAGGTATAGCGACAGGCTCCCAGGGTCCAGCGTCGGCTGCACGGCCTCGACCTCTCCCGAGCCGGTGACGCGCAATAGACCTCCGAAACTACCTAGGAGCCCGTCGCAAAATGTCCGCGCCTCCTGCTGCGATGTGAGCAGGGGGGCGGCGTAGCTGAGGAGCTTCAGTTCCGCATCGTCTTCAAGGTAATCGTGCGCGGACTGGAACGACGCCGCGTCAAGCCTTGCGTCCTCCAACCCAAGCCCGTGACGGCTGGTTAGCAGGTCCGCAACGATGGCCCACGGATTGGCGCGATCATCAGAGACCGAGGTGGACGTGATTATCCCGGACGGCGGCGTCGGCGCGGCCGTCGCGATGAATTCAATGTTCGGCAGGTTGGTGCGCTCTCGACCGCACAAGAACCGGCAGAAGACGATGTAGCAGAATCCGCGGTAAGGAGGATGCCCGTGGAGCTCGAGGGCGGCGTCGGCGGTCTGGCTGTCGGTGCCCCAGTAGAGTTTGATGTAACCACCTTCGAGCAACCACTTCGAGTCTGCGGGCGTGATGGTGTACGGGTTTCCGACGCCTCCATCCGTCCGGTTGATCGGCCCTTCCCAGATGGCTTTCCCGTCGACGAGGAGCGCGTGCGCCGTGTCGACTAAGCCAGCGCGGAACACGGCAGCGAACGTCGCGTAGTAGTCGTAGCTTTTTGAGCCTCCGCCTTGGCCTTTTGAATCACTTCCCATAGGTCACTTTTTGGCCGGACGGTCCTGCGCCTCGACGGCTTCCTGAGCTATGATCGGGGTGATCCATCGTCCAGCCAATCGACGCCTTCCCCACCACAAAGGCACAGGGACGTCCTCCTGCGCGGTCGCAAAGGATTCCTCCTCGGCTGGCAACGTGTCGGTGCTGGGTAGGTCAAATCCCTTGCTCATGACATGGGCCTCCAGACGCGGGCGAGTCGTTCGCGATACAGGCGTTCCACGCACGGCAGGATGGCGGCTCCCGTGGTTCCGATGCACTGGAAAAACCGGCCGCCGTCGAGACGCAACCCGATGTGGTGTATGCACTGCCCCACGCGGAAGCCGAGGATGTCCCCGGGTTGCTCCTGCCCGACAGGCACCGGCGCGTACAGGTCTGGCAATCCGTCCAGCCACGACTCCATCAGGGAAAGGTTCTGGTGCCTCGACCACCCTGGCGATCCATCCGGCACCGTCGAGGTCGCGAAGCCGGCATCCTGAAGCACGCCAGCAACGGCGAAATGGCAGGAGGCTCCGACACCGCGGACGCGGGAGTGTGCACGCCACGGGGTTCCGACCCACGACTCGGCGACAGCGTTGAGATGCAAGACGCGGATCGGGTTTTCGAAGAACGGGGTCATTCGTCATTCCTCATCTCAACGGTCTTCCCGGCGTGGTCGTGTGTGCAGTCTCCAAGAAACTCAATCCGGCCGTCCCGGATGAAGCAGTGGCAGACGGCTGGAGGAGCGCCGTCCTTGCCTGCGTCCGGGCCGGGGTACTTCACGAGAACGGACGGCGACAGGGTTGGCTTTTCCAGGCTCTTGTTCCATTGCCACGCCTGCCTGTGCGGAGGGATTGGAACGCCGTGGTACTCTCGGCACCCGGGGCAATGCCAGATGACCCGTTGGTGCGGGTCGGTGCCGCCTATGTCTACAAGGCTTGATTTCATTTCTTGCCTGCGTTTCCGCTGTTGCGTTTGACCGCGATCAAGTTCGGCGCGGCAATCGGGACGAACGGGAACCCGCCGAAGTTGTCGCCGTTCGCGAACTTGTCCTCGGCGGTCTCGATGGTCCCGTCGTAACCCGGGATGAGTTGCCACAGAACCTCCGACGTCGTGACAGCCGGGGATGGCGCGTAGGCCAGCGTGACCGTCAGGCTCCCGCCAGATTCCGCGGTCGAGGAAATGATTGGGATCCGGGCGTAGTTCGGGGCAGGCCGGACAGCGTACCCGAGGGCGAAGTAATTCGCGGCGAGCGTCGGCAGCGCGCCCCCGGGCCATGCCAGCGTGTCCAGCGTCACCACCTCGTCGGCCTGTGAGGTTGCGGTGCCCGTGAACGTCCAATCAGCCACGTCCAACCCGTTACCATCCTCCCCGAGCGCCCAGTTGTCGCGGGTCTGCATCAGGGTCCGAGGGATGACTCGGTCAAAAACGGCGGCGGCTCCGTCAATCGTTGCCTGCAAGGATCCGCTCCTGCGCTTCACCCCGCGAACGTGCCCTGTGAAGATCGCTTCCTTGCCGGCGATGTCGGTCGGGTCCGCCTCATAGATCGTCAGCGTCATCCGCTCCCAGAGCGTGCCTGCAACGGACCGGAGCAGTGGGTTGTCTGTCCAGATGCCTGTCTTGAGGCTCACGCTGGTCTTGTCGATTGCCGTGCTCTGTGTGATGTCACCGTGCTCAATTTGCTTAGCTGTCCACGTCGGGGAGGTTCCAAGGTCGGCGTCGTGACTGGTGAACGTCCACGACTCAGCCCCGGCCGTGAACTCGTACAGGTACACCACTGGATCGAGGACTCCAATCGTGGTCCCCGCCGTCTCCCCGCTTGGCGTGCTAACCTCCTCTCGGATTTCTACAAGGCCAACCGTGGTCGTCATGACCGGGAGCTTGTCGGCGCGGATGGTGATCGTGTCGGCGGCGAACCTGACCAAAGCCAGCGTGATGATGGCGGTGGACGCGGCGGCGAGCGTGCCCGGGGATGAATCCAGCGTCAGGACGTTGCCTGCAATCGACAGGACGTTGCGCGTGATGATTGACCCGTCCGTCAGAAGGAACGCCACGCGACGGTAGGACCCGAGCGCGGTGGCATTGTTCAAGGTGACGTTCGCGGACCCGCTCGACGTGTTCGAGGCGAGCCGCATTTCCTCCGTCCAGACCGGGATCCAGAACGGTTTCACGCTCCCGGTGTGGTCAGAGAACCACCGGAGCAGCTTCGAGAGCGCGGTAGGACCGTTCAGCGTGAGCGTGTGCTGCGGGTTGCGGACGGCGAGCTGCGGGTAAACGTGGCGGGCAACGTCGCGGCCGAACCCGATCCGTTGGCTGAACTCGACGGTGACGGAGTTGGCCCCAGGGTCAGTGGCCTTGAAGTCCAACAGTTCGAGCGGGAAGACGTAGGTGGTGACCCCTGCAACGGTTGGTCCCGGGGTCCAGGTTTCGCTCGGAATCGTGACCGCCTCGTCGGCTGGCCCGGCCTCATCGAATCGAACCTGCCCGCGAACCCATCGCGGGTCCAAGAGGTCCCAGTCCACGGGTTGCGTCAGGTACCCGCGCATGGTTGGGACGGAAACTTGTGACCCGGTCGGCGTCGGGGTGGACGTCGCCCATGTGCCAGACGACAGAGCCCCAGCCTCGCCTTGAGTGCCGGTTACCCAGTGCTTGGTTTCCAGCGTCGCGGATTCCCCAGCGCCAAACCCTGCGGGCCAGAGTGGAACCTGCACAGGCAACTCCCCGCTGGACGTGTGCGAGGTCTCGCGCTGCGCGGCGTAGAGTGCCGTGCTGATGGTGACGGTGTACTCCAGTCCAAGGCGCAGTGTGGACGACAGTGCCCTCCGGGTCTCGCGGCCCGTGAGCCCGCGCTCCTTGTCGGTCTCCACGGATGCTCGCAGCGTCATGCCGCGGCCGTCCGGGACCCACAGGCACGCCTGCCGGCTTTCGCTGTCGAGGGTGACCGTTGTCACGTTCCAGACCTCCAGTTCCGCTTCATGAGGTTCACCACGACGGTCTCGAACTCCGGATCCTGTTCAAGGTCTCGGGCGGTGCGCTCGTCGCTGACGATGACGATGCGCTGCTCGCGCCCTCCTGCCGATTGCGGAACGGCTCCGGTCGTGTTCATCGCTTCAAGGGCGTCTACGCCAATCGATGCCGTTGCCGGCGCCGACATGACGAACTCCCGCCCGTGGACGATGCCGGCCGGGGTCGAGGTCCCGAGGTTGCCGGTGTATCCGCCCTCGGCAAACCCGGACAACGCCTTCCCCAGGACGATGCCCTGCGCGGCGGCGATGAAGCCCGGGGAAGCGGCGGCGGCTCCGCCATAGCTGGCAATCGTGGCCAGCGTTGCGGGCGACGCCCAGACGGCGGCCTGCGCGGCGGCAATCGGGATCATGGCGGACACGGACGCGGCTTGGATGGCCTTGCCTGCCGTCGCCATCAGGATTTGCGTGGCCACCCACCGCACGCCCATCTCGATGATGGCATTGATGACGGTCGAGAGAATTGTGGTCCCGATGTTCGCCAACGCCTGTCCCCAGGACTGCGTGCGCATGATGACCCCCGTCAGGTTTGAGGAGATGGAGGAAATTCCGGTGTTGAAGACGTTCGAGAACGTGGCGGCAATCTGCGCCGCCCAGCTTCCCCACTGGTTTTGAAGGTCGAGCATGGTCTGGCTCCAGACCATTGTCGTTTCGGATGCCCCAAGCTGGTTCAACTCCGCCTGGACTGTCGCCTGTTCACGCATCAACGAAACCCGCTTCTCCAATTGCGCCACAGCCTGCTCGTTCTGGACGATCTCGCCTTGAGCGTTTTCGAATGCGCTCTCGTCGAGCTTAACGGAGTCAATTATTGCGATCTCGCGCTTCAGTATAGCTTCGCGCTGAAGGAGTCGGTTCCGCTGCTCTTGGCGCTGTTGAGCGTCAGACATTCTGGAGGCGGCGCTCTGGCCATCGATGACGCCTACTTCCGCCAGCGTGCGCTGGATGGCTTGGTTTCGGGATTGGTAATTGATGGCCCCGACAGCGGCGGCTGTCTCCGTGAGGTTCTTGTTTACGTCCTCCGCAGGCCTTCGCAATTCCTCCAGCCGCTGCTTGTATGCCGCGATGGCATTGACCCCATCCTTCCACGCTTCGTCCATCGCCTTCACCGGGTCCAACGTCTCCCACAATGTCCCGTAGAACGCTCCTCCAGCCTGTGTCATCACGATCCAGAACTCAGCAATGGATTCAGTCGTTGTGCGAACAGCGTCCCGCAGTATGTCCCACCCACCAGAAATTCCTTTCCCGTCAGCGTTTGCCGTCAACGCGGCCAGCATGACCTTTGAAAACTCGGTGATCGCCGGGGTGACTCCTTGAACCAACTCGAACTTGAGCCCCTTTGCCATTGCGCCCAAGCGCTCCATGTCCAAGCGAAGATCCTTCGCAGCCTTCGCCGCATCCCCATCCACCACGATGCCGAACCGGCGCGCCTCGTCGGTCAACTCGCGCAACCCGTCCTCGCCCTTGTTCAGGACCGGAATCAAGGCAATGCCAGCCTCGCCGAACAGGTTCATGGCCATGGCCGTCTTCTGCGGCCCGTCCGGCATGCGGGAGAAGATGTCCGCCTGGCGCATAAGTTCGGCGGACAGGTCCCCGATGACTCGACCCTGACTCTGCGCCTTCTCGACGTAGCCCTTCATGGCTTCTGGCAGCTTCGACTGCTCGACCCCGGTGGCGCGGAGCGCGTACTGGAACGAAGACAGGAACTCCGTGCTGACGCCGAACTTCTCGGCCTCCGTCGCGGTCTTCGCGATCTCGCCATTGATGGCGGCAAACTCTCGGACGATGGCGGACCCGGCCACCGCGGCGCCGATTGCGGACAGTCCAGCCACGACCGAGCGCATGCGGTCTCCGATGCCGTTGATGCCCTTAGAGACCTCGTTCAGCCCGAGGAGGGCAATACGGATGTTGAGCGTTTCAGTCATTGGCGGCCTTCTTCAGTTGGTTGGCGAGTTTTTGGAACCCGGCTCCGCCCTTTTTGCTCATGACGGCGGAGAACGCGGTTGCCATCAGGGCGAGCGCGGCCGATTGGTCCCGCGCCTCCTTCCGGCGTTTGTGTTCCAGCATCCATTCCAGTTCCGTCAGCGTATGGTTTTCTGCCTCGCGTGCGGTCATTCCAAGTTCCACCGCGCACTGGCAGACGTACTGCGGGAGGCTTACACCTTTGGTTTGACGCCGATTTCCTCCGCGGTCTTGAGGCTGCGGGCACAGTAGTCGAAAAAACGGGCATTGGCCTCCTTCAACCCGGTTGCGACCTCGGCGAATGACTCAGGGGTCAACGTCTCAGCCCAGCCCTTGGGCTTCAGCAGCACGGCCTCGATAAACGTCTGCTCCGGCAGGATGCAGGATGTTACTTTCGTGTACCGCCTCACCGGGATTTCCCGGAGTTCGACGTTCTCGGGAGGCATCGGGTTTTTCCCGTCCTCAGCCTCGAAGGTGACGGTGATGGTGCGTGGATATTTGGATTCCATGGGAGATGTGGAGTTGTTCACAGTTTCGCGGATGTGCATGCGGGCGCTGTAGCCCGTGAGATTGATGGCGACGTCGTCGGCGTCGGTGTAGAGCACCTGCGTCTGGAACGTCGACCCGGCGTCGATTTCAAGGTTGTGGATCTGTGCCACAGGTCACGCGACGGGAGCGCCAGGGACTCCAGGGTCGTTTGCCAGCATCTCGGTCATCTTGGGGATTCTGACGGATGGGTGAAGAGTTCCCGGCGGCAAAGGCTTTGGAATCTTCGCCCGTTTCGCCAGCGCATCAAGGCGCGTGGATTGCGATTCGGTCAGCGTGATCCCACAGCATGGGTGCGCCTCAAGGTGGCACTTTTCATCCTGCTCCGCGTTCGTCAGCGGTGTCAGGTTCTTGCTCATTTCTCACCCCACCCTTCCGCGGTTTGGTTCGACTTCGCGATGCCCGCCTTTGCTTCCAAGCGAATCAGTCGACGCTCATGATCCTCCAGCCGGTCGACGACGACTTTGATTCGGGAGTCGATGATTAGAACGTTCTGCGCAGTTGACGCCCCTTGGAAGTACACCCCGGCCGCGAGAAACGCACCAGCCGCAACCCCAGCAAGGATTGCCCACAGGAGTTTCAGAGACAGGTTTACCCGCGTCGATTCGTCGATTGATTTTGGTGGCATATCAAGCGGTGGCTTCGCGTTCCCAGATTTCGATTGTCGTCCCGGATTCCTGCAAGTTTGTTCCGAGCGTCGTCGTGTGGTTGAGCGTTGCAATCAAGGCGGCGGTCCCCTGGGCGTGCAGGGCGATTTGGTTGGCCGCCTCGCAGGTTGCGAACGTCTCTTGGAGGTAAAGTTCCGCCGTGTTCGATGCCTTGAACACCGCGTTTCCGGATCCGCCCAAAACCGTTCGGGTTCCGCGGGTCCCAAGGCACCAGAGCTTCGATGTCTCAATGATGTGAATGTTTGCCCCGGTTTTCGTTGGCCCGTAGACGCCGCCAACGTCGATGCCGACAACGTTGTCGTGATAGGTCAGGTCGTTGTTGCTGGTGCTCGTGAATTTGCCGTTGTCGTAGCCCGCGCACCCATCAGTCACCACGAACATTCCAGATGAGCCGTCCGCGTGGAAGTTGAACCCGTCCTTCACGTTGGCGATGGCCTCGCAATCCTTGATGAAGACCCGGCCGGTGACGCGGCGGATCCGAAGCCCGTCAAGTGCAGATTCCAGCGTGCCCGCGTACTTGAACGTGCAATCCACAGCGACCACGTTGCGGGTTGACGCGGGGTCGATGTAGAGCGCACCAGAGTTGCCGCCGCTGAAATCGATGCCCTCGAAATAGAGGTCCGTCGTGCAGGACAGGAACGCGGCGGTGTAGGTGTTGCAGTAGATCCCAGTGTTCGCGTAGGTCGGCGCAACCCCGTCAGCGCGGTGCAGGTAGAGCGTGGATCCGGACTGGAAAAAGGAGTTCGGCGTCGTGTCGCAGGTTGCGATTTCCGATGTGAGGCGGGTCAGCTCCTCCGGAACTCCGAGCGCCGTCAGGTCCAAGAAGTCCATTACCCGACGCGTGGCCTCGCAGCTGCTGACCACGTAACAGTTGGTGTACGTTCCATCCTTGGTCGTCGGAAATGAGGCGACGCTCTTTGAGGCGCGGTGGTCAACACGGCCACCGTACCCAATGAACGCGCAGTGCTGCGTGGGTTCCACTAGTGCGCCAGTTGGAGGCGTTGGCCATCCGCTGGCGCGGCCATTGATGCTGTGGGTGTCCCGGTAGACGCGATTGGTTCCACCTCGAATCAGCACCCGATAGGGCGCGGACGTGGCGTTACCCAATGTGATTGCGGCATTTATGTCGCGGACGGCGAGACTGAAATCACCCTCGAACGATCCCAGCCCGCTGTTGCTGTTGTTCCCGTTCAGGACGTCGACGTGGTACACCGGCCCGGTCCAGATTGCCGCGTTGACAAGGCTGCGAGGGTTGACCGTTGTCTTGTACCCGTTCGAGAATTTTTCGATCCCGAGCGGGAACGTGGACGGCCATCCGATTTCCGCGGGTATCTGAAGGAGGCGGTTCAGGGTCACGGCTTCGGCACCTTGGTTGTCGGGTTGGGATGCTGGTGGCGTCGGTGGGTTTGGAGCGGCTGCGTCAAAATCAATATGGGTCGGCCCAGTGTTCGAGAACACGGTTCCAAGCCCTGGTGTAATCGTCGCTGGCGCCGTGTTGTCGAACGCGGTCGCGCCTGCCGGCGTGATTGCGGCTGGCCCGGTGTTTGAAAACGCCGTCGCCAGCCCGGGCGTGATAGGATCGGCCATAGGTTACAGGGTGCCGGTGTTGAGCGTGCTGTGGAGCGTCTTGGCCATAACCGGGAACGTGGCCAACTGGTTGTTCGACGCCACCTCGCCGTCAATGGACAGGATCACCCACAGGTCAACGGTGTTGATCAGCGTGTTGCTCTGGTCGTACTGCTGAACCTTCAACCATGCGCGCTTCTCGCTTCCTTCGAGCGGATTGAACTGCGTCGAGGATGAAGTCAGCGCCAGCGAACCGAAGAGAAGCTCCACCATCTCGGCGCGCACCTCTTCAATGGTGAACGATAGGTCCAGCTTTTCCTCCGTGTGGATCATGTCGTAGCGCACCCGGCGACCCGGGATGCCCTTCATGATTTCGATCTCCGTCTTGTCCTTGGTGACCGAGAACTCAGGCGGATTGCCGAGGCTGATCCATCCCAAGTCCGCGGCCCCAGGCTTCGCCTCGCGGCCGCATGTTCCAGCTGACGGGGATGTGTAGGCCACGCCCTCGCGGAAAAACGAGAGGTGGGTGCTGATGACGCGATTGCGGGAACTAAGTGCCATAAAATCAGGAGTTGGTGCTGCGGTTGTTGCGGGCCTCGTTCACGACGGTGTCAACAAATCCCGGCTGGTGAATGGGAGAGCGGAGAAGTTCGCGCCACTCCCCGATGGTGACGTCAGCGGGGCGGGCTTCCATGAGGGCGTCGTAAGCCTCGATGAGGCTAATCGCTGCGGCGCGTCCGATCTGGATCGGGACGGCGGCTCCTGGAATTGCGACGGAGGCGATGCTGGCAGCGATGCCGACCCCAGTCTTGATGGCTTCGGTGGTATTGCTCATTTGGCGATGGCTTGGAGTTGTCTGCGAAGGTCGTCCACCTCTGCGGTGGCAATGGGCTCAACGGGCGCGTTAAGCCCGGCCTGCTTCGTGGCAATCCACGCTTCGACGGTTGCGCGGACGGCGTCGGAGTAGCGGCCGTGCAGGTCAACCACGCGTCCGTACTCTTTGGTCATCTCATATCGGCGGTCGAGGTACCCGCCGGGGTCTGCGGCGCGGGTCGCGTCGTTCTTCGCGTCTCGGTCAGCGAACGAAACGCTCCACGCTCGGATTGCGCCCTCGACTGCGGCGTCGGACGCCTTGATGGATGTGTGCGACGCGCGGGCAATGCTCGCTGGGGCTTTGCAGCCAATGAGCAGAAATGGCGCGGACAGTGAGAGCGTGAACAGGCAGAAGACGAAAGCTGCGGCAAGCCTCTGGATGATTTGGGATAGTTTCACGGTTTTGGGATTACGGTTGTGTTTCCGGTGCGGTTTGAAAACTGGCGAAATGCTTGGTTCAACCCGGTGGCAGCAAGGCCCGCTTGGATCCCAGCAACCACGTTGTGCGGTTCCCATCCAGCGAGAGCGGGCACGGTCGCCGCTCCAATTCCGGCCACGAGTGTCGGGATCATGTAGTCCGGGAACCTTCGCCAAGTTTTGGCGAGCCCGCCGATTCCGAGGGCGATGCCGGTCGCTGCTGCTGCTGCTTCAGTGGTGGTCATGGAATGGTGCAGGGTTTGGCGATCTGGACGTGGTAGGAGAACACCCCGTCCTCATCGACGCTCAGGTTCAAGAAATTTGCCGGCACGGTGTAACGCTGCTCACCGGGTCCCGGGTCGCTGGCGGTCAGCCCGGTCACGATTGCCTCCACGAGTTCTAGGATGTTCCTGTCCGCTCCTCCGGTCTCCGCGTTCTGAACCGGGTTAAGCATAACCTGAACGACGAACTCGCACTCCATGACGGTCAGTCGGCCGGCCGCGCTGGTGCGCCTTCCCGTGATCACCGGGGACACCAGCACGCACGCGCCGACGCCGTTCAACGCGGACTCGACTGCCTCATCCTTCAGCCCGTCGTCGAAGAGCACAGGCACCGCGGGCGCGGTCGTGAACGCGGACAGCGCGGACAGGATGTCGACGGCGTCCTGCTGGACTTCGTGCAGGGAAATCACTTGGCACCGCCTTTCCGCTTCCGGGCGATGTATTCAAGCATGTCGTCCCGTGTCAGCTTCAACGCCTTGTCAATCTCGGGTGAAATCTTACCACTGGTCAGGGCAGAGGCGAGTTTCTGGGATGCCTCGTCATCGCCCCACGCGAACGTCACGGCTGCCCCGTCCTTGGTTCCGGAGTAGGTCGATCGGGCGAGGCGGCGGCCGTAGCGGTTCAGCCGGTTCACGGGACGCTCGCCGAACTGGTCAGCCTTGAACTTTTGCGACAACCCAGGGAACGACGTGCCGCGGGCGAGGATGCCCCGGCCGGACTCGCGGATGTTGAGTTCGCGGGCCACGGCGATCTGCTGGAACGTGCGGCCCTCTTTCTTGAGCGCGCCCTTCCGGTTGGTCTCCATGAACGCGCCAGCGCGGCGGCTCCGGACGTCGGTCTGCGTGGCAACGGTGCGCTCCCGAGCGTAGCGGATGGCGCGGGCGCGGATGCGGATTCCTTTGCCAGCCTTCAACCGCGCCTCGCCCTCTGCGCGGACGGTGCCTTTTCCTGGGCTGCGGGACTTCATTCGCTTGGACAGGTGGAACGAGAACCGGGCGGCGCGGGAGGCGACCGCGGTGCGGGTGTCGCGGCCGTAGACCTGTGCGTACTCACGGAGTGCGGCGTTGAATGACTCAACCGTGTTGTGCGTGCTCATCCAGACACCTCGCATTCGCAGTCGATCCAATCTCCGGCTCGGCGGGTGGTCCGGATCCGGAACGTCAGGCCGTCCGCGTCTGTGAACGCTTTCCCGGACTCTGGAGCAACGGACGCCAGCACGCGCACCATGGCGGCTTTGCGTTCCTTCAGTCGCGTGGTCTTGGCCCCATCGGACGAGTCGTCGAGAGCAACGAAATCGACCGTGCCCTGGACGGGCAGGTCGTCGTAAAAGAGCCCGCCCGGGAGCGCCGTGGAAAGCACGGAGAACCCTTTTCGGAGCGCGAGTTGGGCGGGGGTTGGCATGGACTACTTCTTGCGCTTCGTGTCGGCCGGAGGCGTGGGAGGCGTCTTCGCATCCTCGTCCTTCGTGTCGGCCGGAGGCGTGGGAGACGCGGCTTCCTTTGGATTCTGGAACTTGACGCGGGACGTGATCCCGGAGCCGGACTCCCAAAGCTGCACCTCGGAGTACTCCGGATGTTCGCGGAGGCTCTTCAGCTTCTTGACCTGCGCCTTCTGCTCCTCGATCGGGACGGTGGTGTCGGACAGGAAAAGCACGCTCTGGTCGTGCTGCACTGCGACTGTGATTGCGGTCCTCATGGTTCCTTTCTGGAAATCCCCGCGCCTCGGCGCACGGGGTTTATTGCGGGGTCAGCCACCGAGCCCGCTGGCGGTTATCGCGCGGCCTTGTACTCAACGGTGATCGTGTTGATCTGCGAGGCGCTTGTGCCATCTAGGTCGATCAGGAGCGGGCGCCCTTCGGAGCCGACAAAAGTCTCGGAAATAACCGAGACGGTTGCGGCAGCCACCGGGATCTGTGCGTTTACGGTTGCGATATAGAGCTGATCCCCGGCGGCGAGCGCGAAGTTCAAGTTCTCGTTGAACGTCACGCTGGTGGCGGTGTCGCTGGCAACCACGCACCGCTGGTAGGTGTTGTTCGCCACTGATCGAACAATCACGATGTTATTTGCGGCGAATGCTGACGCGCCTGACGCGTGGGTGACAACGGTCTGATCAGAGGGGGCGGTGGCAGTGACTGGGATTCCCGCGGCGGCGGTGTACCCCTTGATGGTGCTCGCGGCCTTGTCGGAGGTCGCGGAGAAGTACAACACCACCGGCTGGCCTGCGCGGCCCGCCGGGGCGATGTAGTATGTGTTCGTCGCGCCGATGTCGGTCGACGTGCCGGAAACCCACCGCTGCGCCTGCGCGGGAAGCAGCAGGCACGCAAGGGCGAGGATTGCGAGGATTTGGTTGAAGGTCTTCTTCATGGTCTTGGTTCCTTTCTTGGAAGTTCAGGATCAGGCGGAGACAAGTCGCTTGATTGCAGCCTCGTTGCCCTTGGCGCTTCCGAAGTTGCACTCAATAACCTGCCTTGTGCTGTCGTTGTCCGGAGAACCCCAGCGACGGAATTCAAAGGTGGCCCCGGTCGCGGGATCCACAATCGCCTCGTACTGGCTCAGGTTCTGGAGCACCTCAGGCGTCGGGGTGATCGGCGCGTTGGCGAACAGTAGGCCCGCCGGGTTTGCGGCCATGCCGACAAGGTTCTCGCCGTTGGCGGGAACGAAGTTAGCCTCGTAGATGTCGAATCCGTTGACCCGAGGAGGGCGACCATCGCGCACCCCCTCGACGCCGCCGTAGGCCAGCGCAGACTTGATGCTCGTGTCCTTCAGGAGCGCGGTGTGGTAGGTGACGCTCAGGATCAGCGAGCGCATGTTTCCCCAGTTGGCCGTGGAGCACACGCCAGCCAAGTCGGCGATGTCGTCAGAGTCAAACCCAGCGGCGGCACCGGTGAAGGATGCAGCCCCAAAGTTCGCGGCGGTAACTTTGCCAAGGACGGACTGGACCACGTCGTAACCGAGGCGTTCCACGCGCTTCTTGATGTGGGTCAGGATGTTGAGGGCGGGCTGTCGGCGAAGCTCGTCGGACGTGTAGGAGAACGCCTGAACCAGACGCTGGTCAATGTTGACCTCGCGCGATGCGGTCGCGGTGTCAGCCATCGCATACGTGCCGTTGAAGGCCACGCTGGCAACGCCAACCAAGTCGATGAAAGGCACATTGACCTTGTTGGTGCCTTCGAGAGTCACACCGCCAAGCACAGTCGAGAACGCGTTCAGCGGCAGGAGCGCGATGGCGAAGGCTTCAATAGCCTCCTGAAAAATCACCTGACGCTTCAGTTCGGTCGAAATGGTGTTCGTGTTCTGGATCAGCGGGAAGATTCGGTCCCGGTTCCGCCTGTACTCGTTGGCGAACGCGATGCCGTTGCTGCGGGCGGTGTGCGGGTTGAACCTGTCCGAAGCGCTTACGCGGCTCCGGATCTGCGCCAACTCTTTGCAGATGATGGTCGGATCCTCCGCCGTAATCCGGACGGAGTGAACAGGCGACGTTCCGGGGATGTTCTGCGGCAATGCGCGGAGAGCGTTCAGGACGGTCTCGTCGGCGGCTGCACGCCTCACCCAGTCCTCGCGGCTGTTCGCGGGGATGCGGTTCTCGGCAATCAGAGCGTCGACATCGCGGCCGATGCGGTTGGCGCGCTCGGTGTCACGCTCGCGGCGGAGGCCGTCGAGCTGCGCCTGCATCTGGACGATCGTGGGATCGGTCGCGGCGGCAGGAGCCGGTGCAGGTTGCGCGGCAGCTTGCGGCGTGGTGACGCTCGCGGCCGGCGTGGTGACGCTCGCGGCCGGCGTGGTAGCGCGGGCGAGGGCGGTGTCGAGGAGCGCTTGAAGGTCGGCGTCCGTGGCTTTGGCGTCCACGCTGATACCGTGCCGCTTCAGGAGCGCGAGGATCTGTTCGCGGTTCATGAGTTGGTCGTTGCTTTTCCCAGAAACCGACTGGGCACGGGAGGCCTGTTGCACCGAATTGCGGATGGCCTCAGGAGCCGCATTCAGTATCGAGGGAGAGATTGAAGCGCTGACGTCGTCGTTGGTGGATTCCGTCGCGAAACCCATGGAGACGGCGGTCTCTCCAGTCATCCATGTCTCAGCGTTCATGAGCTCGAGGAGTTCGTCCTTGGTGCGCTTGGTGCGCTCAACGTAGACGTTCGCGATGGCGTCGCCGTGGATGCGGAGCATGTCGGCGGCCTTCCTCATGGCATGCTCATCACCGGTCACGCGAGACCAAGGGTTGTGGATCATCATGAGCGCGTTCTTCGGCATGATGGTCTTGGACCCGGCCAGCGCGATCACGGAGGCGATGGATGCAGCGCAGCCGTCAACCACCACGGTCACATCCTTCCGGCGCTCGGCCACAATGTTGTAGATGGCCAACCCGTCGTGGACGCTTCCGCCGGGGGAGTTGATCCGCATCTTGATCTTGCGGCCGGCGGGGATCTTCCCGAACTCGAGCGCGAACTCCTTCGATGCGATGCCATCGTCCGTCCACCAATCTTTCCCGATCTGGTCGTGGATCAGGATGGTGTGCTCGTCGCCCATCGCCTGGACGCTGAACCATGGCTTGCGCGGCTCGTTGCCGCCTCTGGATTGGGCGATGGTGTTGAAGATGGGAGTGGTGTTGTTCATGCGGCGAGTTGTCGGGGTTGCTGGGCGGGTGTGGCGGCGCGTTGCGCGGCGACCTCGTATGCCTTGCTGGCGATCTCGTGGACTGGCACACCGCTTTCCTTTGAAAGATCCTGGAAGAACTTCGCTTCGGTCGTCGATTGGCGCGCCACGTTTCGCCAGTCCTCCCCCATGGGCGCGCAGATGCTTTCCATGGTGCGGATGCCAGCCTTGAGTTCCGCGATGACGGCGGCGGAGTCGTAGCCCACATCAACCTTCACGGAGCGCGGGGCGCGGATGGTGCATCGAAGGAAATCATTGGGCGGGTTTTCCAGCGTTATGACGTTTGCGACCGCCCAGCGCAGCCACCACTGGTAGACCTCGACCACCTTCTCCTGCATCACGGCGGACCGGGATCGGAACCACGCGTCACAGACGTCGAGGTCGGCGCGAACCACCGTGCCCTGCATGGAGTGTGGGAACACGAGGAGCTTGGACATGCCGACCCCAACGCAGATGTTGGCGCGCAGGTCCTCCCAGAACGATTGCACGGCGACGCTTGGGCGCTGGCTGACGAACTGCTCCACGGTGTCCCCGTGGAACGTGACCACGGTTCGGCCGGGGATGGCTTTGCTGTAGAACTGTTGGCGCTCTTCGGATGTCGTCTCGCCCTGCGAGTTCACGCCCTGCTCGCTGAACTTTGAGCGCGTGAGTTGTGCGAACTGCTCTGGTGAAAGCTCCCCGGACTCCGTCTTGATGATCGTCGTCTTCTCCGCGGCGTCCTTCGCGGCTTGCATCTCGTAGATGCAGAGGTCGTCGAGGTCGTGGATGTAGTTGAGGACCGGGTACAGGAACGACAGCCCGCGAAGCTGGCCGATGCGCGACGGCTCCCAGATGTGGATCACGTCGGCGATCGGCTTCAGTTGGAAGCTGGACGTTGCACCTTGGAGCGCGGTGTCAACGTAGAATCCGACCGGGCGCCCGAGCGGGTCGAGTTGGACCCCGTCGTGGACGCGGACGTTTTTCGGGTCGTGCGGAGAGGATACGCGGTGCGCCTCGACGAGTTGCAGTCGGGGCCGTGCGGGCGCGCCCATGTCGCTGGTCTTGAGCGCGAACGCCTCGCCGTCGATGAACCACGCACGCGCCATCAGGCTCTGCATCGCCTGGAACGAGAGTTGGCCGTTGAAGTCGCAGCGAGCGGACCAAGCGCGGAACTCCGCGGCGGCGGCTTGGTTGAACCGCTCGTCCGATGACGACGGGATCACGGTCAGACCATTCGCGCCCACCGTGTACTGCTCGAACAGGTCGGCCAGCCGGTTCACGAGCGCGTTGTTCGCCTCGAAATACCGTGCCTTGCGGGCGATCTCCTCGCGGGTGGAGCGGTCGGCATCGAACCGGGCGTCCCGTAGGTAGGCGTCAATGATCGACCGGCGACCCGGGGACCCGTACCGCTTCCCGGCCTCGTACATGGCTTTGGGGCGGGCAAACAAAGACTTGATGGCTGAGAAGATGTTCACGCGATCCGGATGTTGCTGTGGTCCGTCGTGAACGACCGCACCGGTTGAAGCCGATCCATCATCTCCGTGAACACCTCGGCGTCAGTCGCGCCCGTGTCGAGCGCGGCGATGGAGGTCTCGTAGAGGTCGAAGAGTTCACCAACCACACGCAGCGCGGTCGGAGCGTCGAACGAAGACGGGAGCGCAAAGGAAACGCTTTGCCCGTTGCCTTGGGATCCGACCAGAACCTTGCCGGTCGCGACCTCCTGAATCTGCCCACGCAGGGCAGCCTTCAGCGCGTCCTTGAGTGCAAGGCTCGCATCGTCCGCATCCCACTTGATGCCTCGCAGGAAAGCGCGCTTGTCGTTGGTGCGGACTGACATGCTGTCATCTTTCGGCTTTCGCTCGCGGTGTCTACGGCCTCGGTGTTCCGTGGAGTCTCGCGGAGTCTCGCGCCTGCATTTTTCGAGCGCGGCGGCGGGTTTCTGGACAGCCAGACACGGGCCTCGTTCAACGTCGCCGTGCCCCCGGGCATGATGAACCCGCGGGCCTTCATGGCGAAGATGTAGCTCCGAGACTTCCGCAGGAGCGCGGCGAGTTCCTTGGCGTTCAACAACGGCTCATTCATGGGACTCCTCCGGGCTCGGGGTGATGTCTACGGCTCCAATCAGGCCTGCCATGTGGGCCACCATCGCCTGGTAACACACGCACACGAAAAGGTCGTTGCGGCGTTTCGGCGGCACCTTCCAGTGTGGCAGTTGCGCGCCGTCAGGGTTGGACTTCATGACCCGCTCTTCGGCGGCCATGTGCTTCCTGAAATCCTCGCTCACGTCCTTCGGGATCGTCGGCGGGCGGTCGGAGTGTTGAAGGTGGAACAGGATCTCGCGGACCCCATGCTTCGAGTACCGGATGAAGCGCGGTTCCCTCGGGTGGTTCCCGAACTGACCCCCGGCCAGCCTCACAGGTTTGTATACCCAGGGCGCCGTAGGCATCATCTCCCAAAGGGCTTTCTCGTCGGTGTACGGGAGTCGGCGCTTCTTCTGCGGGTTGAAGAACGTCGCAACGCGGTCTCCCTTCAGCGCGTTGAACCCGTGCCTGGCGCATAGCTTGTACACCTCGATGGTGTCGTCGCCGGAGTCCGCGTAGGTCAACCACGGGTGGACCCCGTGATCCTCGAGAATCGCCAGCAGGTCGGAGTCTGTCAGGATCTTCCCCTCCCACACCAGCAGGGAGGACCCATCCTTCCCCCAGTCCATGATCACGGCCCAGTAGTGCGGCAACTCCCCGTCCTCGGCCACACCACGCTGCTTGTCCACGGTGGCGACCCTCATCATCCGATCCGCCATGCCGTCGCGGGACTTTACCACCTCTGGCGAGATGACGATGGGGCGCGATGACCCGCGGTGCTCGGACTCGTCCCAGAACTTTGACTCCCGCTCCTGAAGGTACCGCATCCACGGCTCAGGGTCCCCACCTCGCAAGGCGCGGAGGGCGACGTGCTTCTCCTCGATCAGGCGCAACCACGGGATGTAATCGACGGCCACGGCCTGATACGTCCAGGACCTGTTCGACCTGTGAGCCCCAAGGTTGCGCGGGGCGCTGTAGCGGCTCGACATGGACAGTGCGCGCCGCTCAACCGGCGTGTCGCGAACCACGTACCCGCAGCAAGGGAACTCGTACCGGACGGTGGATGCGAGGCGGTTGTAGTCATAGGACCCGTCCTCGCGCTTGCACCCGTCCGAGTCGTACCTCAGCCCGCCAGGGCCTCCATCATCAGCGCGGGTAAACATGGAGTGAAACGCCCCGCATCCGGGGCAACGCGTCTCCCAATGCTCCTGCGTGCCGGCGAGGAATGCGCGGTGCAGTTGGTCGTCCTTCGTGCCGGCGTTGCTGATGTTCAGGGTGTAGCTGTTCCAGAACGCGGTCGTTCGGTTGTACGCCTTCCCGAGGCGGCCAGCTTCCCACGAGTGCAACTCCTCGTTGATCTGGATCCGGATGGAATCGCTGTCGAGGTTGTCGGCGGAGAACACGCCCTGAACGGTGAGGTTCATGTGGGGCATCACCAGCATGCCGCGCTTCGCCTTGTGCCGGTTCACCGGCCATCGGTCCTTTACGGGTGGGCACGCCAGCAGGATCTTTTCGATCCGCTTGTCCCATCGCTCCAGCGCCTTCTCGTCGTCCTTCCAGTTGTATTGAGCATCCCCGCCCGGTGAGGTGGCGATCAGGAAGCACAGCGCTATCTCCCCGGCGACCGAGCCCCCGGACTGGACCGGCTTCACGAATGTCGCGACCCGAGTCACCCCATCACCGGCCGTCTCGATCACGTCCCGGGTCCACGGGGTGATGTCGGGATCGTAGGCCGCGCTACGGGCGGAGCCCACGAGCTGCACGTTCTCCCGCGCCCAGTCACAGACAGACGTGACCGGGGCAGGGGGGATCCCAGAGCGGAAGCAGTCCGCCAGCCAGCGGGGGCTATTCATCCACGTCCTCCTTGATCTTCTCGATCTTCGCAAACTCCGTCATCAGGTCAGCCTTCAACCGCTCGATGGCGCCGCGCACCCGGTCTCGGATGGCGAGTTCCTCCAAGCCCTTCAGGACGGGCGGGAGTTCGTTGACGAACCGCTTGTCGAGCCCCGAGAACACGGCGGCGACCCCGGTCTGCACCGCAGACTTCACAAGGTCCCGCCCGATGACCTCGCCCTTCTCGCGCTCCAGCTTCAGACGCTCACGCTTGGCCTTTGCCTCGACGAGGGCGTCGGCCCAGTTGCCAACGGCGGCGTCCTCGCCTTGAGCGAACAGCCACGGGAGGAGTTCGCCAAGGTACACTCGAGTTGAGCGGAATGCATGGCAGCCCGCTTTCTTCGACCGCTTCAGCACCATGAGCGGGATCCCGGTCGCGGCGGAGCAGGAGTTCATCGAGTCGTAGGACGGCAGGGTTTGCGCGTGCTCGCGTGGCCTTCCGCGCTTCTGCTTCTCCTTCGGCTTCTCGGTGTTCTCATCGAGCAGGCGTTGCTCTGCTGCGGTGATGGACTTCCCCTCCTTGAGCTTCTTGAGGATGGCCCCGACGCGGGCCTTGCGGATCTGGTCGGCCTGCTCCGGGGAGATGATCGGAGTGGGCTTTTTCATTTCACACGTTTGGCGGCGACGGCGTCGAACGTCTCGCCGGTGGATTCGAGGGTGGCCTGCTTTCCGGTGAACGCCTGCCAGCGCTTCACAGCGACGTCAACGTATGAAGGGCTCAACTCAATGGCGAGGCATCGGCGGCCGGTCTGCTCGCATGCAATGATCGTTGTGCCGGATCCGGAGAAAGGCTCGTAGACGTGGTCCCCTTTGTTGCTGTTGTTCTTGATCGGCTTCCGCATGCACTCGACCGGCTTCTGGGTGCTGTGCCCCGTCTCTGACTTCTGCGGCTTCGGGATCTCCCAGAGCGTGGTTTGTTTCCGGTCGCCTGCCCAGTGTCCGGTTCCACCCTTCTTCACTGCGTACCAGCAGGATTCGTGCTGGTAGTGGTAGTGACCCCTCCCGATTGCGAAGTTCGACTTGGCCCAAATGATGTGTTGCCGAGGTTCAAAGCCGGCATCCTTCAGGCTGTTGAACACGGACACCAGCAGTGGACCTGCGGAATGCCACACGTAAGCCACCTCCCCTGGAAACAACGCCCACGCTTCGGACCAGTCGGCCTTTTCGTCATTCCCGACGGCTCGCCCATTGTTGGGCGAGCCGTCGCTTCGCATGGCTTTATTCCTCCAGTTGGCATCGTACTCCACCCCGTAAGGCGGATCCGTAACCATGAGATGCGGTGTCGCGCCTGCCAGCACCCCATCGACAACGTGCGCCTCGGTTGAGTCTCCGCAGGTGATCCGATGCGCGCCGAGGATCCACACGTAACCCAGCTCCGTCACCGGGTTCTCGGGCTGCTCCGGAACATCGTCCGGATCCGTCTGCCCCTCGTTTGCGGGCGGGGCGAGCAACGTGGCGATCTCCTCGTCCGAGAACCCGATTTGGCCCACGTCGAACCCGTCCGCCTGCAACCCGGCAATCTCGGCGCGCAGCATCTCCTCGTCCCACCCAGCGCTCAGGGCCATGCGGTTGTCGGCGATGACGTAGGCGCGAACCTGCGCGGGCGTAAGGTGTCCGAGGCGCAGGCATGGGACGGCGGGCATGGACAGCTTGCGGGCGGCCAGCACGCGACCGTGGCCGGCGATGATGGTTCCGGATGCGTCGATGAGGACAGGGTTCGTGAATCCAAATTCCCGAATGCTCCCCGCGATCTGCGCAACCTGTTCGTCTGAGTGGGTTCGGCTGTTCTTCGCGTATGGGATCAGGTCCCCGATTGGGATCTGTTCCAACTCTTGGCTTTGGTTCTTTTTGCTCATTTTTGGTGCGTTTTGGAAAAACATAGTGTCACGCGGACACTCTGGGCTGTCGCGGAACCCCCCGGGCTTTCCGCCTTCCGGGAGGGTTCCCAAGGTAGGGGGGGGTGCCGCCGTATAGGCCCCATGGCCCCTATTGGTGGCGTCCATGACGCGCATTACCATGGGCTGGGGACACTGGTACAACGGGGTGGTCATGCTGCGAACAGGTCCTGAGGCT
>Ga0247834_1002865_pt1 | contig 24764 bp, 16 predicted proteins | sample LaCruzMarch2015__8_FD_187118 | JGI IMG/M metagenome (GOLD analysis project Ga0247834, IMG submission 187118) | Freshwater microbial communities from meromictic Lake La Cruz, Castile-La Mancha, Spain - LaCruzMarch2015_12m | ecosystem: Environmental > Aquatic > Freshwater > Lake | place: Spain...
GTTACGTTTGTTGCAAAAGCCACCAGACCTGCCTGGCGTAATGATTGGAAAGCTGTTTTTTTAACTTTCAGTTTCATCGTGAAAAAATTAAAAAGTGAACAATAAGTCAGCAGCCTTCGTGGCTACTGATGCAGCAAATGTGCACTAAGCCCACCCAGAAAAAAACGTACAAATTTTCGGAAGTTTTCCACCGCATTTTGGCCGATTTTGGGGCTCGAAAAATTTGGCATGTGGTTTTTTGGCCGTTTTTGGCTCAAAAACGGCCAAAAATTTCGGGAAAAGTCATATTTTTTTCCACATATATGAAAGAGTTTTCCACGAAAGTGCCTTTTGGGGCCTCAAATTTTAACACTTTTAGCGCTTTTTAGGCGGGGGAAAAGGCTTCGGATGGGCTTGGAGAATGTTCGGACGGGCTTGGAGAAGATTCGGACGGGCTTGGAGAAGATTCGGACGGGCGTAGAGAATGTTCGGACGGGCGTAAAGAATGTTCGGACGGGCGTAAAGAATGTTTGGACGGGCGTAAAGAATGTTCGGACGGGCTTGGAGAATGTTCGGACGGGCTTGGAGAATGTTCGGACGGGCGTAGAGAATGTACGGACGGCCTTGGAGAAGCTTCGGACGGGCGTAGAGAATGTACGGACGGGCTTGGAGAATGTTCGGATGAGCGTAGAGACGCTTCGGATGGGCGTAAAGAAAGAGGTTCAAATGCGCGTAGAAAAGACGCAGTTATACTACACACCTTAAATCCTGAGTACTTCCGCTTTTTTGATCTGGACTTTGACGTGTTTTACCTAACCCTATCCATAACCCTTCAATGCCTCAACCAATCGACGCTTTATTTTTTCCCGAAAACCATCTGGCGATAGCACTTGTATCTTTTCTCCATGGGATAAAATGAGTTGCTCTAATTCAAAGTTGGGGATTACCATTATCGAAAGGACAAGGCCTTGATCATCTTGTGAAACCCGTTTTTGGGAGCCATGGATTGGTTTTGTTTGGATGTATGGTACCAAACTACTTGTGACAAACAGTTCAATCTTAATTGGCATTTCACCTTCCTGTCTTGACACACCAACAATATCTTCAAAATATGCTTGAAAATCGAGATTCTTATCAATTGAATAGTATGCCCCAGTTTCTTCTATTGCCTCAATTCTATCTAAGGCAACATTGGTTGTTTTTGCAAATTCCGGGTTATAGCCTAAAAGAAACCACCGCGAATTATATTGCTTTAGGTAGTATGGATGCAGTATGTAAATGTAGGGCTGGCGTGCCTGAAAAGGCTTATATTTAATATTGAGTACCTTCCTGTAAGTGATGGCGTTGAATAGTTCTCCGATTCGATCTAAACCCCTCAAGTATTCATTATGATCAAAGCCAATGATTTCCTGGCTTTCAGGTCGAAAATTGAACGACTGTTCGAATTTCGGAATGATTTCGTTAATCCACTCGAATTGCGGCAGACCTTTAAACCGGGATAATACAAGCAAGGCTGCTTTTATCTGGTTTGTCTCTGTTTCATTGATAGGTTGGTTGTTGATAGAAAACTTTAGATCCTCATATCGAAAGAATACCCGTTTCCCGTCTTTATGTCTTATAAGCGGAATCGACCAACCTTGCTCACTTTCCATAAAACGAATGTCATCTAGTAACTGACGGCGCTGAATCCCTTCGCAATCAGGATCAAACTCACGAAGTGCCTGATTACACGCTTCCAGCAGATCTTCCCAAAAATATCTTCGACCTGGATTGCGGAAACATTTATCCATTGCCTGGTACCGGATCGTTGCATTTTTATTTATTGGCATATGATTTGTCTTATGCAGATTGGCTGCACAAAAGTACCTGTACTTTGCCAATAGTTCATTAAAATGCCCGCTTGAAGATATTGAATCGTGTATGCTGGTTTTGGCCGTCAAGGCCAAAACAGATCGGTATACTTCTCCTAAACAGTCATTGTTTAGGAGGCAATGTTATTTGGTCATTGTTAGTTTCAGTTTCATATGATGTTTCATTTAATAAATTGAATAGTTAAATGGTAATAGGTAATAAGGGACTGGTCATTAGCAATGATTGTAGTTTTCATACATAAGGAATATAGGCGGGCATTTATTTTTTTCTATCATGAAAGCAAAACCTGAACAAACATCTATAATATGTTCCGCTTTTGCGGAAATGCAAACTAAGGAAGACCTTGTTAAGGTTCTTAACCTGGCAAAACATATTGTATATGGTAGTAAAACAAAAGATTTTGCTTTAAAAAACATTACTTTTTATGCAGACCCTCGGATTGCTGGAAATAGGTATACCGTATTTAAAATTCCTAAAAAGCAAGGTGGCACTAGGACCATCCATGCACCAGTTCCCGGCTTAAAAGCGATCCTTCGTTGCCTAAATTTCGTTTTACTTTGTATCTATGATACAGATTATGAGGATAGTGCTATGGGGTTTATTCCAGGCAGGTCAATTAAAGATAATGCTGCTCGGCATTCAGGGAAACGGTTCGTATATAATATTGATTTAAAGGATTTTTTTCCAAGTATCGATCTTCATCGTGTGAAGGCTGTTTTGCAACAGACTCCTTTTAATTTAAGTGGCGAAAAGGAACCTTTAGCGTTTTTAATTGCCAATTTATGCTGTGAAGTGATTGATGTTCAACGACTTGACAAAGATGGTATCTTTATCGAAAAAGCAATGGCCGTATTACCCCAAGGAGCGCCGACATCTCCAGCCATTACCAATTTTATTGCTCGAAAAATAGATCGCCGCCTCAAAGGGGTATCAAAGAGATTTGGCGCTACTTATACACGCTATGCCGATGATATTACTTTTTCAAGTCAACATGACTTGTATGACAAAGAAAACGAATTTTTACTGGAGGTTAGAAGGATTATCACTGATCAAGGTTTTGTCATCAATGAATCAAAGGTGCGCTTGCAGCAGCATTGGTTCCGTCAGGAGGTAACTGGCCTGATCGTTAATAAGCATCCTAATATACCCCGCAACTACGTGAAACAACTGCGGCAATGGCTTTATTTATGGGAAACCTACGGATATGAAAAAGCAACGCTTCTTTTTCGTCGTGACTATGTAGGTAAATTGAGTACTTTAAAAAGCGGGGTACCTCCTTTAGAACGGGTATTGGAGGGTAAATTGCTATATATGAAAATGGTGGTAGGAAAAGACCATTCTACCTATCTGAAACTGAATGAACGATATATTCTACTATGTGGTGACCAAACGATTGAAAAAGTAACAATGCCGAACTTGGATGAAGAATTACAGGAATTAATCCGTGTAATTAAAATAGATATTGATGCGTATTTGGAAGAGGCGCAACAGTATTTGATTATTAATAACGAAAATTCAATAAGTGATGAACAAGCCATTGGTTAAAAAAGAAAACCTGGAAAAGATCCTGGCGCTTTTACCGCATCTTATGAAGGAGGCAGGGAATGAGTGGTTTAAGGCGGAGGTAACGAAACTGGTGTTAGAAAATAAAAATCCATCAACTCTTGAAAAGGGTACCCTACATTTATTTTCAGAAAATGAGGGGCAATATATCATGATAAATCCGGAAGTTTTGTTGATTGACTATGATGATATTCAGGATGAAAGAGTTCGTACAAAATTGAAAGCCGATTGTTTTGAAATGGCCAGACATAGATTAGGAAGGGTAAATCACGAACCTGATTTTAAAGAGTTTTGCCGGTATGCGCAATTGCAAATTGAAAACATGATAAACTATTATTTTGCGTCGACGTCATTAGATATAGTGGATATTAAAAATAAAATAAAAAAATACTACGATTCAAAAAGAATTAATGACCACGGCATTGAAATACCTGGCTCATATGATATGGCCAAAGACAGTGCAACACAGATCGGCGAGATACATTTTAAATATAAATCTAGAGCATTTATTAATGAAAAATCCTTATCAAAATACTCATTTGTAATTTCAAAAATTAACGCTTCCAGAAACAAACTTTCACATAGGTCAACTTTTACTGAGCTGGATGAGGATCGAGTGCTAGATGAGTATCAATTGCGTAAAGGAGTAATAAACCCTAAAAATCTCAAAGGTGTTCCATTTCAAATCCAGGTTACCGTTTTTGAAAAAGAACAAAACTGGAATGAGGTATTCGATTGTTTATTGGTTGTGAAAAAGTCAATTTAAGAAAATTAGTTTCAGGGATTCTCCTGTGCACATTCACTGCACACATCCCCTCAACCTTTGTATCGTAAGTTAAATCAAACCTAGTAACCAAAAAAATCAAGGTAAGCACAATGACAGAATCCCAAATACAACTAACCCAAGACCAACAGTTTGCTTTGGACAAGATCAAAGCATTTGTAGAAAGCGATAACCAGGTATTTGTCCTCCATGGGTATGCAGGTACGGGTAAAACCACCATTCTAAAACTTATCACCGAGCAATTGCGGGCCGGTGGCCGGCAGGTTGTTTTAATGGCGCCAACCGGTAGAGCCGCCAAAATATTACGCGATAAAACTGGAATGGATGCCTCAACGCTACACAGCGGCATCTATAATTATGAAGATTTGAAAGAAGTAAAAGTAGCAGACGAAGAAGTTGGAGATTCCTTTCGGTACTTTTTCGATCTAAAAGTCAATGATAATTTTTATAATCGGGTTTATATTGTAGACGAAAGTTCCATGGTTTCTGATGATTTTTCGGAAGGCGAGTTCTTTCGATTTGGATCTGGCAAGCTACTTAGCGATCTTATTCAATTTACTCAAGTACAGCATCCCGACGCTACCAATAAACTCATTTTTGTAGGTGACCCGGCTCAGTTACCTCCACCTACAAGCAATAAATCTCCCGCATTGTCTCCCAGTGACTTGCTTGAAAATTTTGGATTAAAAGTGGATACCGCTAAACTTACAACCATTATTCGCCAGGAAGAAGGTAGTGGAATCTTGTCTGCTACGGACCAAATCCGTAAAAGCATTGACAGTGGCTTTTTTAATCAATTTTTGATCCCGACCAATACAATGGATATCGAATCGCTCAACCATGAACTTTTCATTAAACGATATGATGAGGCAATGGGCAAAAAAATTGTCATCACTTATACAAATCAGACTGCCTATGAGATTAACAAAGAGATAAGATCCCATAAATATGGCGGCGAATATCCGGTTCGGGTAGGCGATATAATGTTGGTTGGTCAAAATAACCATATAACCGGGCTGTATAATGGCGAATTCGGCGTAATCAACCGCTGTGAAGAACGAATGGAAAGCCGTGAAGTTACATTCAAAGTTGCAGGTAATAAGACAGAGCGGATTTTATTAAAGTGGCGCAAAATCGAACTTGCATACCAGAATGAACATGGTTTTAATTCGATTTCGGAGACCTATATGCTTGAAAATTTCTTGCATAATAAAATCAATAACTTAAAATCGGAGGAACAACAAGCGCTTTATGTGGACTTTAAAAATCGGCATCGGCATTTAACGCCTGGTTCTGGTACTTTTAAAGACACGATTAGGAAAGATCCTTTTTTCAATGCATTGCGCTTAAAATACGGATTTGCTGTAACTTGTCATAAAGCCCAAGGTGGCGAATGGGATAATGCTTTTGTCTTTTGGGACTACGGGCGTTCTGCTACGTTTAATATTTGGGAGGGTAAACAAGAAAAAACGGGGCGCAACAACGCTGATTTTTTCCGCTGGTCTTATACAGCCATAACGCGCGCAAGCAAAGCGCTTTTTTGTATTAATCCGCCAAAATTCACGGCGTATCACAACTTGTCCTTCGTAAATGCCGCTGCGATGCAAGGCATGCAACATTTAAGTGGGGAAACACCTAACGTTTGCACTTTTGAGGTGGATACCTTGATGGTAGAAATGATGGACCACTTAGGCCTTCCATCAGGACATGTTGCTTTTCGCAACCATTTTCTTTCGGTTTACTATCAGTGCAAAGAGGTTCAGATAGAAGTGACCAAATGGAAACAATCAGGTTATGAATTTTCCTATTTATTTAAACAGGGTGACAAAACGGCTTCGGTAAAAGGTTGGATCAAAGGAAATAATTCCTTTAGTACTACCTATCAAAAAAATCCTAGCGATACCAATTCTGAAGAATTGTATGCCATTGTACACCAAATATGCCAGAAACACGCTCAATTTCAATCTCAATTTCCGAAAGATGAAATCAAGTCAATGAATCATGCAACTTTGGATTGGTCTGTCGCGGATCAGAAGCCCTTTTTATTCCAACTATATGTAGATATTCAAGAGTTGCTTCTTCCTCATCAAATTGCGATCAGCCAAGTTGAACACCTTCAATATAAGGAGCGATACACTTTTGAACAGCAGGGCGAAAAAGCCATATTAGATATTGAATACGACGGCCAAGGTTTTTTAGGTCGTGTGCTTCCACTGATCAAACCAGTGCCTAGTGCAAGTTTATTGCGGGATTTAGAAACGATCTTTCTTTCACTCAAAAACCAATAGATATGTCTTTCTCTGAAGTTAAAAAACTCCGACAAGCAGGTAACCTTGAAGATGCCTTCGCAATGGCATATTCTGACCTAAAAGTTGATCCAGAAAATATCTGGGGTAAAAGAGGCATGTGCTGGGTTTATTTTGACCAGTTGAAGTTATTGGCGCAGGCAGAACAATTTGAGCCCATTGAACAAATCCTGAACGACATCTCAACCCTGGGTTTACCGGCAGAAGAAGATATGTTTTGGACCCAAACCTGTTGGCAAGTTGGAAAAATAGCCTTTGCATTGCAAAAAGCAGAACATGTAGAAGTTGCAAAATTGGATCGATTGTTCTCGCTCATTTCTACCATGCCTTTGCCTAAACCATCAGAGGCCTACAGCTTTGTACTAAAGGCATTTCAAAAAAGCAATAAACTGTGGGCGCATTATACTGACTTTGTTGAATGGTGGGGTATTGAGCATTTAATGCCCAAAGACTACCTTCCGGAAGAAATGCAAGATGGAAAGAAAGGTATGGCCTTCGCTGAACAGGTGGCAATTGCCTATGCAAGGCGGCTTGCGGAGTCTCCTGTAAATCGTGAAAAGATAGAAGCTTTTATGCCAGTGCTTGATACACTGGCACGAGAACATCCGGAATATCAGTATCCCCCTTATTACAAAGGGAAATTGCTCTTGGCGATTGGTGATAAGGAAAATGTCTTTTCAGCATTCCTGCCTTTTGCTCGAAAAAAGCAATCAGAATTTTGGGTTTGGGAACTCCTTGCGGAAACCTTCGAAGAAAGTGATGCTCGTTTTGCTGCCTGCCTTTGTAGGGCGTTGTTGTGCCGCGCTGAACCTAAATTTCTGGGTAAAGTGCGAACGAAAATGGCAGATTGGTTGATTGCCAATCAACAACTGCCAGAGGCCAAAACAGAAATAGAAGCAATTGCCAAAGTTTATCAAGCAGAAGGTTGGAAAATGAACTTAACAGTCCAAAAACGTACTCAAGAGCCCTGGTATCAACAAACCAATGCACTTTTGGATAATCAGGCATTGTACAAAAAATTCCAAGGCCTCGCTGAGGAAATCTTATTTGGAGATATGCAGGAAGAATTGGTGGTTGTAGATTTTGTGAATCGCGAAAAAGACATATTGTATTTTGTTGGAGAGGCTGGCAAACATGGTGGACTAAAGTATGGAAAGCGCTTGCGTAATGTGCGAATTGGAGACCTGATTCTTGTTCGGTTTAGTGAAGAAAGCCGTGACGGCATGTATCGCGCATTTACCCTCCAAAATGCGCCTAAAGAAACTGTTTCAGAATTAAAACGCACTTTTGAAGGAACCCTTTCTATCCGATCTGGTCAGCCTTTCGGTTTTGCCGATAAAGTATTTGTTGAACCGGAAATGGTTCAGAAAAGCAAGTTGACAGATGGGCAGTCCATTAAGGGAGAATGTATACTTTCTTGGAATAAAAAACGAACAACCATGACATGGAAAGCGATTGTCATCTTATCCCTTTAAACTTTAAAACACAATAATGACAACAATACACAGCAGCACTGTAACTCCTACTCGAATATTACAAAACCTCCTACCTATCACCAAATCGGACTACCAACAATACTTGGCATGTCCCCCAGAATATTGGTTACTCAAGCATCAACCGGAGTTGTTCGACGGTGCGCCTGATGTAGAGATGCTGCATATCCTGCGGCAGGGCAATGAAATTGAATCTTTGGCTCGCGATTATTTCAAGGCAAAGGATGATATACGTATTGAATTTCAATGTATTTATAAATCGGCAAGACTATATGCAAGAGCAGATATCGTCCTAACTGAAATACATACAGGAATCAAAACTTTGATTGAGGTAAAATCAGGCACATCAGTTAAGGCAGAATACCTTGACGACTTAGCGTTTCAGGTAATCGCTGCTGAATCTGTAGGTGTAAGGATGAACCGAATAGCTGTATTACATGTAAACAAGGAATATATTCGTTCAAATGAAATTGATATTGATGCTTTTTTTACCTTTAAGGATATAAGCACTGATGTCATCGCTCGAATACCGCAAACCCGAATAAATATCGAAGCCGCAATCATGTATTTAGAACAGAATGAGCCTGTCATGCAATTACATGAACACTGCGGACAAAAATTGGATTGCCCTGCCTTCAAACGGAACCATCCAAATTTACCCGACTATTCTGTCTTTAATATCAGTAGAATCGGACAGCCCAAACTTCGCGAACTTCTAATGAATGGTATTGTGGACATCTTGGACGTACCTCGGCAATTTGAACTTTCTGAAAAACAACGTTTGCAGGTAGATATAGCGCAAGCGGGTATTCCATATATCTGCCATCAATGTATTAAGGAGGCTTTAGATGGGCTGCAATACCCGTTATATTTTTTGGATTATGAAACTTTGCAATATGGTATCCCTCTGTACGACGATATTGCTCCATATCAACAAATGGTGTTCCAATGGTCACTTCATATCTTGTATGAAGACAGCCTTGAGCCGGAACATTTGGATTTTTTATCTGATGGAAGTGGCCATCCTGCTTTTGAATTTGTGAAAGCCATGCATGACGCCATTCCGAATGATGGAGGTTCCGTATTAGTATGGAACAAGTCTTTTGAGATGACCAGAAATAAAGAGCTTGCGCAAATGTTCCCGAAGTACGAGTCGTTTTTTATGGATATAAATGAAAGGGTATTTGATTTGATGGAGATTTTTCAAAAACAGCACTTCGTTCACCCTGCTTTCAGAGGCAGTTATTCCATTAAGCAAGTGATGCCAGTGCTGGTACCGCAGCTTACGTATGCTGACTTGGAAATAAACCATGGAATGCTGGCATCTATTCGATGGTTCGAACTGGTAACGGGACAGATTCCGGAGTTAGAAAAGGAACATCTGCTAAGGAATTTGAGAGAATATTGCAAGTTGGATACATTGGCAATGTTAGAGATATATAGATTTTTGAGAAATCTAAAACTTGGGTAACCATGGTTGATATCCTGTTTACAAAATAAACGTTTTCATTAAACATCTTTTTTATCATGCATTTTGATGTGGTAAGTGATAGCATTTTTTACGCGGTGAGCCCTGATCTTAGTCAAAAGAAATATGCTGACCTTGATTCAGCAATAAGGAGCAATCCGTATTTGATAATATATGAAATAAGTGGCTCTTGGTATAATTATGGTTATAAAAATGCGATTTATGAATATTACCTATATGATTGCATGGGCAAACCAATATTCGAGATACTCGAATCTAATTGGAAGTTGAAGGAATTAGAGGTAAGGACAGATTATTATGTCCAAAAAATAGAAATTTACGGTAAGATAGTTGATCCCAATGGCCAGTCAACAAACCTAAGTTATTTTGGAAGGTATGAAGCGGGAGTCGTTAAAGCAATTAAAAAATTGCGTGAGATGGCTGTATACGAATCCATCGAAAACTACAATCTAGCCTTGGAAAACATCAAACTAAAGGATGAGGTTGAACGAATGAAGCATGAAAACAATGTGACCCGTATCCTGATCGCGAATTCACAAAATAGCACAACGTAACTAAAACCATAAAAATGATTGGACTTGACAAAATTATTAATGTGCATTTTTATGCTGTAAAACACGATTTAGAGTTTAGTGAAATTGAAGGACAAATTTATTCTGATACTTATTTAATGGGTATTAGGCAAACTTATGGCAGTAGGGAAAGCCATAGAGGTACTATTCATATCTATCGGTATGAACTTTATGATCATAAGGGCAACCAAATGCATAAAATTTGCGAAGGCAATTGGTGTCTTGACTATCTAGCTAATTATGGGTCGATTCATTTCCGAGTAGTAGATCCTTTGGGAAGAGTTCAAAACCATACGTTTGGGCCTGGAGTTCCAGGCATCATCAAGGCGATTAAGTTCTTGCGTGAAATCGCCCAGTATCAGAGTCTGGAGCATTTTAACCTTACTACGGAAAATAAAAGTCTGAAAGAAACACTGGAACTGCTAACTTCAGAGAATACCGAGTTAAAGTCGCTTTTAAATCAAGGCAATGGATGATGACAATTATCAAAAATCTTGCTCTATACCGGGTTAGATATCACTGATTAAATGGATCTTTGCCCATAGTCAAAAAAAATAAGGCTTGAAAACTACGATAAATACCTATTCTGCTTCCTTCACCGCCTCAGCCCTGCTTTTCAATGAGTTTATCAAGGCGAAGGATAGTGTATTGGCAGAAGATTTTATCTTTCAAATGAAAGAAGAGGTACTGGAAAATACCAGGCTCGGGATTAAAACACAATCAGCCCGACAAAGGATTAGTCAGGAAATGATCAAGCGTTTTGAATCTGCCCCTTCAGGTTTTTGGCCATTTTTCTTTACGCGAAATGAAGAAGAACAAAAACTGGGATTGTTTTTCCTGTGCCTTAAGACTTACGTGCTCATGCTCGATTTCCACTTAGAGGTAACACTAAAACGATGGAAAACACGGGTTGAGCATCTTGAAAGTTTTGATTTGCAAATGCGCTTGGATGAAATATCTTCCGCAAATCCAGAAGTGGGCGCTTGGAGTGAATTGACTAAAACAAAAACCATTACCGTTTATCTCAGGACGCTATCAGAAGCAGGCTTACTGAAAAAAGAACAATTGTTAAAGCCTGTTCGAATTAACCCTGACTTCTGGGATTTTTTCATCAAAAATAATGAGAGTTGGTTCTTGGAATCCTGCTTCACGCCCATAAATCAAATTTTAACTAAAACATGACCATAGCCGAACTATATAACAAACTAGACGACAAAGATTTCCAAGACTATCTTACGGGAAATCTTTTCTTTCCAGCGTACATGTACGTTTATGACCCAACCGAAGAATACAAAATTGATAAGGAAATCGAACAAATTAAAGATCGTTTGTTTCGTCCAACCAATTATCTGAAAGTGATGGTTTTGGATATATTTGAAGCGTTTCTGGAGTTTTTACGGTCGCAGCCTTTTGGAAAGGTGTCTAAATTCGATTTTTTTTTAAAGCAGGAAGAGACAAGGCCTGATCAAGTGGAAAAATCTCTACGACAAACTGCCAATGATGATCGCTTTTACGCTTGGTTGCACAGCAAAATTAGAGATCACTTTCAGGAGGCTGGAGAAGCCAAAGTTGCCTATGTATTCATAAAAGGTTTTGGTACGATTTTTCCATATCTGCGCGCAAATAAATTTATGAGTAACTTCGAAAAATACATTTTTGGCTACAAACTCATACTTTTTTACCCAGGTGAAGTGAAAGAAAACTACAGCCTGTTCAAAATATTGAACGACGAAAACTTGTACCGTGCCATCCAACTTATAAAATAGTCATAATGAAAATAGAATCAATATTCAGCAAAAATATCGGCCGCACCATCAACTCCGCTGTTGTGGTAAGTGGTCGAGATCAGGATACCATTGATGCCGAAATCCGGGAGTACGTCTTTACCGACGAACTCATCGAGAAACTGTACAAAATTCTGAATGTCATAATGAATAAACGGAGTGGCAAAACCGGCATCTGGATTAATGGATACTATGGCTCCGGTAAGTCACACTTTATAAAATATGTACACTACTGCCTGAGTCCGCAAACACAAGTTGCCGCCTTCGAAGGTTTCATGAACGCCGTGAATCGGTACGACGCTAGTAAACCTGGTGCCGAATCAGAGATCACATCCAGCAATGTGGCTATGCTAAAAAAGAAAATTCATGACTCTGGTGTAGACAACATCTTGTTCAATGTAGAGGATGAATCTGACGATGGTACTGGTGAGCGTCTTACCCGTATTTTCCTCAACATGTTCAATAAATTTCGGGGCTATAACTCAAACGATATTGCCCTGGCATTGCTACTAGAGAAATTCCTGGATGAAAAAGGCCAACTTGCAGCCTTTAAAGAACAGGTAAAAAGCCAATTGGGCTATGACTGGGCACAAGACGCTGCTGAGGTAGCGGCGTATGAATTGGAAAGCGTACTGGAGATCGCTAAAAGACTAGTGCCAGAAACCGACACTGTTTCCTTGCATGCCAAACTATCCAATCCGGACACATACAAAATCAGTATCAACGGGACTCTAATCCCCGAACTCAAGAAATACCTTGCGACCCAAACCCCTAATTATCGCCTGGTATTTTTAGTAGACGAGGTATCGCAATACATTGGCTCGAACAAGGAAATCCTACTCAATTTCCAGAATATTATTGAACGGGTGAGCGAAGATTGCAACAACCAGGTTTGGATAGCATGTACTGCTCAGCAAACTTTGGACGATGTTTCACAAAGTACAGTTAACGCAGGTCGCTTGGAAGATGAATTCGGTAAAATCCTCGGCCGTTTTGATACCCGTATTTCCCTGCAAAGTAACGACGCATCCTTTATCACGCAAAAACGCGTGCTGGATAAAAATAGTAATGGTATTGAAATATTGGGCAATCTATACCGCGATAAAAAAGATTATATCCTCAACCAGTTCAAAATATCGCATGAACTTTATAAAGGATTTCAAAATGAGGACGAATTTACCCTGGCATATCCCTTTGTGCCCTACCAGTTCCGACTCATCGCCCACGTATTTGAAGCCTTTCAGCAACTGCAATTTGTAATCAAGGAAGTCAAAGACAATGAGCGCTCCGTAATAGGAATTACACATATTACTATTCAAGAGCATGCAAAAGACGAGGTTGGCGGTTTTATTTCATTCGATGCCTTTTACAACCGAATGTTCAAAACTAACCTCACCCACCGCGGTGCAAAGGCCATCCAAAATGGACTTGAACTGGACTTCGTCAAACAAAACCCCTTCGCCCAACGCGTGGTAAAGGTCCTTTTCATGGTTTCGAACCTGCTAGAAAGCCAGCGAATGACTTTTCCATCCAATATCGATAATCTAACGGTGTTGTTGATGCAAGAATTGGATCAAAATCGCATGCAACTTCAAAAGCAAATCCGAGAAGTACTGGAGAAACTGCGCGAAGAAAGTATTGTTCGCGAAGAAAATGGAAGTTATTTCTTCTTCAACGAAGATGAAATTGATGTGCAAAATCTTATCAAAAGCCAAACCATTGGCTTTGATGACCGGCTAGAAAGATTTGACGAATTTTTCCGGGTTATGACCAAGATTCGCAATAAATTCACATTCGGCCAGAACGATTTCCGGGTAGGATATGAAATCGACCGAAAAGAAATTTTGCGTAATGGCGATTTCAGTATCGTTGTGCTGCTGACCGACCGTAATACAACTGCTGAACAGAAAGCCCTACTGCTGAAAAAGACTGACCTTGGCATTTGTATCAATGAATGGTTTGGCACGGACGAAGCGCTACGCAAGGATTTTGAATGGTACTGCCAAACCCTTAAATTCTTCAACAACCACGGTGATTCCTCCACGGGAGTACGTACTAAAACGATTGAAAATTTTAAAGTACGTAACAAGGATCTTGAATTAAGCATCACACGCCGCTTGAATCAACGTTATCCGGAAACGCGCTTTATTTCTCAACAACGCGTAATAGAGCCCAATGAGGTGAAAGGTAGTGACCCAGAGGATCGTACTAAAAATATCCTCAATAAACATTTATCCGGCATTTACCACAAACACGAATTAGCTGCCAATTACGCTCAGAATCAAAAAGACCTCAAAGTCTCCGCTGCTAATAACCAAGTGCTAATGCCCAGCCTTACACCTGCCGAGGAAATTGTGAACAATATTATATCTAATTACAACAATCAGATGACTGTTCACGACCTCTTAATTGAACTCGAAAATGCTCCTTTTGGCTGGCGAAATGAAGCCGGGCTTGATGTGCTGATACACTTAGTCAGGAAGAAAAAACGAGAGTTTCGCTACCGCAACCAACCCCGATATCCTATTGTAGAGTTTATCAACAAGGCCGTTTCGACAACTGAACGGCAGGTATGCGAAGTGTGTTCCGGACAGGAAATTGATCAGGTAACCATTGATGAAACGACATTTGCCTTCCGGGAAATCTTCAACCGTGACCTAATCGAAACCACCGATGGCAATGAACTTTACCAACTCCTGATTGACGAGCTTAAAAAAGAACAGGCTCAGTACCAAATGTTAGAGGATAATTACCACGGCACCTATCCCTTTGGTAAATGTTTCCATGAAGTGACTAAAATGCTTAACCGATGGACCAGCATCCGAGATCCAAAGGCTTTGTTTGATATCGTACGATCGGAAAAAGACAAGGCCAAGATCATGATTGATATGGCCAAAGGAATGCGTGATTTTGCTGATCAAAACCGAAAAGAGTACGATGCCATCAGTGCGTTTTATAAAAACAACCGCGAAAACATCCGAGAACTGGGTATCGATGTGCAGGAAAAAACGGATAAAATTGTTCAATTCCTGGATTCAGAAGACCCTCGCAACGACTTCCGCCATATTCGAAAAGCCTACGACGAAGTTAAAACAGCTCTACAAGACTATAAAAAACAAAACCAGGAGCAAGTTTTGGCACGCTACGAAAAGGTGTTTCTTGAACTCGAAACAGAAAAACAGAAACTCGGCGTTACAGAGGCCGATGTCTATGCCCAACGCGAGCGTACCCTCCAAGACATCGGGCGCCTTGAGTCCATCACCCAGTTGAAAAATAAATTGCTCTCTGCGGATAGCTTCAAAAGCACGCAACTCGATGCACTTATTCGGCACGCCGCTGCCAAACCTGCCGACCCCGGCAAACCTCAAACGCGTATAGGTGAGCCTAAAGAATACTACATAACGCACATAATGACGACCATTTCCACCGAACGGGAATTGGACGAATATTTGGCAAAGGCGCGGGAGGAAATGCTTGAATTGCTTCGTCAAAACAAAACCATTATTGTTAAATAAACCCCATGAACACAAAAACCTTTGCCCAACATGCGCGCAAAATACTCATCAAAGGGGTGCAGGATAAATTCCGTTACTGGGGCTTTGATGCCAAAGGAGATGCCCATGAGGAACCTCAGCCGGTATCAGGCGGTTATCTTTTTCGTGGACAAGCCTACGATGATCCTGCAGTACCGGTACTTTGGAATTCACTACGCAGCGCTGTCCGACTTAAAGGGCTTGACACAGTAGTTGAAGAAGCCGCCTACACCTGGTTCAACCGTATAATGGCCGTTTACATACTGGCTAAAAACGGTTACGAACCTGCCCAGTTGGAGTTTGCGCTTGGGGCCGGACGCCTACCCTTGATCCTTCAGCGCGCCCAGCGCGGTACTTACCCCTTTCTGAATGCCGATGAAAAAGAGCGCTTGCAAAGGATTATTGCCGATCATACTATTGAAACCGAAACCTTTGCAATCCTGCTCATTGGCTATTGCCATAGCCATACGCTGCTGCAAACCGTATTCGGTGGCATTGACGACTATACGGAATTGTTGCTGCCCGATAATATCCTTGCCGAAGACGGTTTCCTCAATTTGCTCAATACTACCGACGCGATCTCTGACGATGAGTATCGAAAGGTTGAACTCATCGGTTGGTTATACCAGTTTTATATTTCAGAGAAAAAGGATGAAGTGTTTGCCGGTTTCAAAAAGAACAAAAAGGCCGAAGCCGAAGACATTCCAGCCGCTACCCAGATTTTTACGCCCAACTGGATCGTAAAATATATGGTGCAAAATACCGTCGGCAAACTCTGGCTCGACCTGCACCCAGATAGCCCTTTGAAGGCGGATATGAAGTATTTGGTAGAAGGCGATAATCCGGAATATGGCAACCCCATTATTACCGAGGTAGTTAAGTTAAAACTGCTCGACCCCGCCGTTGGTTCCGGCCATATTCTGGTGGAAGCATTTGACCTGCTGTACGATATGTACATGGCTGAATACTACCCGCCGGAAGAAGCTGTGGAAAGTATCCTCCAGCATAACCTTTTTGGGTTGGATATTGATAAGCGCGCTGCCCAACTTGCCCAATTTGCCCTGCTGCTAAAGGCTGCTTCCCGGCGCCCTGAAATCCTGAAACGCGGCCTCCGCCCCCATATTTATGCTATGCCGGAACCACGCTCTTTCGGCCACCAAGAAGTGCTCGATTTTTTGGGCAAAGACGGCCTCGCCTATGCTGATAAACTCTTGGATGCATTGCAGCTCATGCAACAGGCCAAGAACCTGGGCTCAATCATGCAGTTTGATTTGCCGGAGGCTGGGATTAATTATATAGACAAGCGCTGGCTGTATTTTCAAGAAGCACAAGATTTGGGTTTTCATGAAAGAGCCTTGTTACCAGCGTTAAGCACTTTTTTGCCCGTGCTGCTTATACTTTGCAAAAAATATGAGGCCGTGGTGGCAAACCCACCTTATATGGGGCAGGGAAATATGAATGGAGATTTGAAAGATTATATCAATCACCACTACACTATTTCTAAGTCTGATTTAATGACGGTTTTTATGGAAGTTGGAATTAAAATGTTGATTGAAAACGGTCAATTTGGAATGATCAATCTACCATCTTGGATGTTTCTATCTTCCTATGAAACTCTTCGAAAAAAGTTATTAAAAGACAATTTCATCAGCAGTCTAATTCACAACGGAAGAGGTGTTTTTGGTTCTGATTTTGGTTCGGTTTCATTCTGTATTGAAAAGAAATCAGTTAATAGCCGAAAAGGAGTTTATAGAAGATTATTTAAGAATCATGTAAAGGTAGATAGTGTACTTGAAAAAGAGGTTCTATTCCTTAATAAGGATTTTGGTTATTTCATTTCAGATCAAACTTTTTTCTCTAAAATACCAGGAACACCTATTGCTTATTGGCTAACTAAAAGAATGATAAGCAAGTTTGAAAATAAAAAAATTGAATCTATATGTTCACCTCGAACAGGTATGTCAACGAGTGACAACGAGAGATTTCTACGTGCTTGGTTTGAGTTGAAAATAGATAATATTTCATTTAATACCTTAAAGCATTTAGAAACAAAAAGTAATGCTAAGAAATGGTATCCTGTGCAACGTGGTGGTGGATTTAGGAAATGGTATGGATTAAACACGGATGTGGTTAACTGGGAAAATGATGGTAAAGAAATTAAGGATTATGCTGCTCAATTATATAAAAGTTATTCTAGGACAATAAAAAACATTTCATATTATTTCAGAGAAGGAATAAGTTGGTCCTATATTACATCAGGAAGTACATCTTTTAGAACATTCCCTTCCGGAAACTTAATCTTGAATGCTGGCCCAGCATGTTATTTCGACGACTCTAATTATAGGGCTTATACTCTTGGATTTTTAAACAGTAAATTAACAAATACCTTCCTAAAAATATTAACACCAACAATTAATTTTGATTCCGGGCCAATTTCCAAGATTCCATTTATCCTGGATGTTGAAAAAAATGGATTAATATCTGACTATGTTAAAAATAATGTTTCTATAGCTACATGTGACTGGAACTCCCGCGAAACCTCCTGGGACTTTCAATACTCCCAACTCCTTAATCGCAAGCCCAATCTCCGCCTTTCTTACGAAACTTGGCAATCTGAAGTGATCCAAGACTTCTTTCAACTCCACGCCAACGAAGAAGATCTAAACCGCATCTTCATCGATATCTATGGCTTGCAGGACGAGATCACGCCCGAGGTGCTGCTTAAAGACATTACTATTTTGCAGGAAGAGTTGGATGGGAAAGACTTAGAGGCCCTAGAACCGCAGTTTCGAGCCCAGGGTAAGGACAGTGTGGCCCTGCCCATAAAGCGGGATGTTGTCATGCAACAGTTGTTGTCCTACTTCATCGGACTTTGTATGGGGCGTTACCGCCTGGACAAGCCGGGCTTGCATATTGCCCATCCCAACACAACGGCAGCGGAAATCGCGCCGTACCACTACAATGGGCAGGAAGTGGAAATAGATGAAGACGCTATCCTTCCGCTCATGGGCACGGCTTGCGAGTTTCCGGATGATGCCTTGCTGCGTATCAAGGGCTTGCTTGACGTGATCTGGGGTGCAGATACCCGCACGGATAACCTCAATTTTATGCAAGAATGTCTGGATCAAGACCTGGAAAAATACCTGGTGAAGCAGTTTTGGAAAGACCATTGTCGGCGTTACAAAAAGAAGCCGATCTATTGGTTGTTTAGTTCTCCCGGCGGCGCTTTTCAGGTATTGGTTTATATGCACCGCATGAATGCCTTCACTGTTGAGCGTATTCGTGACAAGTACTTATTGCCACATATTAAGCACCTGCGAGGTAAGTTGCAACTTTTGGAAAGCCGCAAGGCATTACTCAACAGCCAGGAGTCCCGTCAACTCGACCGCCTGCGCAATGATTTGTCGGAGTGTGAAGCCTACGAACTTCAACTGAAAGACGTAGCGGATCGGCAGCTTGTTTTTGATTTGGATGACGGGGTGACGGAGAATTACAAGTTGTTTGAGGGCGTGGTGAAATCCATTTGATATTGCAAACTATTTTAAACTAAGAAAACATGTCTACAGTAAGTGACAAAGGCAAGGAAGTTATGCGGCTTCAAAAAATGGGAACTTTTTCGGAAACTTCGGTATAAGCAAGGGAATATGGTTGAAATACTCAAGTAATTATCTAAGGATCGATAAACGCTTGGTGCTAGTTTGAAAGATGATTCTGTCCATTGTTAAGACCACGCGGTTGTTCAGTGTATTAAGATTGATAGAATTCTAATATTGGAATAATCGTGTTGCCAGTTTTGAAACCAAAATCTACAACAAATTCAACTATGAATATTGAGGAATTCATAAATCAATACAAAACTGAAGATTACAAGTTTTGGAAATATCGCGACATAAACGGTAAAAGTATCAATATGCACTTCTTCTTTGAAACGCATTTTGATTATCTTGATAAGTATCTCAGTTTTTATAAGCAATTGCCTAATCTGACGGAAGTTCTAGTGTGTGCATCAGATGGGATATTTAAATTGACAAATAACGGTATTGAATACTTTATTAGGCATAACCACCAGGAAGTATTCCTTGATAGTACCGGAAATAAGCGCGGCGTTTCAGATGAGATTTCTAAACAAGTCCGCGATAACCTGATTAAAAGAATCAATGATATCTTAAAATCTATAAACTTTGATGAGATATATCAAATTGTAACAGAATGCAAAGTAAGTGGGTTTGGGGAGCTTTCCATATATGACACGGCGTTACGAATCTCCTCCTACTTAGATATTGAGCCTGATAAAATATATCTACATGCGGGCGCGCGGCAAGGAATGGCAATTCTTGAATCAAAAGGCTACGTTAAAAATGGTTGTTCAAAAAAGAAATGCGTTGAAATGGAAGAAATGCCTGAATCAATTCAGACCTTGAAGGCAAAAGAGGCAGAGCACATGCTTTGTTCGATGAAGGATACAATGATCAAATTAGAGGCACTAAAAAACGAATAAATAAATCTTACGGTTAACAAAATGTATTTTTTTCCCCAAGGAGCAATTTTTAAAACCAATGAAACTTTTTAAAAACATAAATCTGGTATTCGCTCAAACAATGGTCTCAAAACAGAAATGCTAAAACAAAAAATCGAAAAATATTTCCAACAATTCCCGGACCTCCGTGTACTATTCTTCTTCGATGAACAGGAGGAGCATCGTTCGGAGGTAGAGGCGTTGGATTTGCCAAGTATCCAAAAGCTATATTGGAATCAGAATAACTTTTACCTAAAAACCCGCCTACATGGCGATTTACGCGAAGTAAAAGTATTGCTTTATCTTCCATTGGCCGCGCCGCGAACCAACGAGGCTTATCACGCTTTCCCCTTGCTCGGTCTGCTGCTCGCCAACAAAGAGCTTTCGTTAGACGATGTGGGTGAATTTATGGATACTTATCAACTGAAACGAGAGCAGAAAAGTTTGGTAATCAAATACATGCGTGCGTTGAAGTACAATGCAATCCAAGAGGTGTGCCGTCCGGTTTTGAGTGCCGCAAATTTTGAAGAACCTAGACTTATGCAGGGCCTGGTGTCGGCATTTTTGCGCTTTAGTAACATTACAGACTGGAGTCAATTGTTAGGTAAAATACTCTCCTTTGCACTGCCTTCACAAGAAGAGGAACTAAGTCGGTTTCAGACCAAGATTGAAGAAAATCAACTATTTGACCTGCTGCAACAAAAAACGTATGACTATTTTGGAGTGCGACTTCGCGATCTTTCACCTGATAGCTTGCTCGATTTGTTACGGCGGATCTGGTACAATCAAATTACGCAAACCCTATCATTAAAAAGCAGTGATCCGTATAAATCATTGAAAATGGATGGCTCCACGCTGGTCTTTTTCAATCAGTTCATGCAGGAAAACAAAAACAATCACCGAGTGCAAGAAAAATTGAATGAAGCGCTCGAATTAGTGAAAAACGATATTCAAAGTCGCAAATTAATCGAAGTTTACGGTCAAGATGCTGGTTTTGCCTGGTATTCAGATGACATGCTTTGGGAACTAATGGCGCTTGAGTTATCCAATCTTTCGATCAATCCGTCTGGTTGTATTGAGCGGCTTGAGAATCTAAGTTTGCAAGATGGTTTAGCGCAATCGGTGGCTGAAGCACTCCAATTTTTGATCCATTCAGCACGGATGTTTGATAAAATTAAAGGTATTAAAAGTTATATTCTGGATACGCCCGATCAATATATACTTAGCTACACCAACGATTGGATGCAGGTGGACACTGCCTACCGCAAATCAGTGCGCATATTTAGGCACGGCGATTTGGCCCTTGCAAAAGCGCAACTCGGTCTGGATGTTGTTATGGAGGAGGTAAATACCGCTTATGAGCAATATCTGGATACCCTAAACCGCGAATGGCTCAAATGTTTAAACCAATATAAGTTTGATTATCAAAACATTCGGGCTCCGAAGCAATATGATTTTTACAAACGAGAAGTAGAGCCTTACGATCAGAAAGTGGTAGTTATTATATCGGATGGATTGCGTTATGAGGCGGCGGTAGAACTGTTATCTGCCTTGCATGGCGATCCGAAAAACACTGCCGAAATTCGATATCAACTAGCTTCTGTTCCATCGAAGACTAACATTGGTATGGCTCAACTATTGCCTGGTCATGAACCGACATTTGCTGATGGCAATATTACTATTGGAGGGATCAAAACGGAGGGTATTGCCAATCGCAGACAGATTTTGACATTAAAAAATTCTGAAGCAACGGCCGAGCAATTTTCTATCATACAGGGTAAGACGCAGGAAGAACGGCGCGAAATTTTCAAAAGCAAATTAGTCTATATTTATCACGATGTAATAGACGCAACTGGTGATAAAAGCGCTACCGAAAGTCGGACTTTTATAGCTGTTGATGAGGCTATTGAAGAGTTGAAAAAATTTATCACATCCTTGCACGCAACATATAATGTGGCCCGAGTATTGGTGACTGCTGATCACGGTTTTTTGTACAATGACCGCCCTATTAATGAAAAGGACAAAGAAAGTAGTCCGAATGGCAAGGTGGTACAGAACCACAATCGGTTTGAAATTTCATCTGATAGCAAGCCTGTTGAAATGGGATATAAATTCCCGTTATCTGCTACAACCAAATTTTCTGGGGAGTTTTTTGTCACGATTCCACAATCGGTAAACCGCTACAAATTACAAGGTGTTGGGCATCAATATGTACATGGAGGCGGTAGTTTACAGGAGTTAGTGGTGCCGGTTATTGACAGTTCACGTAAGCGGCAGGAAATCAGCAAAAAAGTAACACCTATACTTGTACAGCGTGGGCAGTTACGCGTGGTTTCCAGCATCCTGCGAGCGCAAATCCTTCAGTCCAATAAAGTTTCAAGATTTGAAAAAGAGATCACCCTTAGCATTGGATTATACAAAGATTTGGAGTTGGTGAGCAACGAACAAGTCATCCTCTTAAACTCCACCGAGGATGCACCAAGCGAACGGATGCATCGCGTTGACTTGAACCTGGTGGCTTCAGCGGCAAAGGAATCGTTTCTAAAACTGAAAGTTTTCGATGTGGAGGATAAACTCAATCCACTTATTGAAGAGCTGGTGCAAAATAGTACACTTATCCAAACCGATTTCTAAAGATGGATTTGAAAGAAAAAACATTGGCCCATTTCGAAGGCAAGGTGGTGCGTAAAGACCTAACCTACAAGGTAAAAGGGAATGCCGTTGTCCCTACTTACGTGCTTGAATACCTTTTAGGACAATATTGCGCTATCGATGATGAAGCAATCATCGCCGATGGTATTGAAAAAGTGAAAGGCGTCATCACTAATAATTACGTGCATCGTAGTGAAGCAGAAGTTGTAAAAGCCAAAATTCGGGAAACTGGCCGGTTTAAAATCATTGATAAAGTCAATGTATCTTTGAATGACCGAGCCAATATTTACGAAGCAGAATTTGCCAACCTTGGCTTGCACAATGTGCCGATCGCTGATGTAATGGTGAAAGAAAACCAAAAACTTCTGAGCGGCGGCGGCGTATGGTGTATTTTGGAAATTGGCTATTCGCATGCGGCGGATGCAAAGGTGCGTTGGCTTATTATGGATATAAAGCCTATTCAAGTATCCAATATACAACTTGATGAATATATCAAGAACCGTCAATATTTTAGTACGGACGAATGGCTTGATTTGCTGATGCACAGTGTTGGCTTGAACCCTGAGTACTTCAACCGACGCGGTAAATTTATCCAGATTTCTCGAATGATCCCGCATGTAGAAAACAACTACAACTTTATCGAACTGGGTCCTAAGGGCACGGGTAAATCACACGTCTTTTCAGAACTATCTCCGCATGGTGTATTGGTTTCCGGCGGAGACGTATCCAAGGCGCGCCTGTTTGTGAACAACTCCGGTGACAAAATTGGCCTTGTAGGTTATTGGGATGTTGTGGCAATGGATGAATTTGAGCAGGAGAAAGGATCCAAACGGACGGATGGAGACTTGGTAAAAATCCTGCAAAATTATATGGCTAACCAATCCTTCAACCGTGGCAAAGAAACCTATCAAGCCACCGCTTCTATGGTCTTTGTAGGCAATACAAAGCACACCGTACCCTATATGCTTAAAAACACCCACCTGTTTGAGTCTATTCCTGAGGGCTATATTAAAGGTGCATTTTTAGACAGGATGCATATGTATATCCCTGGTTGGGAAGTACGTATCTTGAAAAACGAAGTTTTTTCTCGAGAGTATGGTTTTATTGTAGATTACTTAGCTGAAATTCTTCGAGAACTGCGAAAATCTGACTTTAGTGGAATAATAGACAAATATGTGGATTTGCATGGCTCCCTATCCACCCGCGACAAAACCGCCATTAGGAAGTCTTTTTCTGGAATGGCAAAACTGCTTTATCCGAATCGCGAAATTAATCAGGAAGAAGTAGTTGAGTTATTGAATTTTGCCATTGAAGGTAGGAAACGGGTAAAGGATCAATTGTACATTATTGACGAGACCTTTCGGAGTGAGCCGGTTGAATTCACTTACGTTCTTAAATCAACCAACCAGACAATTGCCCCGGAAACGTTAGAGAAACTGAATCTGGCTACTGCAAAAGCAGACCGTTTAAGTGAGCATGATCTTTCGGAAGAACAAGAAACCTCATTGGTTGAGCCGATCTTGAAACTAGAGCCGCATCAAACAATTTTGCAAGATAATCAGACCGGTATATCATATAAAAAATTATTTGCTGATTACCTGAAAGGCGCGACCCGGATCAGCATCCAAGATCCCTATATTCGACTGCCTTATCAATTCAAAAACTTTTTGGAATTTTGTATCATGTTAGCCAATAACAAAGACCCCGAGGACGAAATTCATCTGGAGGTTGTTTCTTGGAATGCAACAGAATACCAGGCTGCTTCAATTGCTAATTTTGAAGAGTTACAGGAAAGTGTAAAAGATCTGGGTATCCAATTAACTTTTGTAATGCAGGATACCCATGACCGTTTTATTTGGGCCAACAACGGCTGGAAAATTACCCTTGGTCGTGGGCTGGATATTTTTGAGAAAATCGAAGGTCGGTTCAATGCGGCGGATTTGGATCAGAACTTAAGAAGATGCAAGTCTTGTGAAATGACTTATTTGAGAGTTAGTTGAGCCTTTGACTTTGGTACGTGTTTTGTTTATATCAATTCAAAAAGCAAAAATTTGATTCTTAACCTTGTATAGATTTAAACACGATTATGCCTGAACAAGAAAAAAATCTTTGTAACTGGTTAGCAAGAATTTAGCGTATTAGAACAGAATGAAAAAAAGTTTAATTTTACGTTCTCAATGAGTTTACCGCAGGACATAGAAGGTTGCCATCATTTGATTAA
>Ga0247834_1002868_pt1 | contig 24735 bp, 50 predicted proteins | sample LaCruzMarch2015__8_FD_187118 | JGI IMG/M metagenome (GOLD analysis project Ga0247834, IMG submission 187118) | Freshwater microbial communities from meromictic Lake La Cruz, Castile-La Mancha, Spain - LaCruzMarch2015_12m | ecosystem: Environmental > Aquatic > Freshwater > Lake | place: Spain...
GAGGATAGTGGATAATAGGGGATTTGAACCCGCCATTATGCCCATCGTAATAATCTTTTATCTTGTATGCCAGCCATCCAGCGATATTTTTAACTCCTTCGTAATGTGTATGATCGTACATATTATGCCCTTTATTGTATGTATATAGGGGTATTTAGTGTATAATATGTGTGTCCAAGCAGATTTGATACCCCTGAAAAATAACAGAAAACATAGCAAAAATAGCTATAAATATATTAAAATAAACAAAAAGCTGTAATTATCGCACTTAAAGTGTACTAAATATAAATGCCCTATTTTAGCGGGGTATTGAAGACTATCCTTGGCCCTTTATATATAACCAATAGGTAAATACTACTATGAATATAGTGTATAAGATTATAGATGTTGTGATATACCCTCAAAACTTCTGGCGATTTTTTTGATCGCTTCGTAATGTTATTTTAAAACTATTATTTGTTACGAGTGGCCGGGGTATCAATAACAAGTATAACTAATGTTAATATAGTAAACAATAACACTATAGCTGCAGCAATTGTATCCATATATATCTCCTTTTGGATCTTATCATATATTCCAGGATATTTCAATACCCTTCGTAATAAAGTTCTGGGATTTTTTATGCTTCTTCGTAAAGGTATTTAAGATTATTTAGTTGTTAGTGTGGTGCCGGCCCAGGCCCCCTCCGAAGAGGGGTCCTGTGTCGTTACTGAATTAGAGAAAGCACATCTTCCACATCAGAGTCTGCCAACTCATCTTCTGTGATTTGATATTCTGAAGTCATGTTATCAAAACAATCCTCTACCCAAGATTTCCCTTCCTCGGATAACTCTACAATTAGATTGTGAACAACGCCAAATGCTAAGGATAGACCTACCTCATTTGTTTCATAGAACTCTTTGCCAATGGTAGAAAGTTCGTCTTTATCTTTTAGCCACACACTAGAAAGTATATGACACTTTTGCTCAAAGGTTGTCATTGTTTTATCTCCCACTATCATTTCCTTTATCTCTTGTCTGCGTTCTTCTTCTGTTCGTTCCATTGCTTCTACTACACCTTTTAGCATATCATATATTCCTGGGTGTGGTGGGTGAGCCAGATAGTAACCAATGTAGTATGGGCTTAGTCTGATATCAGCAAGAAGGTCGAATACTTTTCGTGCTACCGTTTCTTCTCTGCTTGCTCTTGTTGTCATCTCTCCTCATTATACTACCTTCAGGTGTTCCATGTCTAGTGATTGCTCATATTCTGGTAAACCGTTTAGTAGATTGACTACCCTCTCAGGAATGTCAGTATAGGTTTCTAAGAATGTTTGTTTGTCTAACCAGAAATCAGTATCTTCTGAATAGTCTCCACCTAGGTCAGTACCCCAGCCAAGTGTGAGCCTTGTGGCTTCTTCGGGGGTAAGGGTAATAGTCCTATCTTCTAGAAAGACACCACTACCATAGGGATAACCAATACCAGGATATTGATAGAGATTGATTTCCCAACCACCAGTTTCCCTACCCTCTGTTTCGTAGGCACGCCTATCCCAAATGTTTAGGTCGTAGTTTGTGGTCATTCTAGTTTTAGACATGTGCTCCAACTCCTCTGATTGCGAATTCGGCAAGGTACTCATCTCTATCATACACCTTATCAGGCTCATTAGCAATACCGCTTGGGGTATTCCAATCCTCTGTATAGATACTAATAGTTTTATCTACATAGTTATAGACTGGCACATCATATCCGTCACCACCTGTGGGTAGTTCGTTGATTGCCATACCTACCCCAGTTTCTTTGTCCCAATCGGTGTCAACGATACGTGAGGTAAAGATACGAGTAAAGTATGATTCATCGCCATCCCTAACCATTGCGTGTGAAATAGCTTTGGCTAGAATCTGGTGCCTATCACTACCCCCCCAATGAAGATAAATAAAGATAGTGTTGTTATTACTTGTTTTGATTCCAATGTTTGCCCTATCCCCCAAGTTTTCGTTCCTTTCGTCTTTTTTCTTCTCGGATATTGTGACATGACCGACACCTTCTTTCGGTGTAGCCATTTTTGTTTATGTATTCCCTTGTGTTTTTTTCTGTTAGTTCGTGACCACTTGAGCAATGAGTTCTATCTGCATATCTTTGTTTAGTTGCTTCTATTGCTTTGGATAGGTCACGCCATTGCTGATTATGTTCTTGTTTAGTTAGTGTTTCTAGGTGGCTGGGATTGACACACATTCTGTTCCTACATAAATGATGAACGTCGTGTCCTTCTGGTATATCCCCATACTCTAGCATATATGCCATTCTATGGGCACCTATTGACCTATTGGCTGGATTGTACCAAAATTGTCCATAGCCCCATATATTAGATGAGCCAGTATATATCCAGCAGTCATCTCCCCTGTTTACTTTTGACCAGAATCTTTCCATACTCTATTATAGCATAGATATGGCACGGTCACCCATTATTCTACTCCTTCGAATATCATTTGAATTTTTGCCAAATCTTCGGCGGTAAGGTTATCTATGGCTTTCATACCATAGTCGAGTACATCCTGCATTGCTTTTTCGAATTCATTCATAGTTCTACCTTATCAGTTACCACTGACATAAACTTCTGCAATTACGCTGTCTAGGTACTCATCGTTATGGCTCCAATAAGCATTGGAACAAGGTAAGCACATGCCCATCTCTTCTTCATAGATATCAGAATCGATTGGTGTGCTGCAATAGTCGCACGGTGTCATACTAACCCCAACTCTTGTTGTGCTTGTGCCGCTAGGGTTGTATTCATTGCGTCTTCAATACCTAATTCATCTCTAAAGTATTCACAGGTTTCTAATACGCCCTGCCAATATTCTTTATCACTGAACTTATCATTCACCATCTGTTACCCCTCCACATCTTACTAACAATAAAACCAACAATAAGTATTGCTATTCCGATTGGATAGCCGCTATTCCAAAAACTCTCCATTAGATAATCTCCATTTCGATAGCGGGGCGAATGTCACTAAACCTCAAATCAATAAGGTCATCTACCATAGTGTCTAAGAAATAAGATACTAACTCATCTTTGTCAAGCCCTTCGGCTTCGGGGTGTTCGGCAATGTCATACTCAAATGCGATTACGCCTCTTGCTTTTCTCATTAGTTACCTTTCAGTATTTCTCTAATTGTACCAAGCACCACCGACAGGGTAAGTGACGAGGGTAGTCTATTTACTTGCGGCTGTTCCCTTACACTAAACAGAATCTCACTAGCCTTAATAAGACCATCTTTATATCCATCATCATAGAGTTTAGAGTCATGACCGTCTTCCCACTCTTGCCAAGCATCCCAAATGTGTTTTGGCTCTGGCTCCATATTAGTTTTATTTGTAACTTGGGTCATTGCTCACCAACATCTTGTCATCTTCCCAAGGCACTTCGGTAACATACCAACCTAGCCTATTGAATACTCTGTGACCAGGCAAGATATCTAAGTATTTACTGTTAGGATTATTATCTACAACCGTCCATAGGTGATATGGCGAGGGTAGGGAATTCCCAATCTTTTGATAAATATCAATCATCACATCAGTAGTAGGCTTATACTTCTCTTCCCACTCTCTCCAACTAATAAGATTATCTTCCATTGGTATCATCTTTCTCTTTTTGGGTTTCTACTAACTCTCTAGCATACTGTAGAACATTGGTTTTGTCAAGTCTTTTGACGGTATCAGAACTGATAAGATTCATCATGGCAGATACCCCACGAATAAATCCACGTTCATACTCTGACTCTCTACCTGGCATTAGTCATTCCTTCCCAACAATCTGTGCAGTATCTTTCAAAACTAAATCTATCTTTTATCAAAGCACATAGTTTACATATCATCGGTAGTCATCCTCCAACTTAGCAATAAGGTGGTCATAGACTTCATACATACAATCAAACTCATTGTAGTCTTTAGAGCCATAGCCAACACTAGCCATCTCATTAGACAACTGTGTACGCTTCTGGTCGAGGTATTCGAGTATTTCATTTACTACTTCGTGTTTTTCCATACTCTAACTATATACCCCACCACTGACACTGACAACTCGACACGCCGCAAATAACAAAAATTTCTGCGAATTTTTTACAATCTTCGTAAAGTTTTATTTATTAATAATAAGACTATTATATAAGAGGTGGCCCGGCCCGATTCCCCGAAGGGTAGGCAGTTTAGACTCTTGCCTAGGAGTAACGGCCTACACTGTAGTCAGTGTAGACACAATGGAGAGCAAGCGGTTTTTCTCGCTGTTCATCATTGGGTCAAAGCCTGAAGCGCTAGCGTACATGGCTTCAGTGTTGCCACCACGAGCAGAGCGATACCAGTCAAGTCGCTCAGTCAAAGCATTGAGCGCACCCCAAGCGGTACCAGCAATCATGTGATTGGTGTCACCAACATAGATTTCCTCAATGGTGTTGATTTTGTTAGCCCACTTGGTCATAGCAATCTGCTTGCTGTCCTTGTCTGGGGCAGGGTAAGCAAGGTTGATAATTTCCTGAAACTTGTCCTGAGTAATCTCACGCTGGATAAGTTCATTAGCCATGATAGAGAATTGGTCAAGGTAGGCATTAGCCAATCCCAAAGCCTCACGAGCAGCCTGAACTTTACCCTGAGCAGTCTGGGTGTGACGGATTTTGTAAGACTGCTTCGTGGTACGGTTACGACCAACACCAGTGCCAAGTGCTAGGTTGAGAGTGTTAGCACACACAACGCGCACAGGTGTAACGCTAGCCTGAATAGCGATAGAGCCGTCATGGGATGTGTTTACCAAGAGGTAAGAATTGATTTTGTCACTAACACCACTTTCGTCAATGACAACATCACGCTCCAAAGCGAGAGAGCCAAATACCTGACGACCACCCTTGATAGAGCCAGCGGTTTCCCAACGACCACCACCGTCAAGTAGAGCGTCACCAAAGTCAAACAATTCTTCGTTCTGAAGAATACGGTAACGCTCACCGACAACGCCTAAGACATCAGTTTGCTTAGAGTCGAATGGGTTAGTGCGAGCAACGAAATAATTGGTCTTGTCAGAGACAAAACCTTTCGGGAGTTCTACTTCTTCCAAGCGAACACTCCAATCCTGAAGATGAGCCAACTCCAACATCTCAGAGGTGGAAACTTCTTCAGTGAACACAGTGCCAAGTTGGTGCCAAGCAGGTTCGCGGAATGAGGCAAAGGTAGCCTGGTCGCCGTTGATTTCTAGTTCATGTGCCATATTGTATCTTTCTAGTTAGGGGTTTGTTCTTACTACTAACTATACTAGCAACCACTGACACTGTCAAGTTCTGGGGCTATTTTTTAGGGCTTCGTAATTGGATTGTTACATAGCGCGGGCCGGCTTTGGGATGAGCAGTTTAGATGACATGCTCAGGTCTTTCTCCCCCCAGAGAAACCTAGTCCGCTGGTCCTGTACCGCTCATGTTGACGTTACCTATCTCACGTATTTCTGGCCAGGTATCTCCCTCAGAGACATAGTCATAGTTTCCGAATTTACGTAGTGCGTGAGCCTCATCGAATGCATGTACAATATATGCCTTAGCTTCAATGATTTCATACTCTTTCAATTTCTTAGTCATGCTATTTTGAATCCGTCCTTGTCATAGTCATCCATAGTAAAGTCAGGGTCGATACCCTCGGCAAACTCATCCTCAATGTTACACTCAACACTGACGTCATTGTGTCCTAGCTTTTCATAGTTTTGATACCAGATTTCCCTAGCTGTTTGTGCGTCGGTAGCCTCAATGATAGCGGTCGTATACTGCGTATACTCTCCAGAGATTTCGTATAGTGGTGACATTAGGATACCTCAACCCATTCCATAGTAGTTGCCAACAGGTGGTTATAATCACCAGATGTTGCTTCCTCAAAATACTCATCTAGAATCTTTTTGTCTGCTCCTGCTCGTGCGAGTGCTATGTGAACATGAGACATGATAGAAAATGCGTTACCGTCAATTTCTGATAGGGGAACTGTTACATTGTATTTTGCCATGATATTCCTTTCTTTGGGGTATAGTTCTAGGTTATCACCTACCACTGACATTGGCAAGCTATTTCGGCACTTTTTTAATACTGTTCGTAAAGGTTATAGATCTGTTATATTGGCCCCGGCCCAAACCAAAAACCCCCTGTCGAAACAGAGGGTTTTTGTTAGGCAGTTTAGCGACTACCGTCCTTCTACCTAGGTCGGACTCTCTTCAGCGAGTTGCGTCACCTCTCGCGTAGGGGCTTTTGTTTAGCCACGCTATGCCCCCGCGTGGGGGTAGTTTAGAGTGATACCCAGCACTTTATTTAGTTAGATGATTTCCATTATTGCCCCATAGGTAGAGGCATTGACTTCCTCTTGCGAGGTCATCTTCAGGATACGGAGGTTTTTCTCCAGCAACTCCTTGCGAGTCATATAGTCACGACCAAACGACTCTTTCTGATTTGGTTCTAAGGGTGCTTCTGGTCGTTTTGGGAAACCAACAATAGCGTCAGTTTTGAAAATCAACTCAACCCTAGAAGAATAGTTTGTGCTAATACGAATAATGTCGTCATAACTAAAACCAATCTTGTCGAGATTTTCACTAACATAGCCAGCAGTAAATTTTGCCAACTTTGCCTTATATGCTTCGGTGTCCTTGTCGAACTGCTCACGCTTTGCGGGGTATTCCTCAATCTCTTTGTCAATCTGAGCAATACGCTCCTCAATCTGTGCGATAAGGAGAGAGGTAGGAACTTTGACACTAATGCTTCTTGCCATTTTGTTTTCTTTCTTTTAGGGGGTGTTTATATAACTATAACAGCAACCACCGACATAGGGTGGCTGTGAGGGGTGGAAGAAAGTAGGGTAACTCCACCCCCCACAAGACTAAACTACTTTACGGTAGTCCAGCGGTCTTGTCCATCAACTTCTAGACGAACCCGATAGGTTCCAGTCTTGTTGAGGATAACCTCTTTTACCGTACCAACGAAACCAGCACGCTGAGTAGTGAACTGTTCTCCGATTTTGGGTGGTGCGATTGTGTTTTCCATTTTGCTTCCTTTGTTTAGTGAGCCAACTATTTGTTGATATACCTAGTATGGCATTGATTACCAACGGTGTCAAGTCCAAATGGCATATTTGTGGTAACGGATTGATAACAGTTCCGGGAAATTTTTTATAGGCTTCGTAAAGGTGATTTTGAGGGTGCGGGCCGGCGGCCCACGACTAGTCTTTACTTTGAAGGTATTAGGCCAATACCTCCAAACTATTAACGCAATCCCAGATAGCCTTTTGGTCAAAAGTCTTTGCCATTTTTAGAGCGGTATCCTTTTGCCTAATGTGATAAGACCTATCTATATAACTAATGCCTTTGTCTTGCCATACCCCGACAATCTCACCGTCTTGGATATCCATTAGGTCAAGGGCATCAAGAATAGCGTTATATTCTAGTTCTCCGTGAACGGATACACCAGTGTCATCTGATACCCAATACCCATAAGTCATATTGATTTGGTTAGCCAACATTGGAATGCCGTCGTCGTCTAGCCTAACAATATATGTTCCGTCTTTCATTTTGCCATTACCTCTCTTGTGATATCCACAATCCTATCAGCCACCCCTGACACTACAAGATATTTAGCAGTGGCAAGGTTTTGGCAAGGCTCTAGCCCGCCTTCGGGGTATTCGACATACCAGGTGTCAATAAGATAAGTCATTAGTATAACTCGCTTTCGATAATCCAAAACTCCAAGTGGTGTTGCTCTACAATAGCGTGTGTTGGTACTTCTGTCAAGCCTTTCCACGAAACATTTTCGGGTAGCGCAACAAGTTTATCCCACTCACCCTCATTTGCATTGTCAATGGCTTCGATACAAACTGGTATCATAATGCTAGGTACTGGCGGGTAGTGATTGCTAGTCAAGTGCCAATCCAACTGTGCCTCTAGACTAAGGTTAGCCTCTGCCATAGCCTCTGCTTGTAATCTTCCCATTATTTGCTCTCCTCTATTGCTTTCTTTAGTTTGGCACTACGGGTGCGACAACGCTTGGTGCGTCTGTCCTCGTGAGTGCCAGCCTTGTTAGACCTGCGTATCTCACGCATAGCCTCTATGTAAGGCTTGTTCTCGTTGCCCTTGTGCTTGTTCATAACTACAACCTATCACTAACCACTGACATTCCAGGGGATTTTTTCGGTGTTTCGTAAACTTAATTATAACAGTTTAGTAAAGCTGCCGGCCCCTGGTGGGGGTAGCCCCTATAAGGCACTACCCCTAACCAGAATCCAAATCAAAGCCTGACAAGCCCTAGGAGTCATTCCAAATCTTTGAGCAATGTCGCAGATAGCCTGACTAACTTCGACATACTGTTTTTTGTTCGGGCTATCGTTTTCACACCCTGCCGCTCTCATCATCCACACATCTACCACGACAGCATTTTCATCACCAGCGATTGCCCTAGCGAAAGCGTTAGTCTTTGCGCCCTTCAGAGCGTCATAACCTAGAATCAAACTAGCCTGAGCCATTTTGAGGTTGTTAGACAAGCCCGTTACCTTTTCGCCTAGAGAGAAAGCAATAGCCTTAGCAACATTGCTTGTCCACCGCTCACGAGGAGAGAAAGCAGAAACAACACTGGCACCAATTTCTAGGGTAGTGTCAAGATTGCGAGCAACCTCTAAGGCTACCTTTTCAGCGTCACAATACCAGACAGAGGCTTGCTCTACTTGTCCGAAAGTGGCTTCCAAAACGAGGGGCAGAAAGTTGTTGTAGTAGTCGTTCTTTTCCACTGGGTCTGTATTCCTTGCTCTAGGCATCATTGTTCCTCCATTTCTATCAGTTCAATCGCCCTGTAAACACCAGCAGTCTCCCCAACCGCAGGAAACATTGTGTCGCCGTCAGAGTCCGTGAACCCTTCATCGCTTACGAAAGCCCGCAACATGGACAGGATTCGGTATCGCTCTTTCATATCATTCATTTTCTTCCACCTCCAGTAGATAATTTGTTCATAAGATAAACATATCATTGACCACCGACACAACCAAACCGACACGCCGTAAACTAAAAAAATAGTTTCCACAACTTATCCATAGAGTTATCCACAGGCGCCCGGGCGCCTACTCTCCGAAGTAGCCGTAGTCCTCGTCGTCTCCCCAACCAGCAGAGACTAGCCAGTCGTGGTCAGGGTCGCCTGATTCCTGCTCCTCCATAGACTCGAAGGTGGGAAGATAGGCAACGCACTCCACCTCGCAGTAGAACTCACCTGCCCACTCAATGAAGTTAGAGGTAACAAAGTTACACTGCGAGCAAAAGACCTGGGTTTGGATTTCATCTAATTTGTTCATAAGATAAACATAACATACACCACTGACACTAACAAATCGACACGCCGTAAACGGCAAAACTTTTTGGAAAATTTTTATAGATCTTCTTAAATCTTTTTAAATTGCGCCCCCCGGCCCCGCATGCCCCGAAGGGCATACGGTTATGCGAGACTGAAGTGTTGGCTAGCAGGTTTTGGGCTGGGGTATTCCACTTTTGGAATACCACAAGCCTCTAGAAAGCGAGAGTTGTCAAATCTCTCGTTGTCCATTTTCATATATGAGGCAAAGTCCCACACCAGCTCTAGATATTCCTCGGCTGGCAGACTTTGGCGGTATTCCTTTAGAATACTAGAAACGGCAACATAGTCTTTTCTGGTCATCATTAGATAATTCCCTTTTCTGCTAGGTCTTCTTTGATTGTGTTGAGAGCCGCTTCGTAGACTCTCTCGATAGCGGATTCGCTCATGGTAGCGAACATGGCACCTACCAGGTGGTATGCCCCATATTCGCCATAAGCAACTTCATAGGCTTGGCGTAGTTCCGTCACCGTAGGGTTGTAGCCGTATTCTTGGGCTTGGATATTCATTAGTTTACCTTTCGTTGTTGATTTTATTTTAGCACTAACCACTGACACTCTAACCGTAGAGTTCTTCCCACTCTAGACTAGACTTGAAGCAATATTCACATTGCCCCTCTGTCCAAGACTCGTCATTGACGACATCTGAACACAAAACCTCAATCTCTGGAGTCATAGCCTCACAGATTTCGCAATAAGCGAGAGTCACATCTTTAGTCATTTGGATTTTCATCAGTTTTCCTTTCGTTATACCTACAGACTACCACGAACCACTGACACAACCAAACCGACACGCCGTATGTTATCATTCTGTTATATATTACATTTGGTCATTTCCCTACACTACCAAAATACCACTTTATACACTACCAAAATACCATTCGGGAAATTTTTCGGGATCTTCTTAAACTCTTTCGTAAAGGGATCTGGTTTAAAAAATGGCCCGGGCCCTATATTCCATTTCTAGAATATGCTGACCCCCCTATGCTGGGACTAGGTCAGACCAGACAGCGTCTAGTTTAAAGACTATGCTGTAATAGCCCTCACCCTGACCAATTCTAAACAACATTTCGTCAGACTCTCTAAGGGTTTTGTAGATATCTGATTCCATGATGACCTCGTGGGTCTGCCTGTCAAAGACTTTTACTTGATACATTTTAGTTTTCCTTTCGTTTGATTTTATTCTAGCACCGACCACCGACACTAGTGCCAGTCGCGTGAGAGCATACAAGGCTCACACTCTAGGGAGTAGTACCTAGCCAGAGGGTTAGTGTTGAGCGCGGTGATATAGGACACGTGCAAGGTGTCTTCTTCGCAAGTCTCACAGAACTGCTCAGTGCTAGGGATAGGGGAGAAGGGGAGTACTGCTGACATTAGTTGTCCTTTCATTTGGTATACTTACAGACTATCCTATTTGGGAGAGCGTGTCAAGCCGACACGCCGTAAACTAAAAAAATAGTTTCCACAACTTATCCACAGGGGACCGGCTCCTTTTTTTAGATCCTGTCAACTCGACACGCTGTTAGTCTTTCCATTTTCTTTCTAGCATTAGACCTACCGCCAGCATACCGCCAGCAACTAGCAGGGGTAGGGCAGCCCAAGGCCACAGGGTATTGTGAAAAGACAACACAACACCTAACAAGATAATGCCCACAAAAGTCTTCAGCATTAGAGGCCTACCTTGTTAGAGTAGAGCCACTCCAGAGCCTCGATGTATAGTTCGGGGTAGTCAGCCCTAGCCTGCTTGAGGATAGCGTTAGACTTAGCCCAGATAGCACCGCTATCAGACATAGAGTCAGACCATACCGTTCTGATGAGGGTAGTCATTTCGTGTAATTCCATTTTAGTTTTCCTTTCCTTATATAACTAACACTACCACGAACCACCGACACGGACAAACCGACACGCCGTAAACCTAAAAAATAGTTCGTAAATACAGCAAACTCTCAGGTTGGGCCGGCCCCATTTGGGGCTAGAACTGGCTAAGGCCAATCCAGCCCTGCTGGGCACCGTTGTCCTGGCACTCGGCCAGTTGGACAGGGGTGTGCCTGTCACGAGGCACGTCGCAGAAAATACAATCCATTATGGCTCCTTACGTTGGGGTATGCCCCAACACTACCACTGACTACTGACATTGTCAAGACGACACGCCGATAAGTGTAAAAATATTTGGAAAAATTTCGGGGGGATCGTAAACTACTTCGTAAATATTGTTTAATAAATAAGCCGGCCCCTTTCCTGTGAGTTTCCTGAGAGTCTCAGAAACTAGACGCAGTGGCACTGACCACCGCGCACAATTTCCTTGCACCAGCGACAAAATCTTTCAGCCATTAGTTTTCCTTTCGTTTAGGTTTGGACTCTAACTTATTTGCTAGGCTCACTCTAGGTTTATTTGCTCTAATCACTTAGAGGCTCACCCTAGATTTATTTGCTAGGCTCGTTTAGAATCTCTGTTTATTTGTATAGTTATATCCAATCACACTATCGGTCAAAAGTCAAGACGACACGCCGTCTGTTACAAATCTGTTACCTTTTGCTAAGGCTTCCACGACAGTAGTTACAGAAACTGTCGGTGTACTTATCCACGACAAAATACTTGTCACAGAAGAAACAATCGGCATAGACCTTGCCGTAGGATAGAGGGTAAGTGTTCATTAGTTTTCCTTTCTTATATAACTATATCCAATCACACTCTAGCCAAAAAGTCAAGGCGACACGCCGTAAACACGTAAAATACTTATCCACATCTTATCCACAGGCAGCCGGCCCTATTTCTAGGGGTATGTCAAGTCGACACGCCGTTAAGCGGGTACTAAGTCAGACCAAACCGCATCCAACTTGAACACGATAGAGTAGTAGCCTTCACCACTACCAACACGACTAACCATTTCGTCAGCCTCAGACATAGTGCTAAAGACATCAGACTCCATGATGACATCACCAGTCTGACGGCTGAATACTTTTGCTTGATACATATTTTCTATCCTTTTCTTTTTGTTATCTAAAACTATCACAGACCACTGACACTAGAGGCCTAGTGCCACCTCGCATGGCTCACAGAAGACCTCGAACCAACTAGGGTTCTTGCCAATGAACTCACTGACCTGAACTGACTTGGAGCATCTTAAGCAATCTGACTTGTACATATTTTCTATCCTTTGTTTTTGTCTGTATACCTATATCCAATCACACCTTAGTCAAAAAGTCAAGCCGACACGCCGAGAAACCATAAATTGCTTCTTAAACACAGGAAACTCTCAGGTTGGGCCGGCCCCATTTTTGGGGGTATGTCAACTCGACACGCCGTTACATCCTAATTGTATAGGTGTAGATTTTTCCAGCCTGTACTAAGTCAGAGTAGTACTCGACCAGTGAGCCATAGTGCTCAGGGTCATAGCCATAGGTAAGGGTTTCCATGTTGTTGTCGGTTACTGTTACTTGCATTAGTTTACCTTTCGTTGTTGTTATAAGTCTATCGGGTACCACTGACACGCTACCAGGCCTTGAAGGCCCAGACCACTGTGGCAACGATGAAGACTACTGAAGCGATGATTACTACGAGTGCGAATTCGAACATTTTGTTTTCCTTTACTCTTGGTTTCTTTGTATAGTTATACACTATACCCCACCACCGACAAAGTCAAGGCGACACGCCGTATATCGTAGAAATAATCGTAGTTCACAGGAAACTATCAGGAAGCCGGCCCCATTTCTGAGGATATGTCAAGCCTAAGAACCTAGACTCGGCTCCAGGCCCACACCACTGTGGCAACGATGAAGACTACTGCTACTGCAATTACTACGAGTGCGAATTCGAACATTTTGTTTCCTACTTTCTTTTGTATAACTACACTCTATAGCCTAGCACTGACAAAGTCAAGGCGACACGCCGATAAAAATAAAAAAACTTTTTTTGCGACACGCCGATAGAAAACTTGCGAATGTCAGCGGTATGCCCTAGTGTATAACTATACAAACAAGAAAGAAGGACAGAAAATGACTAAGACAGTAACTCTTCTCGATGGAACTGACTACACCATTCAGTATGACGGTGACACCGTCTGCCTGGTTTGCGGTGCTGAGTATGAAGGCAACGGCTATGGCTACTGTGATGAATCACTAGAGTGTGCTTTTGATGAGGGTGAGCACCTGGTACAGGTGTAGCCGTTATCAATGGTGGCCTGGTACTAGTTGCTAATGGCCACCTGGTACTAGTTGCTAATGGCCACCTGGTACTAGTTATCAATGGTGACCTAGTGTTATCATCACTAGTCGCGGTGTGTGCGGACTAATGAAAATTTGATTTTTTGTTGTGATCATGTATCATACACGATCAAAACATTTTCAGATTTTGTCTATTTTGACTTTTTAAATTTTTTTTCAGATTCCTCGTCTTCGGGGGTATCTGTATGAGTCATCCAAGTATCATCCCATACACTCTTATTCTCATCATCTGATAACAATGAAGAATCCCATCTTCTTTTTATCTTATCAAGATAGTCTTCTTGGTCATTCTCTTTGGGAATATATTTTGGCAAAATGTAGGTGTCATCCCATATATTGTCATATTTTTCGAGGGGATCTAGATTTGCCATATCACCACTTATCCAAAGGACACTTAGCACTACGTAATGTTGTCTTCAAATGCATAAAACAACCACACTGTCTACATTTGGTCATTCTTTTATCTAACCAAGGACACTCATTGCATATTGCGAGACGGTATTCAATTAAATCCTTATTACTTCTTGGCTGCCTAGGATCAAACAGATCAGAAAACTCTACATCTCCGTTATCTTTCATGATGCATCTCCTTGGTGCCAGAGGGTATTCAAATATTGATCTTCATGTTCTTTATTCAAAAAACCAAATCCTTCAGTATTGTAACAAGCCATACATGTTTTCATAATCATATATCCGCCATTAGACATTTCTACTGACTTTTCCATATAAACATGTTCGCATTCCATAGAATCATTATAGCATCTAGCCTATTTGTAAAATTTCGAGGGTATATTATGATCGAAGATCATCTTGGTCAAAACACCAATATACATATACATCAATTTACGACCATACATCTCTTGGCAACTAGTCATTAAAGTTCCTTACAAAGCCATACACGGCTTCTCAGGGGTATATTTTAATACACTATCCCCAATACAAAGTATGCTGGATATCGTTGCTTAATTTATAGTCATAGTTAATATCTTTATTGCTCTATTTTGTAATAGGAATATTTGTTATTGAGCTATGCGGATTTGTGCTATGGGGGGATCTCTTATATCACCGCGAACTCTGCCGCCTCTCTTTCCCGCCGAATTTTTCATTAAAAAGGATTTATAATAGTATCATCATGATTTATTTTAACTACATATTGTTATCTGAAGACAATACAACCCCTGGTGTGGTTACCCTCGATCTTTCCTGGGCCAGCGATGTTCTGGCTCTTCTAGGAATAATAGGTGCCATTGCAACGGTAGCAGCTATATTGATTCGCCATGAAGTAAAAAAGAATTTAAATGAAATCAAAGCTGAGTTTAAACCAAACGGTGGAAGTAGCTTAAAGGATCAGGTTAATCGTTTAGAAAAAGGGTATGAAAGCCTTGAAAATAGATTTAACAAAATTGATAAAAAAGTAGATGACATGGATTCCAAGGTAAATACGATAGTAAATTTCATCCTAAAGACTAAAGATTCTGAATAAGGTTTTTTAGTCTTATTTACTCCCCCCTAATAACCCCCCTTGTATCTATCTAATTTCTAACCAACTAGTATTCTTATTATTTTTAATAATAAAATACCACACTAACCTGAGAGTTTTGATGTTTTTGGTTATATTTTTAATAACGTTTATGTAACAGTTATGTTAACTAATTAATCTTATAGTAAATCCTTATACCTTGGCTATTTAAAAGTAAATAAATAGATTATGATATAATTGTTTTGGCTAGTATCTGGGTGTCCGTCTCTCTCATACCCACCCCACCTGGGTACTAGCCACTTTCTTTTATTGTAAAAGTATGTTACCATAGAGGACATGTTTAATTTTTCAAAAAAGATATTAGTCCCATTCATTGGGATTTTTCTTTTTACAACAGTAGCTGCTGGTCTGCCAACAAATAATTCTTTTGCTTATGGTAATGACATGAGGGTTAGTTCTGGAAATTATCAAAGTATAAATATTTCAGACAGTCAAACTTTTGATATTAAAAGAGAAAACATTTATCTTTCAACAAACATGGGTTGGCCTGTAGAAGAAATTGTTGTTTCTAGTGGATGGGGAAATAGATCAATACAACATTGCAATAGATGTTCTACTTTTCACCAGGGTACTGATTTTGTACCAGGAAAAGGAACTGATGTTTTGGTAGCAATGAACGGAACAGTAAAACATGTTGGCTACGCAGACGAGTACGGAGTACATGTCATCTTGGAACACTTGGTTAACAATGGTGAAGTATGGGAAACAGTTTATGCACACATTCAACTCAATTCTGTTTCAGAAGAAATCATTGTGGGAGAAGAAGTTTTCATTGGTGAAAAAATTGGAAAAGTTGGAAACACTGGTATTTCAACTGGGCCACACCTACATTTCGAAATACGCATTAACGGTGTCAAAAGAAATCCCTGGCCAATCCTAGTTAAAAATACAAAACAATCTTAGTATTAGTGATATAATTGATTTATCATGACTACTTGTAGCCCGCAAATTTTTGGCGCAGACCCTGCAATAATTAAATGGAATGTTGTTAGGGGAGACACAGCACTTCTTCTTGTTGAATTTTTAGAAGACGACGAAGAAACTTTTCAAGACACAAGCGGATGGTCTTTCACGGCAACGGCACATGATCCAATTGCAGACACAACAGATGAGCTTGAAATTGAAGAAGGCGAAGGGTACATAACAATTATTGCACCAGCCTTTATAACAGAAGGATGGGGAGTTGGATCTAATCCTAGGGTTGCAGAGTTAAAGTTTGACTTACAGGTATTAACCGAGGACGACATTACCTGGACACCAATAATTGGAACAATTTCTGTGATGGGCGATATCACTGGAGGAAATCTATAATGACAACAATTAAAATTGTACCGTTCCCAGGAGCACCTGGACCAACAGGGCCTGCGGGACAGGGAGCAACTGGAGCCAGAGGTCCAACGGGTTCAGCAGGGCCACAGGGCCCGACAGGACCACAAGGACTTACGGGTATTCAAGGAAACGCTGGTCCGACGGGAGCAACTGGCCCCACTGGTGCCCCTTCTACCGTAACTGGACCCGCTGGAGCAACAGGCCCAATCGGAGCAACTGGACCTACTGGACTAGCTGGCCCAACAGGAGCAACAGGAAGTTCTGGAGTCGTTATTCTTACACAAGCAGCATACGATGCTCTTACTCCAAACCCAGCAGTTTTATATGTAATTTCAGACTAGGAAATTGAATGTTAATTTCAGATGCTACCGCAATTTTCTACGGTGACACTCCAGTCTACAAGGCGTATCTCGGTGAAGATATTGTTTGGGGTATTGAGTACCTGCAGTCTGAAAACATTACAACCGCTGGTGCATTTTCTGTTGGAACTTCTGTAGACAAAACATTCTCTACATCAAACAAGAAAACATTAGCTGCATATCTTCCAGGTAATACTGATTTCCAAGCATCCAGAACCTATTGGCCAGACTGGGGAGATGATATATTTGATAGCTGGGGATTTTTCTATATTTATGATGTTGTTGCTAATAACTACCGCGCTGCAGTCTTGCCGAATATGGATTCAGCCGATGGTGTGCAAAATACCGCCACGTTTTTTCTTAATGGAATTACGTACATCGTAAAATTTGGATACCCAGTTCAAGGTATTTTTAAATTTGATGTGACTTCAAGCGACAGAACTAGGGATTTCGTATTTGGTTTTGATGGAAACTTAGGATCAAATGGTACAACAATTAACTCAAATCTTTTACAAAACTATACTCTAGGCGGAGAAAATTTTACGCTTCACTATAATTATAATTATCAAGGAGCAGTACCTTCAGAAAATTTTTATACCTACGTAGTTCCTTACGAAAGATCAAAGAACAAAAGCACAAGATCTTTTACTAGGTATCTTTACGGCATGGACAACCTAGCAATTCATTCGGTAGCCGTAAAACGAGGGGTAACAATTTATATTGCAAAACAAAATGATGTAAAAGATTGGATCATTAACGATTTGCAAATAGCATCAGACTAAACTCTTCATGATATAATCAATTAGGAGAAAACATGGCATTCCCAGGAACATATAACATTTCATATTATAAGGGTGACACCTTTGAGTTTCGTGTATACCCCAAAGATTCTTCTGGCGCTGCTTTTGATTTAACAGATTACGCAGACGAGTACGGAAACAGTCCTATTTTTACTATATCTACATCCAGGGGAGAGTCTGGTATTGAAGATCAAATTCTTGCATACTCTTCCGTATCAGAAGACGGAAACTCTATCTTATGTGTAATTAGGCCAGAAGACGGCAATCAACTTGAGTCTGGGACTTCGTACGTCTATGATATAGAAATTAATAAAGAAGATTCTCCATATGACGTTGTTCATACTCTTCTTACTGGAACAATTACTGTAACCGATCAGGTTGGAATCACTGACTTTGGAGCAAGCTAATGGTAGACGTTTTGCTTACCACGGAAAATGTAACAGTTCTTGGTGGCCCAGCAAATGTTAATCTAGAGCTAGACTTTGGACCACGAGGCCCAAGAGGCAGTAATATTTTTTCGGGTGTACCAAGTCCAGATGATTTTTTTACAGAAGAAGTTATAGAAACACTAAATCTACAAATTTACGACATATACGTAAGAATTGATCCAGATAGTTCTGACTATGGTGCATTTTTTCAGTATCTGTTTGTAGATAACATTAATCAATGGGTAGAGCTTGCACAGATATTCGGTCCACAAGGGCCAACTGGCCCAACTGGTCCAAGAGGTTTAGCTTCAACAGTTACTGGACCCACTGGAGCAGCATCAACAGTAACGGGACCAACAGGACCAACTGGACCCACTGGACCCACTGGAGCAGCATCAACAGTAACGGGACCAACCGGACCAACTGGACCAACAGGAGCAAATGGCTCTTTAATAATGGACATATCTGAATCTTCTCCAACTGGACCAACAGCAGGACAAGTATGGTATGAATCTGGCGAGGGTAAACTATATTTTTACTACAACGACGAAGACTCTTCTCAGTGGGTCGAGGTGGCATCAACAATTGGTCCAACAGGCCCAGCTGGAAATGCAACCTCTTACACGCCAGCAGAAGAAACAGACTGGGTCGTAGTTCCAACAACAATTGCCGAAGCTTTAGACGAGCTAGCTTTTAGAATAAGTGCCCTAGATCAATCATAATAGTGATATAATTATTTTATGGCTACTCGTACCTATAATGTAGGAATTACTCCACCACAAGTAGTGTGGACTGTTGTTCGTGGAGATACCGCGTCTTTTAAAGTTTATGTAACTGATGACGCTAAGCTTCCTCTTAATATTCCTGACTGGGAAATTAAAATGGACATCGAACGTAATGGTGTTGATATTGTTGTTCTTTACCCCGAAGCAGACGAAGATGACGAACCAGGAGAGTTTACCGTTTCTTTGACTTCTGAAGAATCAGAGCTTTTAGAAACCGATGACGTTTTTGATATTCAGCTTACAGATGCACTTAGGGTTTGGACTGTTGCTCAGGGCAAGATGTTTATTATAGAAGATGTGACCGAGAGTGTCACAAGCTAAGATTTTTTCTAAAACAAAAAGCTTTCTGGGTTTTATTGTTTCAAAAAATACTTTTTATAGTAGAGCATCATTTGACCCTTATCGTTTAGAAATTAAAGAAAATAAAAGACTTTCTAAAATTTTAAAAGCAAAAAATTATCCACTATCAAACTTTGTTGGTGAAAAACGTGATGTTTTAATTAAGCAACAACTTCCATTTAGAGTAAAGTTTATTAACATTAGCATTGAATCTTATGGGCCAAACAATCCACCGCCTATTGGCATAGCCATAATTGGTTTTAATAACTACATCTTATAAATCAAACAGATGATATAATTACTATATGGCAAGAATCGATATTGATGCACTAAAGTCTGCTTTTGAAACTGGTGATAGACCAGGCGGTACAGATTACGTAAATCTTATTGATACCCTGATTTCTCAGGCAACAGATCTTGGCACAGATGGCAATAATGAACACGAAATCACGGGGATAGAAAATTCAACGGTAATTGACCAAATCAATACTAATGAGTGGAGAATGGTTAAATACCTTGTCTCTATTTCTAAAACAAGTGATGGAGATAATAAATTTTATGCCACAGAAATAAGCGTACTTATAGACAGCACAAACGTAAATGTCGCTGAGTACGGAGTAGTAGACAACGATGGGGATATGGGAACCATTAGCGTCTCTAGGCAGGGTAGCTTGCTTCAATTAGTTTTGATTCCAGACCCTGCAGTTAGGCCAGTCACTGTTCGATACGCTCGAATTGGACTTAAGGCATAGTTAAAGGAGATAACAAAATGGCAACCGTAAATAAAGACTTTCGGGTCAAGAACGGCCTTGTCGTCGAAGGTTCGACAGGTACTATTAACAATAATAATATTGTTACTGATGCAGATACCGCAGATGTGCTCGCTGAGGGTACAACTAATCTTTACTACACCGACCAAAAAGTAAAAGATGTATTAACTGGATCAACCCAGACTAATATTTCTATTACCGAAGTAGAAGGTGACTTGGTCATTACCGCAGAAAACGGTGTTGATGACTCAGATACTGATGATCTCGATGAGGGTGAAACAAACCTTTACTTCACAAACACAAGGGTATACGAAAAAGTAGACACCCTTATAGCCGCTGGTACTGGAATTACAATAACACCAGACGCAATGGAAGAAACAATTACAATTGATGTTGATACAGATGAAATTGCAACAAAGGCATATGTAGACACTGTAGCTGAAGGTCTACACATTCACGCATCAGTTAATGTTGCTACCGATGAGCCACTTGCAGACACAACTGGAAACACGGTTACCTACAACAACTCGACAAAAACGCTTACTTTAACCACGGCACTTACAGCATTAGACTCTGTCAACCTAACAAACGGAATGAGAATTCTAGTAAAGAATGAAGGAGATACTGGCGGTGCTGGAGCAATTGCGAACGGTATTTATACCTGGGCAACTGGTGGAACAGTTCTAACTCGTGCTCTTGATTTTAACACAGCAGAAGAAATTGCTGGCGGTGACTTTACGTTTGTAACTAGTGGAACAAAGTACAATAACACTGGTTGGGTTCAAACAGAGCCAGTCAATACACTTGGCTCAGATTCAATTCTTTGGTCACAGTTCTCTGGTGCTGGAACATTCACTGGTGGAACTGGTATTGATATTGATGGTGAAGAGATCAGTATTGACTTTGCTGAATTTGATACCGACGAAATTACTGAAGGTACAACAAACCTTTATTTTACAGACGAAAAAGCGGTCGATGCACTAGCTGAAGCAGATATTGCGGTAGCTACAATTGAGATCAATTCAATTGTTAAAAATGTAGCATTTACTACTTTGGTTGAAAGCACATCAGCTCCAGAAGCGGTAGCTACATTTAACAAAACAGCATATCGTTCAGCTAAATATCTAGTAAAAATGTCTACAGCGACACACACACATCTATCTGAAGTACTAGTTACTCTAGATTCTTCTGATAACATTGCTATGACTGAGTATGCAATTGTAACAAGCAATGGCTCACTTGGAGATCTTACAGCAGATATTTCTACTAATGATGTTAGACTAATTGCAGATGTTGCAAATGCTAACACAACTGTAAAAGTATTTGGTACACTTGTAGAATAAGAATTTATGGGGGTTGCCTTTGACTACAGGAAATAAAGACTTCAGGGTTAAAAATGGCCTGGTAGTCGAAGGCAACTCTGCAACCGTTGACGGAAATAATGTTTTAACGGATGCTTCATCTATTGATGATTTATTTGATGTAAATGTTACTGGTGTCATTGATGGGCAAGCACTTGTTTATGATGATACTACATCATCCTGGATTGCTGGCTCTGGTGGATTTGGAGCTACTGGTCCAACAGGACCAGCTGGAGATGCAGGACCAACAGGTCCTACTGGAGCATCCGCACTTTGGAACTTTACTGGTGCTTATAGTGTTGGCGCTGCTTATGCGGTTGGGGACGTTGCAACTTATGAAGGTCAAACCTGGTATAGAATTAATTCAAATGGTGGAAATGTTGGAGATACCCCAAGCGAGGGTACGTTCTGGACACTAATTGCACAAAAAGGTATTACGGGACCAACCGGAACAGCTGGAGATACTGGGCCAACAGGCTCTAATGGTGAAACTGGTCCAACTGGCCCAACTGGTGCAACAGGCCCCACAGGACCAGAATCAACCGTAACAGGCCCAACTGGTGCAACAGGCCCCACAGGACCAGAATCAACCGTAACAGGCCCAACAGGACCAACGGGAGCAGAAGGGGCTACTGGCCCTACAGGTGCTGCTGGAAATACTGGTCCAACAGGACCAACAGGAGCCTCATCAACCGTAACAGGTCCAACAGGTCCAACAGGTCCACAAGGCGTGGAATCTTTTGCCTATGTTACTGGGCCAACAGCTCCAACATCGCCAGGGGATGGCGATCTCTGGTTTAACACATTTAATGGTCTAAGCTCTTTCTATTATAATGATGGAAGTAGTTCTCAATGGGTTGCTTTATCAGAAGCTGGCATCACGGGGCCAATGGGGCCAGTAGGCTCTTTGATAATGGATATATCTGAGTCTTCTCCAACTGGACCAACAGCAGGACAAGTATGGTATGAATCTGGCGAGGGTAAACTATATTTTTATTATGAAGATATAGATTCTGGTCAATGGGTAGAAATAGCATCAACGATAGGACCAACTGGCCCATCTGGTACAGATGATAATTTATTTAAGTTAAATTCTCAAGTAATAACATCTAGCTACACCGTTCCAGCTGGTAAAAATGCAATGACAACTGGGGTAATTCAAATAAATAACTCAGTTCTGATAACTGTTACAGATGGCTCCCGTTGGGCAATTGTTTAACAAAGATACGTGATATAATTTAAATGATAAGTATATCTACGTAGAATATATTTTAGGAGAAAAATGAGTACCGTCAGAACAAATAATTTTGAAAACCTATCGGGTCAAAATATTTTTGATGCATCTTCAGGAGCGATGGTGCTTTCTGCTGGGACAACCTCAAGAGCACCACTGCGCTTAACCTCTGGAACAAATCTTTCTAGCGTCGTGGCTGGAAGTGTTGAGTATAATGGAAGCACATTCTTAACTACATCACACGCGACTTCTGGCCGAGCAGTTAATGACGATAGTCTTTTCTATGCGCTAGACGCTGACAGGACTATTGTTGCTACCGTTGTTGCTAGCACTTTCTATGATATTTTTGGTTATGGTATTGCTGTACCAGCTAGTACCGCATATGTTTTTGACATTCTCGTTGGCCTTAGAACTGGGGCAACTTCACACACTGTTTCCTTTGCCTTTGGTGGCACGGCTGGTATTGATAAAATTCAATACCGCACAGAGTTTACAAACGCTCTCATTTCAACTGGTACAGCTACCCCAGCTGCTCCCGCATCTTCAGTAGAAGTATTTTTCACGGGTAACCCAAATTCAGCTGCTAATGGTGTTATCTCGGCAGCATCAACTGGTGTCACTAAATTTTTCAGGGTTCATGGAATAATTGAAACCTCTACTGCTGGGACACTTAGGCCTCAAATTGCCTTTAGTGCTAACCCTACTGGAACAAACCAGGTAACAAGATTGTCTTACGCAAGATTTAACGCTTTAGGAAATTATTCTGGAGATCTAATTGCAGGAAACTGGTCTTAATTTAATTATGTTAGTGTATAATGATATAGATTGGAGTTTTTGATGGCACTTGATTTTCCATCTTCACCCACTAATGGTCAGGTATATGATGAATTTTATTATGACTCTGCCGCTGGTATTTGGAGAAGACAACTAACGGTTACTAATCTTGATGACCTTGGTGATGTTGATGCAACCACCCCCAACAACGAAGACATTATTATTTATAATTCTACTTCGGGGAATTGGGAATCAGGCAATGTATCAACCATTGTCCCAGAACCAGAACCACCGCTACCCATTGCATTTTTGTTAATGGGTGGATAGTTTATGGTATAATTTTTTTGGAGGAATATAATGGCAACAGCACATAAAGTATTAGGACAGCAAGCACCAGCTGCTACTACCGATACAACGCTTTACACGGTGCCCGCGTCTACCGAGGCGGTTATCTCGACTATTGTTATTGCTAACCGTGCCGTCATACCCGGCTCTTTTCGTTTGTCGGTGCGCCCTAATGGTGCTGCGCAAGCTAACGAGCATTACCTCGCTTACGACGTGCCTATCGCCGGTAACGACTCGACGACTTTAACGCTGGGTATCACTGTGGACGCTACAGACGTTATTACGGTGTATGCGTCGAGCGCAGAAATGTCGTTTAACGTTTTCGGTTCTGAGATTAGCTAAAAGGGGTAACTAATGGCTGTTACTTCTATGCGCGAGAGTTCTATCAGGGACTTTGCTAAGTTTCGGAATATGTCGGCCACCCTTGGCGTGCCACCATTCTACATCAAGTATGTAGTTATTGCTGGTGGTGGTAGTGGCGGGTTTCAACCATCATCACTGGTAGGTGTCGGTGCCGGAGGTGCTGGCGGTTATCGTACAAACGTTGTTGGCGCTTCATCCGGCGGGGGGGCTTCCGCAGAAGCGCCATTATTTTTTACTAAAGGCGTTTCTTTTACTGTAACTGTGGGGGCGGGGGGACCCGCTAAAGGTGGTTCTGCTGCTCGGGGTGATGACGGAAATAACTCAGTTTTTTCTACTATTACTTGTGTGGGTGGTGGCAGCGGCGGCGCACCGGCTGTTGGTCCTTCGGGCCGTAATGGTGGTTCTGGTGGTAGCCCAGGAGCTTTGACGAATTTGTTGTCGGGTGGTTCTGGTACTGCTGGGCAGGGCTATGCGGGCGGTAACAACTTTGCCTCGGAAACCGGTTCTCAGCGTTCATCGGGCGGTGGAGGTGGTGCCGGCGCTGTTGGTGTAAACGCAATTATCAACGTGGGTGGTGCCGGCGGTGCTGGTGTTGCATCTTCAATAACAGGAACCTCGGTGACTCGCGCCGGAGGTGGCGGCGGGGCTGGCGCAACTCTTGGTGCGGGGGGTGCGGGTGGTGGAGGTGCTGCTTCTAATACCACAGCTG
>Ga0247834_1002873_pt1 | contig 24682 bp, 24 predicted proteins | sample LaCruzMarch2015__8_FD_187118 | JGI IMG/M metagenome (GOLD analysis project Ga0247834, IMG submission 187118) | Freshwater microbial communities from meromictic Lake La Cruz, Castile-La Mancha, Spain - LaCruzMarch2015_12m | ecosystem: Environmental > Aquatic > Freshwater > Lake | place: Spain...
AACATGATCCGAAAACCCAAAGACAAGCACAGCCTGAAAAACCGCCGAACCCTCGCCGCCCTCAACCACGACTACATGGAAGCGCTGATCCGACAGGCCTCAAATTAACCCGAAGCGATTCCCCTGCTGTGGATAGGCTGGGGTTGGCGAGACTTTAAGCTTACATTCCCGGTGAGCCGCTGGCGGCCCCGGAATGCATGGGCGAAAAAACCCCGCGTCGGCAGCGCCCGGTTCCCGTTTTCTGCGTTACGCGGAGCGGCCGGAATGTCGCCCGGCGGCGCCCGGCCAGAACTTGACAGCCGGGGCCTCCCCCACTATCCACCCGCCTTCGCTTTCAGCGCAGAGCCGAAAGCCCCGTTTTACGGGCTTTTCCGCGCCTGCAGACGACCTAGGAAAGGTGGGCCCATGTCCCGCGTTTGTGAACTTACCGGCAAGAAGCCGATGGTTGGCCACACCGTCAGCCACTCGAACATCAAGACCAAGCGGCGCTATCTGCCCAACCTGGTCAATGTGACGGTCCATTCGGATGCGATGGGCCAGTCCTACTCGGCCCGCGTTTCGGCGGCCGCTCTCCGCACGATCGACAAGCGCGGTGGCCTCGACGGCTACCTCGCCAAGGCGAAGGATGAGCAGCTCTCGCCGAAAATGCTCAAGGTCAAGAAAGAGATCGCCAAGCGCGCCGAGAAGGCCGCCTAGGTCTTTCCTCTTTCGACGTAAGAACGCTAAACCCCTTGCTGTCATGGCGAGGGGTTTTTGCATGCGCGCTTTGTTCCCCAGGATCGGGTTTGCCGGGGTTGCTGTCCTGGCGCTGGCGGCATGCCAGCCGCAGCCAGTAGCGCCCGCGCCTGACATGATAATCCATGGCGGCACAATCTACACCGGCGTCGACGGCCAGCTGCCGGCGAGCGCGGTCAGCGTCAAGGACGGACGGATCGTCGCGGTCGGCGCCGCAGAAGAGCTCCTCAAGACGGCGGGGGCGGCGACCGAGAAGGTCGATCTCGGCGGCGCCTTCCTCTATCCCGGCTTCACGGACGCGCACGCGCATCTTTATGGCATCGGCGAGCGCGAGATGACGCTCGATCTTGATGAGGTCAAATCGATTGCGGAGCTGGTAAGCGTGGTGGGCGAGGCAGCCAGGATGCTGCCAGCCGGGCAGCCGCTGATCGGTCGGGGCTGGATCGAGACACACTGGCCGGAGAAGCGCTTCCCGACGCGGCAGGATCTTGATGCGGTAAGCGGTGAGCGGCCTGTGGTGCTGACGCGCGCGGACGGGCATGCGCTGGTGGCGAACACCGCTGCGCTGAAGGCGGCGAAGCTGGACGGCAAGCCGGCGTCACAACCGTCGGGAGGACGGATCGAAGTGGGCACCGATGGTCTGCCGACAGGCATGCTGATCGATGATGCGATGGCACCGATGGCTCAGCTTGCGACATCGCCGAGCGAGGCGCAGGTGCGCGAGACCTATGTGAAGGGCATCGACCGCACTGTCAGCCTTGGCTGGACGGGCATGCACAACATGTCCGTGCCGGGACCGCACATCGCGACACTGAACACGATGGCTGCAGCGGGCGAGATGAAGCTCCGGCTCTACAATGCCGTCGATGGCGGGGATTTCGACCTGATGACCGAGGGCGGTCTTTGGGGCGCCAGCGAGAACGGGCTCGTCACCTCGAAGGCGGTCAAGCTCTACATGGATGGCGCGCTGGGATCGCGCGGGGCGCTGCTGTCTGCGCCGTATTCGGATCAACCGGAAACTGTCGGGCTCCTGCGCTCGGATGAGGCGGCAACGTTGGCGCTGATGCGGAAGGCTTCGGACGCCGGCATCCAGGTGGCGTACCACGCGATCGGAGACGAAGGTAACCGGCTCGTCCTGAACTGGATGGCGAAGACGTTTGCTGATGCGGGCGTCAAGGGCGAGGACAAGCGCTGGCGCAACGAGCATTCGCAGATCCTGCATGTGGAGGACATTCCGCGCTTCAGGTCACTCGGGATCATTCCGTCGATGCAGCCCTCACACGCTATCGGCGATCTTTACTTCGCGCCGGCCCGGCTGGGGCCGGATCGGCTGGCCGGGGCTTATGCCTGGCGTGCGCTGATCGATGCAGGATCGATCATCGCGGGCGGGTCGGATGCGCCAGTGGAGCAGGGCGATCCGCGGATCGAGTTCTACGCGGCCGTGGCGCGCAAGGACCTCAAGGGCCAGTCTGGCGAGGGCTGGCATCCCGAGCAGGCCGTGACGCGCCAGGAAGCGCTCAAGATGTTCACGCTGTGGCCAGCCTATGCGTCCTTCATGGATAAGGATCTCGGCACGATCGAGCCGGGCAAGCTGGCCGACTTCACCGGCTTCAGCGGGGACATAATGGCTGTGCCTGAAGCGGACATTCTCACCCTCGAGCCTGCGGTTACCGTGGTCGGCGGGAAGGTTGTCTATCAGCGCGGCGCTCGGAACTGACGCTGCAGGCAGGACGGGAAAAGCGCCCGCTGCCCCACCGCAGTCAGCGCCAGGCCTCGGACCCGGAATGCGCCCCCCCCGCGTCAGCCCCAGATGACAAGGAGGCAATGAGCATGCCGCCAATGCGCAGGCGTCAGGCTGGGCGCAGCGTCGATCCGGCAGCCTGCGCCGCGCCGCCGAGGAACCGGCCAACGCGACGGGGGCAGATAAACCCTTGCCCGACGAAGCGGTGACCCAACGACCCCGCGCCAGATCCGGCGCTGAGACGTGGTAACTTGCGCTTCAGACCGCCCCATGTAAAAGCCCCCTCCTGCGCTGGTGAGGTGGCCGAGTGGTCTATGGCGCACGCTTGGAAAGCGTGTGTACGGGAAACCGTACCGTGGGTTCGAATCCCACCTTCACCGCCACGCTGCCTTTTGCGCGAAACAGCGCCTGGTTGATCCAGCCCAGGCCGAATTGCTCCAGCAGGCGCGACTTGGTGATGTCGCTCGCATCCATGGGGTCGAAGCCAAGATCGGTGAGAAGCTGGGCCACAGCGTTCCTGGCCGCGTCGTCATTGCCAGCCATGAGCATCACCGGGCGGTGCGGCAGACCGGCATTGTCCGCCATCATGTCGGCACCGACGTGGTTCAGCGTTTTCACGACATGCGCGCCAGAAACCTGGCCCTGCACGAACTCGCCCCCGACATTGCCGGTCCCGGCCACAGGGCATCAACCACACGTGAGGGACGGTTGCGTGCACAGGCCTGTTCGCTTGACGTAGCGGTCTTCGTCATCAAGAAAATAGCGGGGCGTGCTTGGAGACTTGCGCATGATGTCCATCCGGAAACTGGCCTTCGCAGGCTTTATGGCGCTGGCGGCATGCGCCCCGGCAATTGCGCAGACGGCGATGACGATCGTTTCTGGCGAGGGGTGCGGGTGTTGCCGCGAGTGGGTGAAGCATTTGTCGGCCAACGGCTTCCAGCCGACGATCAGCTATGTCGATCCGGCTGCGCTGAACCAGCACAAGCATGATGCGGGGCTGAAGCCTGAACACACCTCCTGCCACACCGGAAAGATCGGCGGTTATGTCATCGAGGGCCACGTGCCGGCGAAGGAGATCGCCCGGCTGCTGCGCGAGAAGCCGGATGCGCTGGGGCTGGCGGTTCCGGGCATGCCGTTCGGATCGCCGGGCATGGGGCCGGAATCACAGGCGGAACCCTATCAGGTTCTGCTGCTGAGGAAGGACGGCTCGACCGCGATCTATGCGAGCTATCCCTCCTAGGCCATGTGCAGGCCAACCCGCTGAACGCCACCATTTCCTGTTGCGCGGGAACATGCTCTTTCTCTCGCACAAACCGGAGGTCGTTCATGAAAGCTGTGTTCCTTGCCGCAAGTGCGGCAGCCGTCATCGCGCCCGCTGCGACCGCACAGATCGACAGCATCCGCGTCGGTGTGATGGAGCATAATATCTGCGTCATCGACTGCAAGAACGCGGACAAGGAAGGCGGCGTGAACGTCGTCGGCGACGTGCGTTTCAACTCGCCGGACTTTCTGACGTGGGCGGGCGCACCGCATCCGTATGTCATGGCGTCCGTCAACACCGAGGGGAACACGTCCTATGGTGGTGTTGGGCTCGAATGGGATTTCGAGTTCGCCAAAGGCTGGCACTTCGAGCCAGGCTTCGGGTATGTTGTTCACGACGGCGACATCAACAATCCTTATGCGAACGGGACGCCGGAATCTGCGGCGTTTGCCGAAGAGAACGTGTTGCTGGGTTCCGAAGACCTGTTCCGGACATCGCTTGCGCTGTCGTGGGATGTGTCGGCCAATTTCGCTCTCCAGGGCATTTACGAGCACCTCAGCCACGGGCAGATTCTCGGCGAAGGTCGCAATCAGGGGCTGGACGAAATCGGCGTACGCGCCGCGTGGCGGTTCAACTGACGCGCCTCGCTGTTGTTGCCCTTGTGCCTGCATGTGGCCTCGCCATGCCGGCGGCAGATAGAGCAGGCTTGCGCCGCGCGCCTCGATGGCCTTGCGTACGCTGGCAACCTTGTGCGCGGCGAGATTGTCCATGACGACAATGCTGTCCTCGGCGAGCGCCGGTGCGAGCAGCTGTTCACACCCGGCCACGAACGCCTCTCCAACCAGGGGACCGTCGCGCAACATGGGCGCGATAAAGCCGTTGGCCGTCAATCCATCGACGAAGGTGACGGCCTTCCAGTGTCCGTGCGGGATCGCTGCTCGGCAACGCTCTCCCGTCTTCGCCCATCCTCGCAGGCGCGCCATCTTGGTGGACAGATCACTTTCGTCGATGAAGATCAGGCGTCGGGGGGGGGGGCAAGCTCCGGTCGCCATCCCGCCTCCCGCTCAATCCTGCAGAGGCTGAATCAGCATTCGACGCGCCCGGGCATCCCTCCGACCCGTGTTTCAGGGAGCCTGGTCTAGAGCCGGTCGCGAAGTGCGTACCACAGCATGCCCAGAACATAGAGCGGCGCACGCAGCAGCGCCCCGCCGGGGAACTCCGGAGGCGCAACCGACGTCAGAACATCGAATCGCTCGGCTGTCCCCGCCATGGCTTCGACGAGCACTTTGCCCGCGAGGGCGGGGATCAGCACGCCCTGACCTGAATAGCCATGAGCAAAGAACAGATTTCCCTCGCGACCGATATGCGGCAGGCGTGACAGCGTTATGGAGACGAGCCCGCCCCACGCATGGGTGATCGGCGCCTGCCGCAGCTGGGGAAACAGTTTAAGCAAATGGGCGCGTCCAAACGCGGCGATGTCGGGCGGAGGCTGGGGAACATAGCGTTCGCCCCCGCCAAATATGAGGCGTCCATCCGCGCTCATGCGAAAATAGTTGACCACGAAGCGGCTGTCGCTCACGGCAAGATCGCCCGCGATGATGCTGCTGGGCGCCGCCAGCGGACCTGTCGCCACCAGGTAGTTCGCAACCGGCATGATGCGCCTGGCGATGCGCGGGGCGAGCCCGCCGAGCAATGCATCACACGCCAGCACGCCAAATCGAGCCTTCACAGCGCCTGTCTGCGTCCGCGCCCTAACCCCTCCCGTGGTCTCAACGCTGAGGACGGGCGAGTGTTCGAACAGCCGCACGCCTGCGCCTCGCGCTGCTTCGGCAAGACCAAGGGCGTAGTTAAGCGGGTGAAGGTGGCCTCCACCTTCATCGAGCAATCCGCCATGCATGCCCTTTACCGGTACTCTGTCGCGGGCATCTGCTGCGGTGAGCACGCGTGCATGCGGATAGTCCATGACGCGTGCAAGCGTATCGGCTTGTGCGTGCATTCCGGCAAGGTCGCCTGCCTTGGCTGCAAGCGTCAGGTGGCCACGGGTGCGAAGACTGCATGCAATGGCGCACCTCTCAATCGTCTCCAGCGTCAGCGCTCGCGCCTCCATTGAAAGATCGAACAGGCGCCTCGCTGTTTCCGGCCCATAGCGCCCGATAAGTTCGCTCGCGCCCTTGCGCCAGCCCGGGATCATCTGTCCGCCATTGCGGCCCGATGCGCCCCAGCCGATGCGTCCTGCCTCAAGCAGGATGACGGAGAAGCCGCGTTCGGCTGCGCGCAGCGCCGCATGCAGCCCGGTATAGCCCCCGCCGATCACCACCACGTCGGCAAGCTGGTCGCCTTCAAGCTGCGGGGCTGGAGTGAAGGCGTTGCTGGTCGCAACGTAGTACGACTGCTCCATGCCGTAGCCGTTGTTGAAGACCACCTCAGACCTTCAGGAGCAGATGGTCGCGCTCCCATGAACTGATAACGCCTTCATAGGCGGCCAGTTCATGGGCCTTGATCCGGAGGAAGACATCGCAGAAATGCTCGCCCAGCAGTTCGCGCACCGGTGCACAGTCGCGGAAGCGGTCAAGCGCTTCATAGAGGTTGCGCGGCAACGTGCGCGCTTTCTCATAGGCGCTTCCTTCAATCATCGCGCTTGGTTCGATCTCGTCGCGGATGCCGATAAACCCGCATACCAGGCAGGCAGCGAGTGCAAGGTAAGGGTTTGCGTCCGCGCCCGGCAGGCGGTTCTCGATGCGGCGGTTTTCCGGCTGGGAAATCGGCACACGTAGCCCGCACGAGCGGTTGTCATAGCTCCAGTGCAGGTTGATGGGGGCGGAAAAGCCCGGACGCATGCGGCGGAAGGAGTTCACGTTCGGCGCAAACAGCGGCGTGACCAGACCCAGGTATCTCTGCAGTCCGCCGACGAAGTGACGAAACAGCTGCGTGTTACCGCCCATGTGATCGAGCGGCCCGCCGAAGAGATTGTCGCCAGACTTCGAGTCGACCATCGAGATGTGCAGGTGCATGGCGCTGCCAGGCTGGTTTTCCATCGGCTTGGCCATGAACGTTGCATAGACCTTATGCTTCAGCGCGACCTGCCGGACGATCCGCTTGAACACCAGAACCTGGTCGGAGACGTGAATCGAATCGCCGTGATTGAAGTTGATCTCAAGCTGTGCGGTGCCGCTCTCATGGATCATGGTATCAAGATGGAGCGAGGCCTCTTCGGCGTGTTCGTAGATGGTCTCGATCAGGTCTTCATACTCTGTGATGGCTTCAAGCCCGTAAGGTTGCGGGGACGTCTCCGAGCGGCCTGAACGGCCCGGTGGCGGCACCAGGGGCAAGTCGGGGTCGGTGTTGACCTGGGTGAGATAGAATTCCAGCTCTGGCGCCACGACGGGGCGCAGGCCTTCCTTTCGGTAAAGGTCCAGAACGCGCTTTAGCACGTAGCGCGGCGCGACATCAAAGGGCCGTCCATCAGTATGGAATGCATCTGCGAACACGAAAGCGGTTGGCGTCTTGTACCCCGGCGCCACGCACAGCGTTTCGAATTCCGGCCGCAGAACGACGTCGGGATCGCTGATGGCCTCGGCATCCTCCTCATCGTCCGCATACTCGCCCGTCACCGTAAGCGTGTAGACGCTCGAGGGAATGCGCAATGATCCGTCCCGTTCGCTCTGGATGAATTTCTGGGCGGGAAACAGCTTGCCGCGAATGACGCCGTTGAGGTCAGGGACAAGGCACTCCACCTCGCCAATGCCGCGTTCATTGATCCATTGTGCAAACTTACTGCTCATAGGCCACCAGCTTGTTGAGACGCATGCGTGCTCCATGCCCCCTCGTGAGGCGCGAAACGACTTCCTTTGGTCATTCAGGCCAGCGCAGCGCGCATTACGGCCCGGAGGACCGCAAAGGAGTGCCCGCAAACCAAGCGATTCCCGCAGCCTTTAGATGAAGACGGCCAGCAGCCATCATGCATTGATAAAGGCCAAGCGGCAGGACGCCCATTGCCGGATTCTATCACACTGCCCGCGTTTTTTCCACGCATGTTTGCAACAATTCGGCCGGCGGTGTGCAGGCTTTCTCGCCCGCGATACGGGCAGAATACCCTGACGTTGCGCTCTCTGGTTCTTTTGCGCGCCGGAGGCGATGATCCCGGAATGAGCCTCTGTGTCCCCGGATGCACGATGCGCCCCCAGGGTAAGCCTCCCATGCGTGGAGCGATCGCTCGGGTCCGTCCCCTAGGCCGTCTCAAGGGCCCGCAGGGCCGGCTCAGCTTCGCGCAGGGATCGGGCGATGATGTCGATCATGCGATCGATCTCCGCATGCGATATGATGAGCGGGGGACACATCACGATCGAGTCGCGGATGCCGCGCACCATGAGCCCGTTCTTGATGCACGTGTCGCGCACGATCGGTCCGGCCTTGCCTTCCTTTCCCGTGAAGCGCTCGTTCGTTCCTTTCCGCGACACGATCTCGACGGCGCCAATCAGGCCGAGCGAGCGCGTTTCGCCCACAAGCGGGTCGCCGTCCAGGCGCCTGAGCGCCTCGGCGAGGTAGGGACCGATGTCGTTCTTCACGCGGGCGACCAGGCCCTCGCGCGTGATAATCTCAAGGTTCTTGAGCGCCACCGCCGCTGACACCGGATGGCCGGAATAGGTATAGCCATGAACGAAATCGCCGCCTTTCTCGCGCAGCACTTCGACAATCCGGTGTGATACCGCCGTCGCTGAAATCGGCAGGTAGCCCGACGACAGTCCCTTTGCCATGGACACAAGGTCGGGTGTGACCCCGAAATGCTGGAACCCGAACCACTCGCCCAGCCGGCCAAATCCGCAGATGACCTCATCCATGACCAGCAGGATGTCGTACTTCCTGCAGATGGCCTCCACGCGTTTCCAGTAACCCCTGGGCGGTATGATCACCCCGCCTGCGCCTTGTACGGGCTCACCGATAAATGCAGCCACGTTCTCGGGCCCGACCTTCAGGATACGATCCTCGATCTCCTGGGCGCAGCGCGCGGAGAATGCGTCTTCATCCTCGCTGAAGCCCTCCCCGAACTTGTAGGGCTGCGCCACGTGTTCGACGCCGGGGATCGGCAAGCCGCCGATGGGATGCATCTGTTTCATGCCGCCAAGGCTTGCCCCCGCCATGGTCGAGCCGTGATAGGCGTTCCAGCGTGAGATGAATATCGTGCGCTTGGGCTGTCCGTGGACATGCCAGTAATGGCGCACCATGCGCATCACGGTGTCGTTCGCCTCCGAGCCCGACGAGTTGAAGAACACGTGCTGCAGCTCCCCGCCCAGCAGCTCCGCGAGCCTGGTCGCCAGCATCACGGTGGGCGGCGTCGCCGTCTTGAAGAAGGTGTTGTAGAAAGGCAGCTCGCGCATCTGCTCGCCAGCCGCCTGAGCCAGTTCCTCGCGTCCATAGCCCACGTTCACGCACCAAAGGCCGGCCATGCCGTCCAGCAGCGCGTTGCCATCGCCATCCCACACGGTGCAGCCATCGGCACGTGTTATGATCCGGCTGCCGCCGAGCGCGACGATCTCGCCATAGTTCGCCTGAGCCGGCAGGTGATGCTCTATATCAAGGCGTCGCAGTTCAGGGATATTGTAGTTGCGGAAGGCCATCTGTTTTCCTTGGTCTCTAGACAAGCGGCTCGTTGCGCAGAGCGCGCCCGAGCAGGTGGAAGAATAACTGCGATTGCGGATTCTCGCTCGCTTTCCACTCCGGGTGCCATTGCACCGCGAGCACGGGGGCTCCATTCACATTGGCCGAGACCGCCTCGATCACCCCGTCGGGCGCTCTTGCTTCTACCCTCAGTCCCGCACCCAGCGCGTCAACGCCCTGATAGTGGACGGAGACGATGTCAAGTGCATCGCGCCCGTAGGCTCTTTTCAGAATACCGTCCTCTTCCAGCCTGACCGGATGGATGTGGTCGAACATCTCTTCGAAGCTGACGCCGTCGGGCGCATGGTGACGCAGAAGGTCGGGGTGCTCGGCCATGTCACGTCGCAGGGTGCCGCCAAAGGCCACGTTCAGCTCCTGCAAGCCACGGCAGATGCCGAACACCGGCTTGCCGAGATCGAGCATGGCCGCGATCAGCTCCGAGGTCATCTCGTCGCGATCAGGGTCGAAGGGGCCCAGCGAGTCCTCAGCCAGGGCGCCATAGCGTTTGGGGTCGAGATTGGAGGGCGTGCCGGTCAGCAGGAGGCCGTCTATGCGCGGGGCGACCTCGCGTGCGTGAAACAGCCCCGGCATTGCTGGGATCAGCAGTCCCGCCGCCTCGGCGTAGCGGAGCGCGGAATTGAGATAGCGCGTCATGACCGCCTGCCCCGCCTGCCCATCGATCGAGCGGTTGCAGCAGATGACGCCAAGGACTGGCCGGTGTGCGCTGGACTGCATTACGACAACAGGACCGCGGGCGAGCAGGCATGCCAGGCGAGCCAGACCGGCTCGTCGTGGGTGAAGTCTTCCTGGTCATAGCGCGTGAGGTTCGATCTGAACGTCTTGACGCGCCGCCCACCTTCCAGTTCGACCTCGTAATTGGTTTCACTGCCCAGGTACACGATCTCGCGAATTATCCCGGGCGTCACATTAGCCCCCTGGGGCGCATCTTCCATCTTGAACGGAGTTTGCCCCTCCGCGCGCTTGTGCATTTCGATCTTCTCGGGCCGCAGCGCCACCCAGACGGTCGTTCCGCGCGCGCCGGTGACGCCATGGTCGAGGTAGACGGGTGCGGAGAAGTCCGCGCATCGCACCACGGCTTCGTCCTGTTCATCCTTTTCGAGAACGCCCTCGAACATGTTTACCCTGCCCACGAAATCGGCCACGAATTGCGAGTTGGGGAACTCGTAAAGATCTGAGGGCGTCGCCACCTGAGCGAGCATCCCGCGGTTCATCACCGCACAGCGCGTGGCGATCGCCAGCGCCTCATCCTGGTCATGCGTGACCATGATGAAGGTGATGCCGACCTTCTTCTGGAGCGAGGTAAGTTCGGAGCGCATTTGATCGCGCAGCTTGGCATCCAGCGCGGAGAGGGGTTCATCAAGGAGCAGCACGCGCGGACGCTTTACCAGCACCCGCGCCAGCGCCACACGCTGGCGCTGGCCGCCAGAGAGCTGGTCAGGCATTCGCTCGCCAAGTCCGCCAAGCTTGACGAGTTCAAGCGCCTCATCGACGCGCCGGCGAATTTCACTGCCCGAAACCCCGTCCATCTTGAGGCCATAGGCGATATTGTCGGTTACCTTCATGTGCGGAAACACGGCGTAGGACTGGAACACCATGTTCACCGGCCGCTTGTTGGGCGGCAGGTTTGCGATGTCCTTGCCGTCGATGAGAATGCGACCTTCTGTCGGCGTCTCGAAGCCAGCCAGCATGCGCAGCAAAGTGGTTTTCCCGCAGCCGGAGGGTCCAAGCAGGGCGAAGAACTCGCCTTCGCGCACATCGAGCGTGACGTTATCGACAGCGGGCAGATTGCCAAACCGCTTGGTAATGCTCTCGAAGCGGATGATCACATTGTCCTTCCCGCGCGCGTCTGGCCTCGGCACAGGTGCAGGCGAGGCGTTTTGCGCAACATCGGTCATGGGGGTCAGGCCTTTGTCTTCTGCGCGTTGCGGTTCTGCAGGTGAAGGCCGATCGCCGTCAGCGCCACGGTAACCACGATGAGGATGGTTGAGGCTGCGTTGACTTCCGGGCTGATCGAGAAGCGCAGCATGGAATAGACCTTCACCGGGAATGTGACCGTGTCCGGTCCGGCGGTGAAGAAGGTGATGACGAAGTCATCGAGGCTGAGCGTGAACGCCAGCAGGGCCCCTGCGATCAGCCCTGGCTTCATGTGCGGCACGAGGACGTCCCAGAAGGTGCGCCACTCACTGGCGCCAAGGTCCTTCGCAGCTTCCTCGAGCTCCCGGTTGAATGATGCGAGCCTTGCGCGCGCGACCGTGGCGACAAAGGGGAAAGCAAAGGAAGTGTGCGCGATGATGATGGCGCCGAGATTGGCTGGCCATGGCAGTCCCTGCGGCAAGGGCATAACGCGCGCGAAGAACACCAGCATCGCCACGCCCATGCAGATTTCAGGCACAACAATGGGCAGTGCCATACCGCCTTCGGCTGCTGCCTTTCCAGGAAAACGGAAACGCCACAACATCACGGCGGCGAGCGCGCCCAATATCACCGAGAGTATGGTTGTTGCGAACGCGATGGTCAGTGAGTTGGTGAAAGCCTCGATCAGCGAGGCATTGCTGAAGGCCTTCTCGTAATACTTCAGCGTGAAGCCTTCCCAGACGATATTGCGGCGGCTGTCGTTGAAGCTGAACACCATCAGCGTGATCAGCGGCAGATAGAGAAAGAACAGCGTGCCGCCGACCATGATGCGCAGCGGCCATCTGCGGAGGTATTCGAGCGGCCCCGGCCTTTCTCTGCGCGGGCGGGGTGTGGCGGCCTCGCTCATGCGCCTCTCCTGTCGGCGCGGCGCTGCAACGTCGTCTGGATCGCAATGGCGATGAAAGTCAGGTACATGAGCAGGAAGGAGAGCGCTGCGCCGAAGGGCCAGTCATTGGCGCGTTTGAACTGCCGCTCGATGACATTGGCGATCATCTGGCTGTCGGTTCCCCCCAGCAGGTCAGGCGTCAGATAGGCGCCGAGGGCCGGTATGAACGTGATGAGCACCCCTGAGGCGATGCCGGGGGCCGCCAGCGGCACGACGACCAGCAGGATGGTACGCAGATGGCCCGCGCCCAGGTCGAGGCTCGCTTCCATCAGCGAGCGGTCCATCCGGTCGAGGGCGGAATAGAGCGGAAGCACCATGAAGGGCAGGTGAACATAGACAAGGCCGACGACCACGGCGGCGTTGTTGTAAAGAAGTTTGAGCGGCTCGAACTCGCCGAGAGGCTGGAAGCCCGCCAGCGTCATCGCCCAGCTGGCGTTGTTCCATAACCATTCCAGCGCGAAATTGACGTAACCGTTCTCGCGCAGCACCGCGATAAGGGCGAAGGTGCGGATCAGGAGGTTCGTCCAGAACGGCAGCATGATCAGCATCAGCAGCCATGTTTTCGTGCGTGGACTGGCGAAGGCGATCGCCAGCGCCACGGGAAACCCTATGACCAGGCAAAGGATGGTCGTCAGCCCGGCGATCAGTATGCTCTTCCAGAAGATCTCGAGATAGATCGGCTCAATCGCGCGCAGATAGTTCGCGAACGTTCCGGTGAGGTCGATGGTAACCGGTCCGGTGTTTTCGCCGAACGAATAGGCCCAGATCACCGCCAGCGGGATCAGGAAGAACAGCAGCAGCCAGGCCAGCGGGGGAAGCGCGATTGCGGCGAACGCCGCCTTCGCCTGGCGCCAGGATTGTTCCATCCCTGCTTCCCCTGCGCTTTTCTATGCCGCGCTGATGCGCGTGAAGATCTCCTCGTACATACGCGCGCGCGCATCGCCTTCGAATGCACCGTACTCGCTCTTGGCCATGACATCGGCAGGCGGGAAGATGGCGCGATTGCTCTGGTAGGCCGCGTCCATGCGCGCCGCAGCGGCGGCGTTGGGCGTCGGATACTGGATCTCTCTGGTTATCTTCTCGCCAGCTTCCGCATCGAGCAGGTAGTTGATGAAGGCGTGGGCGTCATCCGGGTTGGGGGCCCCGGCTGGAATGCAGAGGCAGTCCGAGGTGATGAGTGTGCCTTCCTGAGGAACCACGAAATCGAACTTTTCGCCTCCCTCGGCGGCCATCAGCTGGGCGATGTCACCATTGTATTCCAGCACGATGTCCACTTCCCCGGAGGCAAGAAGATCCTGGCCATCGTCCCCGTGAAACTTCTTGATGCGAGGTTTCTGGCGGATCAGCATTTGCTCAATTTGCGTGAGTGCTTCATCGGGGATGTTGTTGATGGAAAGGCCCATATACTTGCCGCACAACCGAACGAGATCGGCTGATTCCGAAATCAGGGCGATGCGGCCGGCGTACTGATCTGAATCGAACAGATAGCGCCACGAGTTGGGTGTTTCGCCATTGAGCATCGCTTCTTTGCGATAACCGATGCCGAGGACCAGCCATGTGTAGGGCATCGAGTACTTCCGGCCAGGATCGAACGCGGCGTCCTGGAACTCGGGCAGGAGGTTGGCGAAGTTGGGGATCTTGGCGCGATCGAGCGGCATGAGCATGTTAGCCTCGCTCATGCGCGTCACGAATTCGTTCGAGGGCACGATCACGTCGAAACCCGGATTGCCAGCGCGCAGGCGCGCAAACAACTCGTCATTATTGGAAAAAAGGCTCATCTCGACGCGCGCGCCGGCAGCGGCCTGGAAATCTTTGAGGGTTGTAGGGCCGATGTAAGTGTCCCAGTTGTAGAAATTGACGACACGCTCGCCTGGGCTGCTGCATGCGCTGAGCCCGCCGGCGAAGGATATGCCGACAGCCGCGGCCCCGAACTGCTGCAGGATCGACCGGCGCGAAGCGCCGCGCGGATATCGGTCTGTCAAGCTCACCTCCCTTTGCGGTCAGCCAGGAAGGCTGCACAGAGGCTTCAACAGGACCGCAAATACCAGTCATAATCAATATCAGGGATCGCAGAATTGAAGCGTTCCTGCTCGGTGCGCTTTACCGCAGCATACATGCGTACAAACCGTTCACCGAAGTAATCATTGAGCAGCTCGCTCCGGGCGAAACGCTCGACCGCAGCAAACCAGTTGAGCGGGATCATTTCCCCGCCGGCCGCCGCCTGGGCATAGCCATCGCCCACGATGGCGGGGCCCGGGTCGATCTCGTTCGTAAGTCCGTAGTGGGTCGCTGCAAGCAATGCTGCAACCGCGAGGGCGGGGTGAGCGTCCGCGCCGGCCACGCGATGCTCGATATGGCGGGTTGCGGGCGCGCCCGCCGGGACGCGGAAGGACACGGTCCGGTTGTTTACCCCCCATGTCGGCGCCACAGGCGCATACGAGTTGGCGCGGAAGCGGCGGTAGGAGTTGGCGTTTGGCGCATAGATCGCCATGGAGTCCGCCAGCAGCGCCTTCATCCCGCCGATGGCATGACGAACGGCTGGCGAGCCCTCTGGCGCATCCGCCGCCATGATGTTCCTGCCCTTTGCGTCATTTATGCTTACGTGCAGGTGCATGCCCGAGCCTGCCCGGTCGGCGAACGGCTTGGCCATAAACGTCGCCTCGCACCCGTGCCGGAGCGCCACGCCCTTGGCGGCGCGCTTGTAGAGTACGGCGTCGTCAGCTGCGCGCAACGCATCGGGATGGTGCTTCAGGGTCAGTTCAAGCTGGCCGGGCGCATACTCGCTGATCGCGCCCTCCAGGGGAACGCCCATGGCGTCGGCGGCGGCCCACAGGTCCCGCAGGAAGGCGCTCGCCTCTTCAACCTCGCGCAGGCCATAGACCTGATGTTGCATTGCCCGCTCGCCGGTCAGGGGCGAAAGGGGCAGCTGGATCTTGCCGTCGGGCGTGCGCCTGGCGTCAACCAGGTAGTATTCGAGTTCGCACGCCACCACCGGGGTCATGCCATCCGCGGCAAAGCGATCGATCACGCGCTGCAGGACATGGCGCGGATCAATATCGTTGGCTGCGCCATTGAGCTCGTACATGGACAGCGCAACCTGCGCGACATCATCGCCCAGCCATGGCGCTGGCGTCAGACGGCCGGAAACGGGCCTCGCGATGCGGTCGGCGTCCCCGTCCTCCCATACCAGGCCTGTCGCCTCGACATCCTGCCCGGTGATGTCGTTGACGAGGATTGAGCCCGGCAGGAAGCGGCCCTGCTCGAAGACGGCGAGGATCTCATGCCGCCGCAGGCGCTTGCCGCGCGGCACCCCCGCCATATTGGTGAAGAAAATCTCGAAGAAATTGATGTGCGGGTGGGCGTCGAGAAACGCTTTGCACTCTTTGGAATCTGCCATGCTCATCAGCCCTTATGGCTTGTGCCTGATCGAGCTGCAACTTGTCCGCCAGAGCGATCGCGCCACGCGCATCATGGCCCGGCGCCGGCCGGTCCTGAGCAGGCCGAGGGGCGTCTCCCCGGCAAGTGTACAGAAGAAAAGGTGCCCCAGCGGCGGGCAACGTTACCGCGGACGATCCGCATGACAGGCGCTGTTGTCGGCCATCGAGGCGATACGTTAACAGCCCAGCCTGCCCCCGCGGGTGAGGCATGACGTGAAGCTCGCCGCTCGCTCAATCGACAGGCTGGCCTGCGGGCGCCAGGCTGGGCGTCGTTGCGCGGCTTTCTCCGCCTTTTTTGTGACCCAAAGTACGAACACCGATGCCAGCATGTCTGTCGCAGACAACCGCCATTTGCCGGGCCGCAACAGACGAAACTCGACCACTTGTTCTTGATTTATTGCGACTTTCTGTTCCTTATCGGAAACGAAGCGCCCCTGCCGGAGCAGGGCCTGGTGCCCAGAAGAGGACTCGAACCTCCACGGTGTTACCCGCTAGTACCTGAAACTAGTGCGTCTACCAATTCCGCCATCTGGGCAGACAGCAAGGCGCGGGTGATACAGGTCGCGCGGGCAGGATTCAAGGGTCTCCGCGCCTCTTCCGGAAAGCCTTTACTTCTGATCCTTCGCGCCTGATCGGGCTTCGCCAGCCATTTTGCAGGAACCAGTTGCGTATAGTTCACCGTTGAACTATATAGTTCAACAGTGAACTAAATTCTGGCATCTCAAGCGAAAAAAGGAGGCTCCCTATGCGCATCCAGTACGTGTCGATATCTGCCGTCCTGTTCTTCCAGGCCTTCTTCATCTTTGTGCCGATGGCGATACTGGGCGGCGCGATTGACTGGCCTTCCAGTCTCGATTTTCCAGCCGAGCAGACCTTGCCGCTGATCCATGCCGAGCGCGCGGCGGTGCAGCTAGGCTATGGGCTCTATCTCGCCTGGTCGCTGGCGTTCGCGGGCAGCGCTGCGCTGATTGTCAGGCTCGCGAGCGGGACCAGGGCGCTCGGCGCGCTTGCAATGGTCGCGATCGCGCTTGGCGTGGCATCCGCGCTGGCCCGCGCCATCGGCATCGTACGTTGGCTTTCAGGCTCGTCGGCGCTGGCCGATGCCTATGCCGCAGCGCCTGAGGGGTCGATGGAGCGCGTTGCGATCGAGACGACGCAGGCCGCCCTCAACGCGTATGGCGGCACGATCGGGGAGGATCTCGGCGTCGGCATGTTCGCTGCGCTGTGGCTGGTTTGCGCAGGAGCGCTCATTATCAGGGATCGCGGACTGCCGGCCTGGCTTGGCTGGTTAGCCTTCCCGGTGGCGGCAGTGTCCTGCATGCCGTCGCTGGCACTGGCCGGCATAACCTCTCCGGTCGATGTCGTTATCGGGACATCGGGTATGCTGCTGTGGTTCGCAGCCGTTGCAGGTGTCATGCTCGTCAGAGCCGTGACCGTTCCCCGCGCCCGCCTTGCAAACGTCGAGGCCTGACCCAGGAAGCAAACGTTCATGACAACGCGTCGTGGAATTCTCAAACTGGTTGGTGGGGGTGTGGTCCTCGCAGCGCTTGGGGGGACGGCATTCTATCTCGCCAACGGGCCCTCGGAGGAGGCGCGCGCGGCATGGCAAGAGGCAGGCGCGCCGGCAGAGTATCGCCGCCGCTTTCTGTCCTATGCGCTGCTCGCGCCCAATCCGCACAATCGCCAGCCATGGCTCGTCCGCCTTGATGGCGAGGATGGTCTGACGCTGTTCTGCGATCTCGATCGGCGCCTGCCGGAGACTGATCCGTTCGACAGGCAGATCGTGCTGGGTTGCGGGGCGTTTCTTGAACTGCTGTCCATCGCCGCTGCGCACGAAGGCTATGCCGCGGAGATCACGCCTTTTCCGGAAGGCGATCCCGCGCCCCGGCTCGACACTCGCGCGATTGCGCGCGTTCGGTTCGTGGCCGGCGCGGCGCAAGCTGATCCGGTGTTCGCGGCGATTGGCATCCGGCGGACCAACCGAAACACCTATAGCGAGCGCGATGTTGCAGCCGACCTGTTGGCTCAGCTTGATGCGGCAGGCTCGGTACACGGCGTCATGGCGCAAACGACGGCAGATGCCGGGCGCGTGGCGAAGCTGCGCGACATTACCTGGCGCGGCCATGAGACAGAATCACTGACCTATCGAACGATGAAGGAAAGCGTCGACCTGATGCGGATCGGCAAGGCGGAGGTTGAGCAGTGGCGGGATGGTCTTGTGCTGGAGGGGCCGATGATGGAGCTGGCGCGGATGACCGGCGTGGTGTCGCACGAAGCCCTGCTTGATACGAAGTCTGACGCGTTCAAGATGGGCCTCGACATGTACCGGCCCAGGGCTGCTTCTGCGCGAGCGTTTGCCTGGCTCATCAATGATCATGCCGGGCGGACGAGCGAACTGAACGCGGGCAGGGCCTATGCGCGGCTGGCGCTTAAGGCGGCCGAGCTTGGCCTCGCCATCCATCCATGGAGCCAGGCGCTGCAGGAATTCCCCGAGATGCGCCCGCTCTACGATGAGGTTCATGCATTGATCGGGGATGGCAAGCGCGTGCAGATGCTGGTGCGCGCAGGCTATGCCGATGCGGTGATTCCTGCACCGCGACGCAGGCTTGCGGCGCACATCCTCGGCGAGGGACAGAGTTGAGCAAGAGCGAAGACCTGAGCCGGCTCTACTTCCAGATGTTCAACGAGATCGGCATCATCTCTCAGCTGTCATCCAACAGGCTGGAGCGCGTGCTTCCGGAAGGCATGTCGATCGCGCAGTTCAGCCTGCTCAATCATCTCGTCCGCCTTGGCGGATCATGGGCGCCGAGCCGTCTTGCCCGCGCCTTTCAGGTGACCAAGGGCGCCATGACAAACACGCTGCAGCGGCTGGAGGCCCAGGGCCTTATTTGCATCACGACCGATCCGGGCGATGCGCGCGGCAAGCTGGTCGAGATCACGGACGCCGGACGGAGGATGCGGGAGAGATGCGTGCGAGCGACAGGCGAGGTCATGGACGACATCGTCAAGCTTGTTCCGGCAGAGGATGTGCGCGCCGCGTTGCCGTTCCTGGAAAACCTCCGCAAGACGTTGGACGAGAATCGGTAAGCGCGGCTCCCGAGCCTGGCGCGCCGGCCCCTGGCCGGGACCGGCAGTTGCAGTGGGCGCGTTTTACCGCCATTGCTCCGGCAGGTTCGAGGAGAAACGACGTTGGCCATCCATCATCACGAAGGCGACCTGCCGGCTCATGTGAAGTTCGAGGGCTCGGTCGCCATCGACACGGAAACCATGGGGCTGAACCCGTTCCGCGATGCGCTGTGCGTCGTGCAGCTGTCCGACGGGAAGGGGGACGCACATGTCGTCCGCCTGCAGCGGCCTGATTACAATTGTCCGAACCTGAAGGCGCTGGTCGCCAATCCGCGTATCCTGAAGATCTTTCATTTCGCGCGGTTCGACCTCGCCATGATCCAGCAATGGCTCGGGGCGCCTTGCTTTCCGGTGTATTGCACCAAGATCGCCTCGCGGCTGGCGCGCACCTACACCGACCGGCACTCGCTCAAGGACCTGGCCAAGGAACTCGTCAACATCGATATGTCCAAGGCCCAGCAGAGCTCGGACTGGGGGTCTGACCAGCTGTCGGAAGCCCAGCTTGCCTATGCCGCCTCCGACGTGTTGCACCTCCACGAGATCAAGGCGCGGCTGGATACGATGCTGGAGCGTGAAGGGCGGACCGAGCTGGCCCAGGCCTGTTTCGATTTCCTGCCGGTTCGCGCCGCCCTCGACCTGTCCGGCTGGGGCGAGCAGGACATTTTTGCACATAGCTGAGGAAATCCGGCGCCGGGAGCGCCGGACGGGCGAGTTGGCCTCTATTTAGCTGTGCCGAGGCAGTTCCCTGCCGCGGTAGCACCCTCTAGGCTCGTTCCATGGTTTCAGCCGCCAACCATTCGATCGACCTGTGGGGTCCCCGCCGCGCCACCTCCCTGAAGGAGGCCCGGCGCCGGACGGCGCTGGTGCATATCCTGCGCCTGCTGTTCACCATCGGGGCCGTTCTGTCGGCGGGGTGGCTGCTGGGAACGATCCTTGAGAGCAGCTTTCGCGAACAGCGCTCGGAACCGGGTGCAGCAGGCATCAGCGTGACGGTCCATGGTCCCCGTTTCGACGGCTATGACGACAATGACCGGCCCTATGTCCTGACCGCGGCCACGGCGCAGCGCCGGCGGGACAATCCGGCGCTGGTCGACCTGGTCAATCCGCGGCTCAAGGATGTGGCGTCTTCGACTGTCCAGGCACGCACCGGCGTGTGGAACACGGAGCTTGAAGTGCTGGATCTCGAGGGCGATGTCGTAATGACAGATGCTGTCGGCTACACATTCACCTCGCAGAAGACCAGGATGTATGTGAGAGAAAACCGCGTCGAGGGGCGGGAACCGCTCAACGGCTTCGGGGCCGCTGGCGAGGTCCGGGCGGATTCGTATGAGGTTCTGGATGATGGCAACCGCATCATCCTCAAGGGCAATGTTTGGACAAAATTCACGCCCAAGAAGAAGCGCGGCCAGTAGCCGTCTCGGGCGTGAAGAACAGGATGAAGGCGATGGTCTGGTCACGGCTTGCAATGACGTTCGCGGCGGGCGCTGCCTCCATGACGTTCATGGCAGGGGCCGCGCATGCGCAGGTCGGGCAGAGCGACGCGCCGCTCGAAATCGTCTCTGACAAGAGTGAATACCTGCAGAACGAAGGTCGCGGCGTCTACACGGGCAATGTTATCGCCACACAGGGCGAGAGCAAGATCACGACCGACAAGCTGACCTTTGTCTGCTCCAAGACGACGCCTGCGGGCGGCGGCGAGGCGCAGTGCGACGAGATCGAGATTCTGATCGCAGAGGGCAAGGTGTTCTACCTCGCTCCCGATGTGCGCATTCGCGGTGATCGCGCTCAGTATGACTTTCCGACTGACACCATCACCATCACCGGAGACGTGATCCTGTCGCGCGGCGAGGACGGCGTGGTGCGCGGCACCAACGTGGTCTACTCAATCAGCGAGGGTCGGACGGTAATCACGGCCGGCCCGAACCGCGTGACCAGCGTGTTCAACACCGCCAAGAAGCCGGCGACGCCAGGCGGGACCACGCCCGCCCCGGGTGCGGCGCCCGCTCCAGCCCCGAATTGATCTGAGCATGGACGCGCGCATCGAGATGGGGACGATCGCCTACGAGAACGATGACCGTGACGGCTTGCGCGCCAGCAACCTCGCCAAATCGTTCAAGGGGCGTCAGGTCGTCAAGGACGTCAGCCTCCACCTGAAGCGTGGCGAGATCGTCGGCCTGCTTGGTCCCAACGGGGCAGGCAAGACGACGTGCTTCTACATGATCATGGGTCTTATCCAGGCCGACAGCGGAAAGGTGACGATGGACGGCGCCGACGTGACCGCGCTGCCGATGTACCAGCGCGCGCGGCTTGGTGCAGGCTATCTGCCGCAGGAAAACTCGATCTTCCGCGGCATGTCCGTCTGGGACAACATCATGGCCGTCGCTGAGCTTACGGAAAGCTCGCGCGCCAAGCGTAAGGAGCTGACGGAGTCGCTGCTGGAGGAGCTGCAGATTGCGCGCCTCGCCCAGCAGAACGCCAACTCCCTGTCGGGCGGCGAACGCCGCCGGGTCGAGATTGCCCGCGCCCTCGCGTCGCGTCCGCACTTCATGCTGCTGGACGAGCCGTTCACCGGCATCGATCCGCTGGCTGTCTCCGACATCTCGGATCTTGTCCGCTACCTGAAGGGCAGGGGTCTGGGCGTTCTGATCACGGACCATCAGGTCCGTGAGACGCTCGACATCGTCGACCGCGCCTCGATCATCTATGACGGCAAGGTCCTGTTCGAGGGAGCGCCGTCTGAAGTCCTCACCAATGAGGACGTCCGGCGCGTCTACCTGGGTGCGCGATTTACCGCTCAGTAACGGTTCTCTACCGGCAAACCCAAGGGTGCAGCAAAGTCGGCGGCATGTCGGATATGCAATTTTAATACCGTGGTTATAGGTTAGGCTGAATGAGGTTAAACGCCGCCGGAACGGTTCGGCGGCTTCGGCCAGTGGCTTGGGAGTAATCGCGTGGCGCTTGCGCATCGCTTGCAGCTGAGACAGGGGCAATCCCTTGTCATGACGCCGCAGCTGCAGCAGGCGATCAAGCTGCTCCAGCTCTCGAACGTTGAACTCCAGGAATATGTCGAGACTGAAATCGAGCGTAACCCTCTTCTCGCTCTCGCCGAGGGCGAGGGTCCGGCGCTCGACAACGACGCTCCCGAAAAGACATCAGAACGCCGCGAGGAGATGCGCCTCGACGAGACCGATGGGGCCGACAAGGCCAGCCGCGAACTCGATGCGGGATCCGACGATGTATACGAGTCCGACGGCCCGTCCGAGCGCGCAGACGCTGGTGAGCCGAGCGGCCCCTCGGCGCAGCTCGACTGGTCCAAGACGGGGTCTGGCAAGCAGGTTTCCGAAGACTTCGACCTTGAGGCGATCACCGCCGAAGAGAAGTCGCTGCGCGACCATCTGGAAGACCAGCTGCAGATCGCAGGGCTGATCGAAGCTGACCGCCTGATCGGCCTGCGCCTGATCGAGGAAACGGACGAGGCCGGCTTCATGCGCGGCGACGTGCATGAAATCGCCAGCGCGCTCGGTGTCGAGTTCGAGGATGTCGAAGCTGTGCTGCAGACATGCCAGGGCTTCGAGCCAACGGGCGTGATGGCGCGTAATCTCCAGGAATGCCTCACACTGCAGCTGAAGGAGCGCGACCGCTTCGATCCGGCGATGCAGAAGCTGATCGAGAACCTCGAAGTCGCGGCGCGGCGTGATTTCCGTCGCCTGTCAGAGCTGTGCGGTGTCGATCAGGAAGACATCGTCGACATGCTGTCCGAGCTGCGCGCGTTGACGCCGCGTCCCGGCGCAGCGTTTGCGGGCGAGTCCGCGCCGGCGATCACGCCCGACGTCTTCGTGCGCGAACTGCCCAACGGCACGTTCTCGGTTGAACTGAATGCAGACACGCTGCCGCGCGTTCTGCTCGATCGCAGCTATTATGCCGAGGTTGCAGGCCTGTCGCGCACGGACGAGGAGAAGACTTTCCTTTCCGAATGCCAGGCGTCGGCCAACTGGCTGATCAAGTCGCTGGACCAGCGCGCCGGCACAATCCTGAAAGTGTCGAGCGAGATCGTGCGCCAGCAGGATGGCTTCTTCGTGTCTGGCGTGCGAGCACTGCGTCCGCTCAATCTGAAGACCGTCGCTGACGCGGTGGAGATGCACGAGTCGACTGTCTCGCGCGTCACCTCCAACAAGTATGTCTCGACGCCGCGGGGCGTTTTCGAGCTCAAGTACTTCTTCTCGGCGTCGATCCCGGCAACGCAGGGTGGAGAGTCGCATTCGGCCGAAGCCGTGCGGCACCGCATCAAGGACATGATCGAGCAGGAGAGCCGCGAGGCTGTCCTTTCCGACGACCAGATCGTTGAACGGCTTCGCGCGTACGGCATCGATATCGCGCGGCGCACCGTCGCAAAATACCGCGAGGCCCTGCGTATCCCGTCGTCTGTGGAACGCCGTCGCATTTTCGCAGTCGGTGGCTGAGGACAGACGGTTGACCTTGCCGTTTGGTAATCCCACAGTTGATCTAGATCAGCGAGGGCGGGCCGCATCTCTCCGCATGTGTTTCCTGCATGCACCCAGCAGAAGGAGCCTCCATTGCAAGTTCAGATCGCAGGCAAGAAGCTCGAAGTCGGCGCAGCATTGCAGGAGCGGATCGCGTTCGGGCTTGAATCGCGGATCTCGAAATACTTCAACCGAACCGGCGAAGCGTTCGTTACGGTAGCGAAGCCGGGCTGGGCCTTCTACGTCGACTGTTCGATCCACCTGCCGTCTGGCGTCACGTTGCAGGCGCACGGCGAAGGCGAAGACGGCTACCAGGCCTTTGAGATGGCGCTGGACAAGATCGAGACGCGCGTCCGCCGTTACAAGAACCGGCTGCGCAACCATCGCGCGAAGGACGGTGCTGCGGCCGTGGAGATGGCAGCTGAGAGGATCATCCTGCCGCGCGACGAATCGGGCGATGCGGACGAGCCGGACGACGCGGTCGCAAACGGCCACGGCGAGGCGCCGGCGATTGTTGCAGAATCCGACACCAAGATTCAGACGATGACCGTTTCAATGGCGGTGATGCAGCTGGAACTGGCCGATTTACCGGCAATGATGTTCCGAAACGCTGCCCACGGGCGTTTGAATATGGTCTATCGGCGCCCCGACGGTAACGTCGGCTGGGTTGATCCCGGCAAGGACGGCTGAAGAATTGCAGATATTTCTCACGGCGCGGCTCATTGGGCCCGGCGAAAAGCTGGACCTTGCACCCCAGTTATGGTTGGGGGCGGCGCGGGGGCGAGGCCAGTTGGAATCATGAGTTCGATGCGCGTTTTCTCCGGCAGGCGTTCCTGATGTCCAGCCTTCGCGACATACTCCTTCCCAACGCCATCGTGGCGCGCGCCCGCTGGCAGGGCCGCAGGCAGGCGCTGGCGGAGCTTTCGGGCCTGATGGCCCGTTCGCTGGGCCTTGATGCGCGCAAGGTGCACGAGGCCGTACAGGAGCGCGAGCGGCTGGGTTCGACAGGCGTGGGCGAGGGCGTTGCGATTCCGCATGCCCGGATCGAGTCGCTGACGCGGCCGGTAGGCGGCTTTGCGCGGCTGCTGGAGCCAGCGGACTTCGAAGCCATTGATGAGCGCCCAGCCGATCTGATCTTCATGTTGCTGGCCCCGACGGACGCGGGCGCCGAACATCTTCGCGCGCTGGCCCGGGCCGCCCGCGTTTTTCGCCAGGAGCGCATTCGTGCAGCCTTGCGAGATGCGCAGACGAACGAGGCGGTGCTGGCCATCCTCTCGCCCGACACGATTTCGACCGACGCTGCCTAGCAGCCTGTCGGACTTAGCGCCTGTGTGATTTGCGCGGTAGAATCAGTTTGCTGATTCTCTGATGATGGGCGCTGGTCGATGAGCAATTTCCGGAACTTTGACCGCGACACGGGATTTT
>Ga0247834_1002874_pt1 | contig 24675 bp, 18 predicted proteins | sample LaCruzMarch2015__8_FD_187118 | JGI IMG/M metagenome (GOLD analysis project Ga0247834, IMG submission 187118) | Freshwater microbial communities from meromictic Lake La Cruz, Castile-La Mancha, Spain - LaCruzMarch2015_12m | ecosystem: Environmental > Aquatic > Freshwater > Lake | place: Spain...
CTCGCCTTCAGCGGCCTCGCCTTCGCCTTCGCCCTCGCCTTCGCCTTCGCCCTCGCCTTCGCCCTCGCCTTCAGCGGGCTCGCCTTCGCCTTCGCCTTCGCCCTCGCCTTCAGCGGGCTCTTCGCCTTCGCCTTCGCCCTCGGCGGGTTCGCCCTCGCCCTCGCTGGCAGCGGGGATCTCGCCACAGCCGTCGCAGGCGCCGGTGACGACGACACAGAACGCACAGATGGCCAGTGGGATGAGTCGAAGCATGGGCTCATCAGGCCATGGTCGTTGGTCCCCGACAACGACAGATGTCGTGCGGCCGCGCACAGTGTCGCTGTGGCCTGGACTCAGGCGCCGGTCAGGGCCGGCAGGTGGGAGGCCAGGCCGCCCACATCGAGAAACAGGAAACTGACGTCGCCCAGGTGAACGACGTCGCCGCTGCGCAGGGTGTGGGAGGCGCCGGGCACGAGCACCATGCCGTTGACGCCGGTGCCGTTGTCGCTGTCGAGGTCGACGATGCTGAAGCCGCCGTCGTCGTCGATACCGATGACGGCGTGTTGCCGCGAGATACTGCGCTCCAGCACCCGCACGGCACTGGTGACGGCGCGGCCCACGCGACCGCCGCCGACGGGGACGACGACGACGCTGGCGCGCTCGCGGGCCGGGGGCAGGGCGAGGGGAGGCTGGGAGGGACCCGTGGCGGTGGCTTCATCGCTGTCGGCGGCGAAGGCGGGGTCGACAAAGACGTCGTCACCGAAGCCGCCATCGCTGGCGTCGCTGCCGTCCATGGCGGCCTCCAGGCGTTCCGGCGATGGAAATGCCCAGGGGGCGGCCTCCAGGGGGCCGCCGCGTTCGTCGAGACGAATCAAGACCGCGGGGCCTGGCACGGCCCGCACAAAGGCGTCGGGCCCAAGGATGGCCCGCGATCGCTCAAAGAGCCCCAGGGGTGCCGACCGCGGCAGGGGGTCTGCGTTCACCGGGTCCTCAGTCGCTGCCGAGGGTCTGACCGAGCAAGCGCAAGGCCAGGGAGGCGTTGGGGTCGTCCTCGTCGGCGGGGCGGTAGGCCTGCCAGCCGCAATAGATGCAGGAGTAATACTCGTCCCCCGAGTAGCTGCGGGCCAGCACCACGCCGAGGGATTTGCACTTGGGGCATTCGCCGCGCGCCTTCTTGCGGGGGCGGGGACCGCCGGCGACGGGCTCGGCGATGTTGCGGGCGCCGCGCGCAGGGGCCTCGCCGATGCCGAGGGTCACGCTCGTCGTCGACAGCTTGGGTGGCGGCGGCAACGGGCGCTCGGGCTTGTCGACAGTCTTCTTTGCCGACGGTGCCGAACGACCCTCGCCCCGATGGTTGGCGGACCCGCCGGCCGACAGCGGGGACGCCGAAGTCGACGATGACGAACCAGGGGACGAACCAGCCGACGACGATGACGAGGACGTACCGGATGACGAACCAGACAGGGGCGTCGGCGTCGGCCGCCGTGGGGCCGGGGCCGGCTTGTCGCTGCCAGCCTGCTTCAACTGCATGCGGAACTGATCGATCAAGGTCTCCATACGGGCCCTGGTCGCGTCGTCGTTGCTGCCGCTCTTCCACAAATCGTGGAGCTTGACGCCGAGGGCATCGCGAGCCGTCGGACCCGTGCCGATGTCGACACCGGGTTTGGTCTGCACCCGGTAGCGGGTCATGATCTTCTTCAGCTCGGCGCCGGATGCATCGTCGGCACTTCGTGCCAACAGCGCCGTCACCTCGTCATACAGCAGTTCCCGGGCCGTCTTCATCGCCGCCTCCGCGCCTTGTCGACGTCAACGATTGGGAATCGCACACTGCCCGGTAAATGCAAACTCCCCGGCCTCTTCACCGTGGGCATCACCGATCGTTCGTGGCGCGATTCCAGGCCTTGCGAACAGCCCCTGACGCCGTTGCTGCAAAGGCGGGCGCCCACACCGACGGACTGTGACGGATGTCCGAATGCCGTACCCGTTCCCAGCCACAACGAGGGTGTAGACAATCCACCGACATCCCCTTCGGTCCGTTCTGATGCTTCTCGGGTTGGCGCCGAACCACCTGACAAACCTGGACAATGCACCGCGTTCTCCGCGGTCGGGCCCGGACGGGCGCGGACGGGCGCGGACGGGCGCGGGGATGACAGGGGCGGCGTCGTCAACAAGACTCGGCCCATGTCGTCGTCAGGCTCCTCCGATCCCACCGCGTCGCTCACGGTTCGCTTTGAAGAGGGCGGTCAGCTGCAGGTCGAAGAACTCGCCCGGGCCGTGCTCAGCGTGTCGCCGGCGTGGGCCACGGTGGCGTTTCTTGCCCGCGAGCGCGATCCGTCGTCGGGGACCTTCGGCGCTCCCCGCGTCAGCCTCCGGCGCTACAAAAAGCGCGGCGGTCGGTTCGTCGTCGACAAACACTTCACCCTCACCAACGCTGCCCAGGCCGAGGGCCTGGCGAAGGCCCTGCACAGCTGGTTCGCCCCCGACGGACCCGGCCAGGGCCATGAAGGCGCCGACGGCGCCGAGGACGGCGACGGCGACGGGTGACGCCCGTCGGCTGACGGCTGACGGGTGACGCCCGTCGGCTGACGGGTGACGCCGGTCGGCTGACGGATGACCCGATCTGCTAGCGTGCCTCCCGTGCGAAACAAGAACGTCGTCGTGTTGTTGGCCGCCAGTGTGGCCCTCCTGGTGCTGGCAGCGGTGCTCGCCCGTTGCGGCGACGAGCGGGTTGGGGGCGTGACCGCTCCCGTCGTCAAACAGGTGGAGTTCCCCCGGGAACGGGCGGCGCGCGAGCAGCGCCAGCAACGGGCGGCCCAGCACGCGTCGGGCACGAAGGCGCCAGCGACGCCGCCGACCTCCCCGTCCAAAGACCGTCTCACCCGCGCATTGTCGTCGCCGTCAAAAAATGGCGCCGTGGTCTTCGAGGTCAACGCCTTGCGCCACAGCCCATTGGTCGACGCCATCATCAATTGCCGCCGTCAGCAGGGTGGCGACGAAATGCACGGCCTTGATCTCCTGAAGAGCGAACTGGGCATCGACGTCACCGAAGACGTCGACCGCGTGGCTGTCGACGCCGAGGTGCTGGCGGTCTCTGGGTTCTTCAGCAAGATGCAGCTGCCGGCGGAGCTCGGCGAGGGCGAGGTCTACGGCGACGCCGGCCGCATCTTCACCCTCGAAGGCGACAAGGGTGAGCCGGCCTATATGGCCAAGGTGGGCGACGACCTCGTGATGACGAGCACCGACCCCGTCCAGCTCAAGGCCGCCATCGATCGCGCCGAGGGTCGTTCCGAGGTGGCGTCGTCGTTCCCCGAAGGCGTCGTCGGCGGCGAAATCTACGGCATGGTGGGACCCGCCATGTTGGGCCAGCTCGTGCAGTTGGGGGGCGCCGGCGAATTGGCCGGCCTGACGAAGATGCTCACCACCAGCCAGGTCCGCATGTCCGTCGACGACGCTGCCGCCCTCTCCCTCGACATCGGCACCACGAGCCCCGAGGACGGCAGCGAACTCGCCAAGGCCCTCGGCGGGGCGGTGGCCATGGCGCGCGCCGAGGCCCTGTCGTCGGGGCGCGCCGACCTCGCCGGCATGCTCGAGCAGGCCCGCGTCGAGGCCCGTCCCGATGGCAGCATTGCCTTCGACCTCGCCGTGCCCGGCAACGATCTGCTGAAGGCCATGGGCTGCCCGCCCCTGCCAACGTCGCCGACACCGACACCGAAACCGTCGTCGTCGTCGTCGTCGTCGTCGTCGTCGGCGCCGACGTCGCCATGAGCGCCGGCCGGGGATGCCCCCTCGTTGTCGCTGCCGCGCTGACACTCGCTGTCGGCGGCGGGACCTGGTCCCCCAGGTGCCTCGGCGCGCCGCCCCCCGACGACGTGGCCGTGGCCGAAAGCGATCCCCTCGTCAGGCCCTGGTCGATGGGCACTGCCATCGCGGGCTTTGATCGTCCCGTCCTTGTCACCCACGCCGGCGATGGCAGCGGTCGCACCTTTGTCGTCGAGCAAGGCGGCCTGATTCGCGTTGTCAGCGGTGGCGTCATCGGGGCGAAACCGTTTGCCGATCTGCGCGCCCTCCTCGGCGGCAGCAGCGGCGAACAGGGCCTGTTGGGCCTGGCCTTCCACCCTGCCTTCGCCACCAACCGTCGCCTGTTTGTCGCCTACACGGGACCCCGGGGAGCAAACACCGTCGCCGAACTGCGAACCGATGCCGCCGGCGCCACCGTCGTCGACGTCAAACCCCGGGTCCTCCTCGCCATCGAGGACTTCGCCGCCAACCACAATGGTGGCCATCTGGTGTTTGGCGCCGACGGCAAGCTCTGGGTCGGCACCGGCGACGGCGGTGGCGGCGGCGATCCGAAAAAGACCGCCCAGGACGACGGCTCGCGGCTCGGCAAGATGCTGCGCCTCGACGTCGACGCCGCCAACCCGGCTTCAGGGGTCACCGTGTGGGGCAAGGGCCTGCGCAACCCCTGGCGCTATGCGTTTGACGGCGCCAGCGGCGACCTGTGGATCGCGGATGTGGGTCAAAATGAGTGGGAGGAGGTGAATGTGGTTGTGGGCGCTGTCAGCCCTGTCCCTTCCGCCGTCGTGGCCGCCGACAGCGGTGCCCATGTGGAGAAAGCACCGACATCTGGGGGCCAGCCCCGGAACTTCGGCTGGTCACGGATGGAGGGCCGCGCCTGCTACGGCGCCGACACCTGCAAGACGGCGGGCCTGATCCTGCCGGTCTTTGTCTATCCCCATGATCGGAAAAATGGCTGCTCCATCAGCGGGGGCGTCGTCGTCGACGGCCGGTTCCTCTTCTCTGATTATTGTTCGGGCCGGGTGTGGGCCATCCGGCGCAGCGACCGGGGCACCCGGGTGGCCGTCGTCCTCGAAAGCGGTCGCCGCGTGTCCAGCTTTGGACTCGATGAGGCCGGGCAGGTCTGGCTCGTCGACCATGCCGGGGCCATTGTGCCCATTCGACCGATCCCCTGAGTCCACGTGCCCTGGTCGCCGCCGTGCACCTCGGCGGGACGCTTTTGCATCCTCGACAAGTGTGCTCTTCTCCAGCCGTGCTTTTCCCCCGCGTCCTCGTCGCCAGCTTTGTGATGGCATCGTCCGCCTCCGCCTTCGACGGCGCCTTCAAGGCATTGGGTGGCGTGTGGGATGTCGAAGGCGGCCCCATCACCTACGTCATCGACCCCACGGGCAGCGACGACATCGCCGACGACAGCGACCTCGACGCCATTCGCAGTGCGTTTCGCGGCTGGGCGTGTGTGCCGGGCACCTCGGTGCGTTTCGAAGAGGGCGCCGAGCCCGGTCCCCGGGTCGTCTCCACCGACGACGGCGTCAACACGCTGTTCTGGGACGAAACCGGCAACGATTGCCTGATGGGGCCAGGCACCCTCGGAATCACCGTCGGCGACGTGGGCAGCACCCCGCGCAATGCCGCCGACATCTGCTTCAATGGCAAAGACCACACCTGGGGTGTCGCCGCCGAGACCGATGTGCAGAGCATTGCGCTGCACGAAATCGGTCATTTCATTGGCCTCGATCACCCCTGCGACAACGACCAGGATGCCGATTCCTGCATCCCGTCGACGCGGGCCTTGATGTTTCCCGCCTGGAGCGGTGTTCCCGAACGGGAACCCCTGGAATCCGATATCGCCGGCGTCGTTGGCCTGTATCCGTCGGGCCCCGGCGACCCCTCGGGCTGCGAGGGTCCCTTTCGCGCCGGCGAGCGCTGCGCCTGCAACGACGAATGTGTTGAAGGCCTGGTGTGCGCGCCCGACGGCACCGGCGAGCTGCGCTGTGGCCGCACCTGCAGCAGCAGCGACCGCGATTGTGGCACCGGTTCCACCTGCGTCCTCGACGTCCCCCAGGATGGTCAGGATGCGGTGGGCCTGTGCATCCGTGCCGGCCAGAACAGCAAGCCCGCCGGCGCCATCTGCGGTTCCGGCAGCGAATGTGACTCGGCGGTCTGTGGCGCCCTCATCACCCTCGGTGCGTCGATCTGCCAGGTGCGCTGCACGGGCGACAGCGACTGTGCCGGCGGTTCCTGCTTCGAGGGCTTCTGTCTGGGCGGCTTTGCCAGCGAGGCGTGCCCCGCCACCGAGCCTGAGTGCGCCTGCACCTCGACGTCGCTCGAGTCATCCTCGTCCTCGTCATCGTCATCGTCGCCGCCCGTGGCCGGTGTCGCGGTGGTGGCCGGTGTCGCCATCCTCCTGCTTCGTCGTCGGAGGCGCTCATGAACCAGGAGGTCCTCGCCAATGGGCGCTACGTCGTGCAGCGCCGCCTGGCGACGGGCGGCATGGGTGAGGTGCTGCTGGCGGAGTTCGGCGGCGATGCCGAGCTGAGTCCGGGGCTGCTGGTCGTCAAACGCATCCTGTCGGCGGCCCCGGGGCAGGCCCCCGCCGAGGGCCAGGTCCGCATGCTCCTCGAGGAGGGGCGGTTGGGCCAGCGCCTCAACCACGAGAACCTCGTCGAGACCTTCCGCCTCGACACCGACGGCCAGAGCCCGCTGCTGGTCATCGAATTGCTGGCCGGGCGCTCCATGGCCCAGGTGCTTGGCCAGGCCAAGAAGCGCAAGGAGATGGTGCCCCCCGACGTCGCCGTCGCCATCTTGCGCGGGGCCTGTTGCGGGCTCCATTTTGCTCACACCCTGAAGGGCCCCGACGGCCGCTCCCTGGGCCTCGTCCACCGCGACGTCAGCCCCGCCAACATCTTTGTCACCTTCGATGGCAAGGTGAAGGTCATCGACTTCGGCGTCGCCAAGTCCGACGACAGCGAGGTCAAGACCGCCACCGGCATCCTCAAGGGCAAGCTCGGCTACATGTCGCCAGAGCAGTCCCTCGGCGCCAGCAAGCTCACGCCCCAGGCCGACGTCTGGTCCCTCGGTGTGTTTTTCTGGGAAATGCTGCTGGCCGAGCGCCTCTTCAGTTCGCCCAATCCGACGGCGACCCTGCTGCAGATTTCCCAGAAGGACATTCCCCGGCCAAGGGACCTCCGCGGCGACCTTCCTCCTGCCGTCGAAACCCTCGCGATGGGCATGCTCGAGCGCAACCTCGAGGCCCGTTTTCAAAGCTGCGCCGACGTCGTGCGGGCCATTGACGCCCTGCCTGGCATCAACGCCGCCAGCGTCGACGTCGGTGGTTGGTTGGCGGGGCGCTTCCCCGACGAGGCCGTCGCCGGCGCCGCCGACGCTGCCCGCTGTGCCCGTCGCCGTGGGCGCCAGGTCGTTGCCCGGGGCCTTGCTGACGGCAACGCCGGCAGCGACCCCGCCGACGACGATGAGTTCGCCACCGCGGTGCTGCCGGCCTCCCTGCGCGAGCAGCTGCTGGCGTCGCTGCCCGCATCGAACCCATCGAACGCCTCGAACGCCTCGAACGCCCACGATGATGAGCACGACGACGCCGCCACCATCCGCGTCAGCGCCGACATCGTGGCCCAGCTGCGCAACACCATGGGGCAGGGCGTTCCCACCGCGGAAGAGGACGACGACGAGGCCGCCACCCGCCGCGTCGACGCCGACATGGTCCGGGCCCTCCGCGAAGGGTCGCTGACGGAGCGAAATCCCCTCGGTGCGTCGTCGAACCCCGGCTCGGGGCGGTCTCCGGTGGCGCCGCAGTGGCCCACGCCGTCCCCAACGCCGTCCCCGACGCCGTCCCCCTCGCCATCGTCGGCGTCGTTTCCACCGGCGCCCTCATGGATGGGGCAGTCGTCGGGTCAACCTGCCCAGTCCCCTCCAACGGCGCAGCCCGCTGCCGGGGGGCGTCGCAGTGGCATGCAGGTGACGTCCCTGGGTGGTTCGTCGACGTCGCAGTCGGTGCCGGCGGTCCCCCAGCGCCCGTCGACGGTGTCGGCGACGCTGCCGGCAGCCCCCATGCGGCCGTCGATGGAGTCGGCGCCCATGCGGCCGTCGACTGAGTCCGCGACCCTGCCGGCGGCGCCCGGGCGTCCGGTGACAGAGGCGCCGCCGAAGCCCCAGCCTCCCCAATCCTCATGGTTGGCCGTCGCCGTGGGGACCTTCGGGGCCCTGGTGGTGGTGATGGGCATCGCGTTTTCGTCGATGACGCCGCCCCCGGTGCCGCGGGCCTTTGTGAGTTATCTCGACCCGGCTGGGTTCAGCGTCGTCGTGGCCGACCCGGCCCACGTCCCCGTCGGCCGGGCGTCCGAACAGCTCGACCAGGCCAACCCGAAGCTCCTGAAGGCTGGCGAGCTCGAGGTGGCCGCCGTTGCAGCGCCCGTGCTTGAAGAGCGCCTGAAGAGCAGCGGTGTCTGGGCGCGGGCCTCGTTGCCGTCGACGTCGAAGGCCAAGACCGCGGCGATGTTGCCCTTGATCATCGTCGCCATCGGTTTGTTGGCGCTGGCGTTTGCGGTGCCGAGCGTGTTGATGCGGGCGGGTGGCCGCCGGCTTGGGCTGCAGGGCGTGCTGATGGCGCTGTCGGTCGCCCTGGTGCTCATCATGTTGCAGCGTGGTGGCTTGTCGTGGCCGGGATACGCGGCCTGGTCCAACACCCCCCGCCTGGAGTGGCGCTGAAAAGCGAAGTTGTCGGCGTATGTGTTCGAATTCGACCACGAAGTGGTCGAATAGTCCTTATTATTCAAGTCGTTGGCGCTGCGCCAAAGACTTGAATCTGAACGATTTTTCCCCGGCAGTGTTGGCTGTCGGCCGCCCACATTGCCCTCCACATCACACACGACGGCAGGTCGATGCGTTTTCATGCACCAGAAATCGAAGATGAAGCCTGGTGCCCGGCGGCCCTGCGCGACGGCCTGACGGACTTCCTGCAGGTGGCGTCAGAAACCATGCGCCTCTACGACGGCGCCACCCCGGTGGTGGCCGACGTCATGCGCCGCCACGGGACCAGCCGCATCGTGGATTTGTGTTCTGGCGGCGGTGGGCCCGTGCAGCGGCTCTTGTCCCACGTCGTCGTCGAGCCCGGCCTGGGCGACGCCAGCGCCGTGCTGACCGACCTGTACCCCAACATCGACGCCTTCAACGGCGCGGTCGCCCGCGGTGGCGGCCGACTCCAGGCCCGCACCGAGAGCGTCGACGCCGCCGCCGTCCCCGAAGACCTCGTGGGCGTGCGAACGATCTTCAACGGCTTTCACCATCTGCGCCCCGCCATCGCCCGCCGCGTCGTCGAGGACGCCGCCCGCAAGCGTCAACCCTTCGTGTCGGTGGAACTCGTAGAGCGCCGCCTCCTCACTGTGGCCATGGTGATGGGCACGCCGCTGGCGACGGTGTTGCTGACGCCGTGGTCAAAGACGGTGTCGCCCCTGCGACTGGTCCTGACCTACCTGCTGCCGGTGATTCCCCTGGGCGTCTTGTGGGATGGGCTCATGAGTTGCCTGCGCAGCTATTCGGAGTCGGAGCTGCTCGCCATCGTCGACGGCTTGAGCGACGACAGCTACAGCTTCCGCGTCGAGCGCGTCGGGGTTGCCTGGTTGCCCGCCCGGCTGACGATGCTCATCGGCGAGCCGCGCTGAGCAGCGTCGTCGACGACGTCATCGTCACTCTTGCAGAGGGTCTGGGTCAGCTCTTTTGCAGGCCCGTCAGCAGTTCATCCACCGCCGCGAGGTCGAGCTTCTTCTTTTTGGGAAGCTCGGCTCGGCCACCCTGGCGAATGGCTTCGGTGGTGGCGGCGGCGACCGCCTCGGCCTGCAGCGTGACGCCGAGGTTGGCGGCGACCTGCAGCATGAGGGGACCGTCGACGACCTGTCGCCGGGCGAGAAACGCTTCGAACAGGGCGTTGTCGGCGAGGGTGTTGATGACCCGGGGAATGCCGCGGCTGAACTCGTGGAGGGCGCCGACGGCGTCGTTGTCAAACAACATGCGTGAGGCGCCCGCCAGGCGCAGCCGGTGTTTGACGTAGGCCTCGGTGGCGTCGTGATCGAACGAACTCAGCCGCACCCGCAAGGCCACCCGCTGGGCCAGGGGCGGGTCGAGCAGCAGGTTCTGCTCAATCTCAGGCAGGCCGAAGAAGACAAACGTGATCAGTTTGCGCTCGGGGACCTCGAGGTTGAGCAGCCCGCGCAGCTCCTCCATGAGCTCGCGGGTCTGGAGCATCTGGGCCTCGTCGATGAGGACGACGGCCTTCTTGCCCGACTCGTAGATCTGGATGAGGCGTTGGTAGAGCTGCCCGAGCAGGGTGAGCTTGTCGGTCGCCGGGTCTTGCACGCCGAGTTGCAGGGCCACCCGCCGCAGCAACCACCCCGAGGTGATGCCCGAATGGATGATGACGAGGAGGGCTGCTTCGTAGCGGTCGTCGGGCAGGGCATCGAGCATGCGCCTGGCGAGGGTGGTCTTGCCCGCGCCGATATTGCCCACCAGCAGGGCCAGTCCCTTCATGCTGTCGACGGCGTAGGTGAGGCGCGTCAGGGCCTCTGCATGCTGCGACGAGTTGAAATAGAAACGGCTGACGGGAGCGTTGGAAAACGGCTCCTGTTTCATCCCGAAGTAGTCCACGTAGTTCATCGTCAGACGTAGTCGATGTTCTTGTGGCGCCCATCACCGCCACCCTGGTGGGCAACGGAGGCGGCGTCGATATCGCCGTGGGCCTTGATGAGGGCCTGGATGCGACGATCGAGGTCAGGAGAGGTGCCGCCGAGCAGCTTGCTGCGCTTGAGGGCCGAAAGAGCGAGGGGCCCCTTGTTCATGTGGTCGACGAACACGATGCCCCGTTGGTACTCAGCGGCCGCCTGTTGGGCCTGTGACGCCGTCGGACTGCCAACCGCACGATCGAAGGCCGCCAGTGCGTCGTCGGCGCGACCCTGATCGATGCGCACCAGGCCAATCAGAAACCAGCTGTCAGCGGCTCTGGTGGCGGCCTTGGCGGCGGTCTCGAATTCTCCCACAGCGTCGTCGAGGAGACCCATCTCCCGGTAGGCGATGCCGAGGTCGTAGTGGGTGGCGGCGTCGTCTTCGGGGACGGTCTCGGCGATGCCCTTTTTGAACTGGGAGAGCACCTCGGCCACGGAAATCTGACCGGGGTCGGACATCTCGGGGCTTGGACCCGCTTCGGAGGCGACGTCGTCAATGAGCCGTTGCTGCCAAGGGGGCGGCGGCTCGGGTTCGCCGGCCTCTTTGGCGGCCACCCGCGCCAGCATGTGCTTCACACGCTCGGAGTCTTCGATCTCCTCGAGAATGGGCTCGAGAATTTCGCGGGCCTCGTCGAGGAGTTCCTGCTGAATGAAGAACTCGGCCTCGGCGAGCTCGTCGGGGAAGAACGTGTTGGCCGGGTCGTCCTCGAAGCCCCGCTCGGGGGCAAACAGCGCCCGGCTCTGGGACATGCCATCGGGGATGTCGTCAGCTGAGGCGAGGGGGGCTGCAAAGGGCGGGGCCGAAGCGAGCTCTTCAACGGCGTCGGCGTCCATCGACGCCAGGGACGGAATGTCGCCAAATGAGAAGGCCCCGGTGACCTCGGGGTCGCCATCGAAGTCGCCAGCGTCGCCGACGGGCGCCGGCGAGGCCAGCATGGCCTTGACGTCGTCGGGGAGGTCGAACTCGTCGGGATTGAACTCCTCGGGGCGCGCCGAACCGGGGTTCGTGAAGTCGTCGACGATGGCTTCGCCGGTGGCCTCGGTCATGACCGGGGGCCGAATGTAGCCGGTGTCGTCGCCCACCATGGGAGGCGCCGCCCGGCGCTCGCCAGTCTCCAGGAGGCTGTCGTCGGGGACGGGTCGCGTCGCCGTCGGCTTCGGCAGGGCCGCGATTTGCTTCTGCCAGTCGGTGCCGCCGTAGGCGACGGTGCGCTCCCCGAAGTCGTCGTCGTCTCCCGGCGGGGCGGCTGCGGGCGGGCCCTCCTGGGAGGCGGCGCGGGCAAAGGTCTCAAGTTCACCAAGCTCGTCGTCAGACAAGCGCAACACGGGTCCGGCCTCGATGGGGCGATGGGTCGGCAGGGCCTCTTGCACGGCCTGGGCTGCCAGTGCGTCCAACATGCCGGCGTCGTCGTCGAGGAACGGCGCCGGGGCCCTTGCTGCCAGCACGGGCAGGGGCTCGTCCTCCGGTTCGGCGGTGAGCACGTACTCGTCGGCTGGCATGCCCTCTTCAGAGCCCAGGGGCGGTGCCAGGCCCACCGGGGCCGGGTGGTTGTCGGCGGCCAGCGCCGACCGGACCAATGCATCAGCGTCGGCCTGCAGGCTGCCGTCGTCGGGCTCCACCAGCATGAGCTCCGGCACGGACGGCGGGCGTCGACGAGGGGCGGCCACCGCGTCGAGGGGCAGATTCATGGTGGGCGCGTCGTAGTCTTCATCCGCCGGGAGTGCTGCGGGGACGCCGCCACGTCGTGCTGGCTCAAGAGGCTCGTCGAGGGGCTCGTCAAAGGGCTCGTCGACGGGGGCCGGCTGGGCCGACCGACGCTGGGGGACGGGTTCGTCGAATGGTTCGTCGAACGGCTCGTCGACGGGGGGCGGCGGTGGTGCCGGTGCCGGGGCTCGTTGGGAAGGCTGACGCGACGGCGTCACCACCATCGATGGCACCGATGCCAACATGTTGGGGGCCCGACGAGCGTCCACCAGGGTCGACAGGTCCGGTGGCGGGTCCTCCTCCACGAGGATGACCTCGCCCTCCATGGACTGGGGGGCTTTGGCGACGGCCCTGGGGGGGGGCGGCGGCGGCGGCGGCGTGGCCAGGCGCGCCAACTCAGCGGTCCATTCGGCGACCTTCGGGTGGGCGATTTCCCCACCTTTCTCGACCATACGGCGGAGGGTGTCGTTGGCAGCGGCCTTCTGCCCGGTCTTGTTCTGGAGCTGGCGGAGCTTCTCAAGGGCGGGCAGGTGATCGGGACGCAGCTCGAAGATCTTGTTCAGATGCTCGATGGCTTTGTCGCGCAAGCCGTACTTCACGTAGACGTCGGTCTCTGTGAGCAAGCGTTGGAGCTGTTCGTCCTCGGGAGTCATCCGGGGACCGGCGGGTGCCGCTGCCGCTTGTGGCGACGCGGCAGCCGTGGCGACGGCGGTGGCTTGCCGACGACCCAGGTCAATCTCGGCGTCGTCGTCACCCGGGGTCAGGCTCAGCACCCGTTCCCACATGGCCCGCCCCTCGGCGTGGTTGCCGTCGCCGTCGTGGATGCGCGCCATTTCCTTGTAGACAGACACGGTCTTCAGGGTCTGATCCAGGGCCAGAAACGCGCTGGCGATGAGCCCAAGGACCTCGAGATCCCGGGGCGCCACCTGAAAGCACAACTGGAGCTTGGCGAGGGCGCTCTTGGCCTCGCCGCGCTTCATGTAGATGATGCCCAGCTCACGGGCCATGTCGACGGCGGTGGGCTCCCAGGCAAAGACCTTCTCGCCCGCCCGCAGGGCGTCGTCGTACCGCTCCTGGGCTTTCAAGAAGCCGAAGGCCTGGCGCATTTCCGAGACGGCCTCCTGGACCATCCCCTGGTGGAAAAACAGCTCGGCGACCTTCACCCGTGACTGCAGGTTCTCGGGGTCGAGATCGACCATGCGCTTGAGCACGCCGAGAGTTTCGCGACTGCGCCCCTGCTGCTCGTACAGCACCACCACCTGCTGGTAGTGGTGCAGGCACTGGGAGCCATAGCCCATCTGCTGGTAGAGCTCGGCCAGGCGCATGTGCAGTTCAGGGGTCGTGGCGTCGACGGAGAGCATCTGCTTGAAGACCGCGACGGCCTTCAGGAAGAAGCCCTGATCGGAGTAGATGGACGCGGCCCGGTCGTAGGCTTCGAGGGCCTCTTTCCGCTTGCCCATCTTGACGTGCAGGGTCTCGGCAATCTTGAGCAGGGTGCGGACGTCTTTGGGGTCTTCAGCCGTGAGCTTCTGGAGCTCGACGATGCCCTTGTCGAACTTCCCGGTGGCGAGAAGCTTCATCGCGCCTTCGTAGACCTTGTCCCGATTGATGGCCAAGCAGCGCTCCGAAACGACCCGAACCCGACGACAACGACACCGACGACGGCAGCGACGAACCTCGTCGCCTTGCGGCAAGACTGCCGGACCGACCGACACCGCGACGACGATAGGGGGCACCCCATGGGGGGTCAAGCTTGTGGGTCGGCCCGCCCGGACCCGTTCACCGGACCCTGGCGCATCGGCGTACCGCCCCACCTCGAGACACCGACGTGTCGTCCGGCTCGTCGCTGTCTCACTCTTGACTTGGGCCGTTTGCCTCTACCGGCACGGCCACGTGCTGCGCGGTTCCGTCCGCGGGGCGTATCTGGCATGGGGGACCCATGGTTGCTGAGTCCGGCTCTCCCTCCTCGATCTCCTCGATCCATGACGCTGGCCCCCGGCTCGGCCAGCGGTTCTTGAGCTTCGTTGTCGAGCGACACCCATTTGCATGGGGCGCTGCGAAAACCACGTGGGCCACCGTTGGCACCGAAACCGGCGACCCCGACGCCATTGCGGTCCTCGGCATGACCGTGGCCCGCACGGTGGCCGAGTACCTGCCGATGCCCGACCGTGATCTCCCCGAAGCCCAGCCCTTTGTCGACGTCTCCGCCCGCCACGGCGTCGAAGTGGCCCGCCTGGCCCGGGACATCGAGGCCTTCTTCGCCCGCGAGGCCATCGCGGCCTCCATCACCGACGACGAGAAGCTCTGGCTCCTGCGCGGCATCATCCTGACCCGCGCCGTCGACAACAAGATGAAGCAGCTCTTCCTGTCGTCGGCCATGCGCTACGGCGACAAGGGGTTCCAGGGCAAAGGATTTCGTTCCCTGGGCCAGGAGGCCATCTACGGCGCCGCGTTGCGCTTGCGCCGTGGCGTTGAGTGGGTCCGCCCGGGTGGCTGGGCGGGCGATGTGGTCGGTCCATTGATCCGCGATCTCGGCGTCTCCCTCGCCTTCACCGACGACGTCGACATGTGCTTGAACGCCCAGGTGGGCAAGGCGGGCGCCCCCAACGACGGCCGCGATCTCCACCTCGGCCAGCCCGAGCGTGGCGTGTTCATGGTGGCCGCTCCCCTGTCGATCGCCACCTGCACGATGACGGGGGCGGCCCTTGGTTTTGCCCGCAAACAGCAGGATCGCGTCGCCGTGTCGTTCATTGGCGAGGGTGGCAGCTCCCTCGGGGAGTGGCACGAGGCCATCAACCTCGCGGCGGTCCACAAGCTGCCCATCATCTACTGCGTCGAGAACAACCAGACGGCGTTGTCGACGCCCCTGCACCAGCAGAGCAGGGTCCGCACCTTCGCCGACAAGGCCCTTGGCTACGGAATTGACTGCGTCACCGTCGACGGCACCGACGCCATGGCCATCGCCGCCGCCTTCGCCTGGGCCGCCGAGCGGGCCCGTCGCGGTGATGGGCCAACCCTCATCGAGACCGTGGCCATGCGCATGTGTGGGCACGCCCACCACGACGACATGCTCTACCTGGGGGGCGATCCTGCCTTGTCCTTCGAACTGCCGCCGACCCCCGAGAAGGGCTACGTCGACCGCGCCAAATACGCCCGCTGGGCGGAACGGGACCCCCTCGAGCGCCTCGCCGCCACCCTGAAGCAGCAGAAGCTCATCGACGACCGCGGCGTGCTCGCCCTCCAGGCCGAGATGACCCAGCGGGTGGACGCCGCCGCCGCCGCCCTCGTGGAGCGCCCCTGGCCCGAGCCCGCCCTCGCTGGTCGGGGCCTGTACAGCGACGGCACCGTCGTCGTCCGCGCCTCCCTGGAGGCGGTGCCGCCCCTGTCGTCGTCGTCGCTGTCATTGTCGTCGCTGTCATTGTCGTCGTCGTCGTCGTCGTTGTCGTCGTCCTCGACGACCAACCTGCGCGTCATCGAGAGCGCCCCGCCGTTTGATCCCAAAGGCGCGACGTTTCTGGATGCCTGCGGTCAGGGGCTCAAGGAGGTCGTCGAGGCCATCCCCGATGCCTTCGTCCTCGGCGAGGACGTGGCGCCCCCCTACGGCAACGCGTTTCTGCTGCTCAAGCCGCTCCTCGAGAAGCACGGCGACCGCCTGTTGAACATGCCCATCGCCGAGGGGGCCATCATTGGCGCCTGCGTCGGGGCCGCCCTGGTGGGCTGCCGGCCCATCGGCGAAATGCAGTTCAATGATTTTGTGGCCTCGGGCTTCAACCAGCTCGTGAACAACGCTGCCAAGCTGCGCTACCGGGCCGGCACCAACGTGCCCATGGTGTTGCGCATGCCCTGGGGCGGGCTCCGTCGCGCGGGGCCCTTTCACTCCCAGGACACGAGCCCCTGGTTCTACCGGACGCCGGGCCTGAAGATCGTGGCCCCGTCGACGCCCCACGATGCCCGGGCCTTGATGATGACGGCGGTCCTCGACGACGATCCGGTGCTGTTCTACGAGCACATCGGCCTGTACCGGGAGCCGCGCATCAAGCAGATGCTGCCGGCGTTTCGGCCCCACATCCCCCTGGGACAAGCGGCCTTCCGTCGTCTTGGCGACGACCTCACCCTCATCAGCTACGGCGCCTACGTCCACAAAGCCGTGGCCGCCGCCGACACCCTCATCGGCGATGGCATCAGTTGCGAGGTCCTCGACCTGCGTTCCCTCGTGCCCCTGGATTGGGCCCGCATCGAGGCCAGCGTGCGTCACACGGGCAAGGTCATGCTCGTCGGCGAAGACAGCCGCACGGGGTCGATCTTGGAGTCCATCGCCAGCCGCATCGGCGAATCCCTGTACGAGCACCTCGACGGGCCCGTGCGCGTGCTGGGCTCGCTCGACACGCCGGTGCCCTACAGCCCGAGCCTCGAGGACGAGTTCCTGTTGGGAGAGGATCACATCGTCTACGCGGCCCGGGAACTCGCTTCATGGTGATGCTGACGTCGACGGCGGCCGAACATCACAATCACGGAACGCAGGATCGTGATCGCGCGCATGGGCCTCCCGATGTGCCGAACGCGGCAGGTGGTACGGTCCCACGTATGCGCACTCCAATGACTGCCGTGGTCGTTTCATTCGCCTGTCTCGGCCTGAGCGCCCTGGGCGCCTGCGAGACGGCCACCCTGGAGCTGCGGGAACTCGCGGGCGACGGCAATCCGTGTGCCGTCGTCGACGACTGCTGCGTCGTCGTCGACCCCTGCAACGCCGAGGCCTTCCTCGTCACCACCGACGAATTCGATGTGGCCCGAGACCTGGTGGACACCCGCCAGCAGGACCTGTGCGTCGACTGCATCCTGCCCGTCGTCACCACCGAGTGCGTCGAGGGCAGGTGCGTCGGCAAGGCCTTCGCACCTGGCGAAGTGACCTACGCCGAAGGGCAGCCCCTTGATTCCTGTGGCGCCCGCGAAGTCGTCAACGCCGAAGCCGACCTCAACGTCACCTTCGCCGAGGTCGAAGACGGCGTCGCCACCTGCGGCAGCGGGCCCATCTAATGGGTATTGGCGGATAGTTGTTGTTATTCAGGCACTTGGCCGGACGCCGAGTGCTTGGGTCTCAGCCCCGGGGCTGCCAGGTCGTGCGCAGGGCCTGCCATTGCTCGAGGAGGGCTTTTTCCTCGTCGCGCAGCTCGGGGGGCATGGCCACCACGAGTTCCACCGTCAGGTTGCCGCGATCGCCGTCTTTTTTCGGCAGGCCCTTGCCCTTGAGGCGCAGCTTGGAGCCCGAGGTGCTCGCGGGCGGCACCGTCAGCTTCACCTCGCCGTCGAGGGTGGTGAAAGACACCTTGGTGCCAAAGGCGGCCTCCCACGGTGTGATCGGCAGCCGGGCGGTCAGGTCGGCGCCGTCGACCGTGTAGCGGGGATGGGCCGCAAAGCGCAGCGTCAGCAGCAGGTCGCCGGGTGGCCCGCCCATGACCCCGCGATCGCCCTCGCCCCGCAGCCGGATCTTCATGCCGTCGCGGGCGTTCTTTGGGACCTTGATGCTGAGGATCTTCTCCTCGATACGGCGGCCACCGTCGGGTCCCATGACGGGATGCTGCAGGGTGATGCTCTTGGTGACACCGTCGAAGGCGTCCTCCAGGCTGATGGTCATCTCGGCTTCGCGATCGCTGCCGCCCTGGGGAGGCTGTTGATCGAAAGGGTCCCGACCACGACGGGGACGGCCGCCGCCGCGAGCGCCGCGGGCCCCGGCCTGGTTGGCGAAGTACGTGTCGAAGAAGTCCGAGAAGCCCGTGGGCTGGCCCCCCATGCCGCCGCCGGACTGGGACCAATCGACGTTCTGCCAGCCCGCAAACGGGTTGCCGCCGGCGGCCGATCCCATGTCGGGCTCCTTCCACGAGGCCCCCAGGCGGTCGTAGCGCTTGCGCTTGTCGGGATCTTTGAGGACCTCGTAGGCCTCGCCCAGTTCCTTGAACTTGTCTTCAGCGGTCTTGCTGCCGACGTTGACGTCGGGGTGGTACTTCTTGGAGAGCCGCCGATACGACTTTTTGATCTCGTCGGCGGTGGCCGTCCGTGGCACTTCAAGGGTCGCGTAGTAGTCCCGAAATTGCATACCCGGGAGATGTAGTCACCATGACGACACCGTCAAACGCTCCAGTTTTCCTGGTGTCGCCGCCGCGACTGGACTGGACCATCCGCGGCCGGGCCAACGTCTTCGCCAAGGCTGCCACCACCATCCCCAGCGCCGAGGCCGCCCGGGCGGACTGGATCGCTGTGTGCGACGCCGTCGAAGGCGCCGGTGGGGTCTGCGCCGTGGTCGACAACGACGACGATGCCACCCTGACGGGATTGCCCTATTGCGCCGAAGCCGGGGTCTGCGGGCGGGATCCCGACAGCGGCGACGCCGTCTTCGTCCTGCCGAATCTGACCCCGCCCCATCGCCAGGGTGAGCCTGTCGTCGTCGGCCCCGCCGTGGCCCGTCTGGGGCTGCGCACGGTGCACATCCCCGCCGACGTGCCCTTTGAGGGGCAGGGCGACGTGATCCGCCTCGGCGACCGCTTTGTGTGTACCGGGGGCATCGGGCCCTGGGCCCGCACCTCCCCCGACGCCGCCCTCTACTACCGGGACCTCCTGCCGGGACCCTGGCTGACCCTGACGTTCCACGCCGACCCCTGGTTCCACGGCAACACGTTTCTCGGCGGCTACACCGGCGGCGGCGACGCCCTGGTGGTGGTCTGCGACGACGCCCTGCTCGGGGATGGACCCGGCCTCCTTCGGCAGTTTGTCGACGGGGCCCGGGTCTTGCCGATCAGCCGCGACGACACCTTGACCTACGCCACCAACGCCCTGCAGGTGGGCTCGGTCGTGCTGGCCCCGGCCGGGGTCCCAGACGTCGTCATCGACGCCTGGCGCAGCCTGGGGCTGACGGTGCGCTTGCTGGAACTGCCCGCCCTGTTTCGCCAGGGTGGGGGCGCCGCCGTGTGCCTGACCAACCGCCTTGACGGTGTCGCCGTCGACGCCGTGCCCGCCGACATGCGCCTGCGGGCCTGGAAGGAGCGCCAGCGATGACCGCCAGCACGACGACGACGACCGCAACAACACCGACAACACCGACAACACCGACGACCCTGGTGCCCTTTGTCTTTGGCCATGGCCCCTGGCTCGACCGCTGGCGGGGCCTCGTGCCCGCGATGGACGACGCCAGCGACGCCGTCGCCCTCGACGTCCTCGACAGCGGCACCACGCGCTTCTTCCGGCTGATGGGGGCTGCCAATGCCCGCGCCTTTGGCGACATGGGCATGCCCGCCTGGGTGCAGCTCGACTGCGCCACCTTGCCGACGGCCATGATCGGCTTCGCGCGCCCCGCCCGGGAGCTCGACCGGGCCATCGTCAACGACCTGTGCGTCCGCGCCGATGTCGACGCCGTCGACGACGAGCAGTTGGTGCCGGTGGCCGAATACACGGCCCTGTGCACCCCGGTGGCCGGCGACGTCGTCGGCTTCTCGCTCTTCTCGCTGGTGCCCGGGCTCGGCGTGCGGGCCAAGGCCCTGGCATTGCTCGTGATGGGAGCGAAGACCCAGACGGGCATCACCCAGATCGACAACATCGCCTTGAAGACCCACGCCCGCTTCGGCCCCCTCGAGGTGGTGCGCCTCGGTGTCGAGGTCCATTCGCGGCCCACGACCACCCTCGTCTACCGCCTGACGGTGCCCGATGAGGCCACCCTTGGGGCGTTGTCGACGGGGAAGGCGACCCGGGTGCCGTTTGCCGGTGCCACCCGCAGCGTCAACCGCAGTGAACTGCGGGCCGGTGACCGCATCGTCGACGTCGCTGGCGGTTCGTTTGTCGTCGTCGCCGACTGAAGGGACCGCCGCAAACCTGAAACGGGGCTATTGGATTTCGCAGGGCGCCACGACCGGGCAACAGCCGCCGGCGCCGTTGCAGCCAAACTGACAGGTCAGCAGCGTCGACGTGCACTGCCCGGCGACGCAGGCGAGGTCGGTCTCACACGGATCGCTGATGCTGCAGTCGCCGACGTCGACGCAGGCGTCGCAGCGGGCGGCGGCCTCGTTGCACAACGGTGAGGCACCGCCGCAGGGGTTGCCGCCTTGCACGCACAGGTTGGTGGCCGAGCAGATGGCGGGGCCGTTGCAGAACACGGTGTCGTCGACGCAGTCGGTGTTGGCGAAGCAGGCCGCACAGGCATCGGTCGCCTCGCTGCACACGAGGTCGGCGCAGGGTGGTCCGCTGTCGACGCACAGGCCGGCGCCGTTGCAGGTCTGCTGCCCGTTGCAGAACAGGGCATCGTTGCTGCAGTCGCTGGTGCTCAAGCAGTCCACACAGGTGTCGGTGCTCTCGCGGCAGAGGTCGGGGCAGGGCGATCCACTCTGGCCGCACCGACCATTGGCCAGGCAGACCGCGGCGCCGTTGCAGAACAGGGCGTCGTCGTTGCACTGGCTGTTGTCGAGGCATTCGTCGCAGCGGTTCAGGGCTTCGTTGCAGCGGGCGGTGACGCCGCCGCACGGGGACCCGGCGGGGACACAGGCTCCCTGGGTGCAGATGGTGGCGCCGTTGCAGAACGCGCCGTCGTCTTTGCAGTCGGCGTTGTCGGTGCAGGCGATGCAACGGTTTCTGACCTCGTCACATTCGGCGCCGCCGCACGGGGTACCGGCGTTGCCGCAGGTGCCGTCGATGCAGGCGGTGGGACCATTGCAGAACAGGCCGTCGTCGCTGCAGTCGGCGACGGCGTCGCATTCGTTGCAGGCGTTCGTCGTGGCGCTGCAGCCGTTTTCACAGACGGGCGCTGGACCCGCCACGCAACTGCCCGCCACACAGCGCTCCCGGCCATCACAGAAGGCGGTGTTGTCGCATTCGGTGTTGCTGGTGCAGGCGCAGGCGCCGTCGGGCTCCTGGCACAGGGGCTGCGTTGCGGGACACACCACGGCGGGCCCCGGGCCGCAGGCGCCGTCGCGGCAAACCTCGACACCATTGCAGGCGAGGCCGTCGTCGCAGTCGGCGTCGGCGGTGCACACGCAGACTTCGAGGACGCTGTTGCAGGTGGCGGTGGGGGCTTCGCACGTCGTCACCCCCGGGGTGCACACGTCGTCACGCCCGCACAGCTCGGTGCCGTTGCAGGCAATTCCGTCGTCGCAGTCGGTGGTGGCGGCGCAACGACACACATCGTTGGTCTCGTCGCAGCCGTTGGCGCAGGTGGGGCCAGCCTGGCACACGCTGTCGACGCAGAACTCGGCGCCGTTGCAGAACACACCGTCGTCGCAGTCGCTGGGGAGCACGCAGGCCACGCAGGCATCGGCGGCTTCGTCGCAGCGGGGGGTGGTGCCGGTGCAGACGGTTTCCTCGACGACGCAGCGGTCGTTGATGCAGCGCTGCTCGCCGGTGCAAAACAGATCGTCCACGCAGTCGAGGTCGCTTGCACAGGGGAGGCCTTCGCCCTCGCCCTCGCCTTCGCCTTCGCCCCCACCAACCAGATAGCCCGGCGTCGGCACACATTGGCCGGTCTCGCAGACGTAGCCATCACAACTTGTCGACGACGAGCAGGGGCGCCCGTAGCGCGCATCCGCCGGGAGTTCGCAGCCCACGATGCCAGTGGCGACAGTGACGACAGTGACGATAGCGACGACAGTGACGACAGTGACGACGCCAGCCAGCCATGACCCGCCCCACGCCGAGATGTTTCCAGAAGCGTGGTTCATTCGCTGTTCTCCCCGTCAGGGCCGCCAGGTGTTCGACCAAGGACGAAGGCAGTGCCTGCAACCATGGCGGTCAGGCCCAGGGCCGCGGCGGCGCTGCCGACGACGACGAGGGCGCTGCCCCATCCCTCCCACTCGGCGCGGGCGGTGGCCTGGGCTTGCTGCAACGCCGACGCATCGGCCTTGTCGGCTTCGGCGGCCGTGATGGCGGCGCTGGCCGCCGCATGGTTCGACCAGGGCAGGGAGCCAAAGCCCACCATCACCGCGCCGGCGACGGCGATGAGGGTGCCGCTGCCAGCGGTGACAGCCCCGATGGTCCCCATGGGCGGCGACGACGGCGGCGCTGCCCGGGGCGGCGCCTCGACCGCTGGTTCAGGGGGCGCTTCGACGACGGGCGGCGGCGGCGGCGGCATCGGCGGGCACGGTGTCCCGGCCCCGGTCTTTTGGACCTGGGCCTTCAGGGCCCGCACGCGGGCTTTGCCGTCGCGCATCTGGGTCTTGTCGCCCTCGGTGGCCAGTCGTTGGTGGAGCCGCAGGGCGGAGGCCCAATCTTTGGCGTACTCGGCGGCCTGGGCGGCGTTGACGACGAGGGGCGCCGCCGGCTCGGCCCCATCGGCGGCCTCGAAGAGGTGCATGGCGAGGCACCACTCCTCCCGCTCGACGGCCTCAAACGCCGCCGCCTCCAGGGAGACCGCATCACCGGATGCTTGCGGCACCGTCGTCGTCGCTGTCGTTGTCGTCGTCGTCGTCGTTGGTGCTTTGGGTGTCGTCGTTGCTTTCGGTGCCGTCGTCGGCTTCGGGAGCGTGCCTGTCCCGAGGGCTGTGGTCGGCTTTGCGGTCGGGACCGGCGACGTCGGCAGCGCCGTCGCCGGTGCTGCCACCAGCGCCAGCGCCATCACCAGGGTGGTGAGGCCTTTCAAGCCGCTCACGGCGTCTCCGTGGTGCGCACGCGCTTGAAGGCCGGCCTGGTGGCGGGCGGGACCTTCGCCGTCGCCGGCACGGTTCCCGTCGTCGTCGTCGTCGGACCAGTCCCCGTCGTCGGACCAGTCCCCGTCGTCGGACCAGTCCCCGTCGTCGGACCCGGTGTTGCCGACAGGACCGGGGGGCCCGCCACCACTGGCTTCACAGGGGGCTTCTGGCTGGCCGGCACGCCGGGTTCCACGACAGGTTCCACAGCGGGTTCCACGACAGGTTCCACGACGGCCGGCGTCGGCAGGGTCGGCAGGGTCGGCAGGGTCGGCACCTCGAGGGGACGAACGGGGGACGTCGTCACCGCCACCGCGGGCGTCACCGCGGGGCCACGAAACGCCGTGACGGCGGCCACAGCGACCACCACGATGGCCATGACGACGACGGCAGCCAGGGGCCATGCTGCCGGGGCAGCTGTCGGGGCTGGCGTGGCCAGGGTCTGGGGGCGGGGACGGGCCGGTGTCGACGATGACGATGACGACGATGGCTTCGATGGTCGCGACGACGACACCGACGACGACACCGACGACGACACCGACGACGCCGGCATGGTGGCAAAGGCGTCGGGCTCACGCCCCGGGCCGGCAACGCCGGGGTGGGTCGGCTTGGTGCTCGTCACCGGTGCGAGGGACAGCTCGGTGAAGGTCTCGTCGGCATTCGTCAGGACGGCGGCGGCCAGCGACGGCGCGGTCAGCACGTCGGGGACGTCGCGCATGGCGCTGTCGAGGGCGTCGGCGAGCTCCCGCATGGACTGCCAGCGGTGCTCGGGGGACTTTTCGAGACAGCGCAGCACCACGCTGTCGATGGCGGCTGGAAAGCGGGGATTGGTGACCCGCTCGAACATCGACGGCGGCCTGGCGGTGAGTTGGTGGCGCACGATGTCCGACAGGCTCTCGACCTCCCAGACACTGACCCCGGTGAACATCCGGTAGAGCACCACGCCGAGGGCGTAGATGTCGCTGCGGGCGTCGATGGTGCCCGCCGAGAGCTGCTCTGGCGACATGAACGGCAAGGTGCCCAGCAGGGCGCCGGCCTGGGTCAGGCCCCGGGTCTGCTCGTCGTTGGTGAGCTTGGCCACGCCGAAGTCGAGGATCTTGGCGGTGTCTGGATCGCCGTCCTCGTCGACGAGCATGATGTTGGCGGGCTTGAGGTCGCGGTGGATGACGCCGAGATCGTGGGCGGCCTGCATGCCCCGACAAATCTGGCGGACGATGTGCACCACCCGCTCGGGGGCCATGGGGCCGCCCGCACGCTGGCTGTGGCTCATGACCTTGGACAGCGCCTTGCCGGCCAGCAGCTCCATGACGATGAAGACTTCGCCGTCGTCAGTGGTGCCGAGCTGGATCACCTGGGCGACGAAGCGGCTCTTGATGCGGGCGGCGGCGCGGGCCTCGCGCAAGAAGCGCTCGCGGATTTCGGCCACGTTGGCGTCGTCGCCGAGGGCATCGAGACCGAGCATCATCTTGATGGCGACGGGGCGGTCAAGGACCGTGTCGATGGCGCGATAGACCACACCCATGCCGCCCGCGCCGAGTTTCTCGACGAGACGGTACTGGCCCAGTTCCCGCGGCAGCTCACGCGCCATGACGACGATGGTGGCGGATCCAGCGGCGCTTCGGCAACTTCTAAGGCTGATGTTCACCATGTACGGTGATGTGGGCGGTACGTCGTCGACGGGAGCCGTGCGCGAGTGCCGTGACCGGGACGTAGTGAATACATATCGCGCCGCGGATTTTCGGCGTGAGCAAGGCGCGGCGCAGGGCTGGCCCTCGTGGCCAGACCGAGCACGCAACGACGCTCACGTCGAAAAGAC
>Ga0247834_1002877_pt1 | contig 24669 bp, 12 predicted proteins | sample LaCruzMarch2015__8_FD_187118 | JGI IMG/M metagenome (GOLD analysis project Ga0247834, IMG submission 187118) | Freshwater microbial communities from meromictic Lake La Cruz, Castile-La Mancha, Spain - LaCruzMarch2015_12m | ecosystem: Environmental > Aquatic > Freshwater > Lake | place: Spain...
GAAGATTATCGAATCTTCTCCATAACGTTGGTGCCTTACCTAGTTATGTGCATCACATCTTATAGCATACAGATCGTCCTACTATCGCGGTACGTGAATATCTACGATACCATGGCGCCTATGTCACATTGTATTTGTATTACAAAATACACTGCCAACGCAGACTCTCGACTCTCTCTACTAGACTATGAATGGAACAAACTCAACCAACCAAACAATTGCAGAACAATCCCTCCAATCTCGGGTGATGACATAATTGGAAATCTCTCCACAACCAAATGATCCTTACCCCTGTCGCAATAGATGCCCATAGAAGAATTGGACCCATGCTATGTCAAAACCTTTATGGCACACCCCCACCTACCATCTACCATACCGCCACAAAAAACAATTTAAACCAAATAGACCCAATAATGAAAAAAGCCATGTATGAATGAGCAACTACCCTTTCAGCCCCCATTGGCATTTTCATTGAAGCAGATCAACAGTGGAAACAACTCCAAGTCAAAAATCAACAACAAAAACAAAAATTCTACAGACTGGGTCCTTCAGCTCCAACATCATCATAGTAAATAACAACAATCCAACAACTTGGACTAGGCATTGTTCATGCCTTCAGCACCCTTCTAAATCCTACAAAAAGCTTGCTATTCACCAAATTCACCATCTTTGACCAGTACAATTTCCTCTTACCGCGCGACCAGATTACGTTTTATGACCTAGAAAATTCCCTCGCAAAGTAAACGACATCGATTTGGCGGGAAATTTGCCACCTCTCATTTTTTTGCTCGGATCTCCATCGAAAGAGCCCGTGCGTCGAAAGAGAGCGGTTGGTCTGCACATTTTTTACTCGCGTACTATCCCCACTACTAACACAACCATGAGCGCCGCTGCCGAAGCTGAAAGCTACGCCTTCTCGGCGGACATCAACCAGCTATTATCGCTGATCATTAACACCTTCTACTCAAACAAGGAGGTATTCCTTCGTGAACTAATCTCGAACTCGAGTGATGCCCTCGATAAAATTAGGTACCAAAGTCTTACCGACACGAGTGTCCTTGATAGTGAGCCGGAGTTACAGATCAAGCTTATCCCCGACAAGGCCAATAATACATTGACCATTGAGGATAGCGGGATTGGGATGACGAAGGTGCGTCGTTTTACCGTGTCATATTACCGATTTCCTCTTTAATATTTTATTGCTTCATCCTTAAATTTTTACTTTCACTAATACTCCCCCCCCCCATCCCCTCGTCATCTCAATAGGCCGACCTTGTGAACAACCTCGGGACCATCGCCAAGAGTGGCACAAAGGCCTTCATGGAGGCATTGACTGCCGGAGCCGACATTTCCATGATTGGTCAATTCGGTGTGGGGTTCTACTCGGCATACCTCGTGGCCGACAAGGTTGAGGTTATGAGTAAGAACAATGATGATGGTGATTGTCACCTTTGGTCGTCTGAGGCCGGGGGGTCCTTCACCGTAACCAAGACGGAAGATTCCGGTCTTGGTCGTGGTACACGCATCGTATTGCACATGAAGGAGGATATGAGTGAATATCTCGAGGAACGTCGGTTGAAGGACTTGGTGAAGAAGCATTCCGAATTCATCGGTTTCCCCATTAAGCTATACAAGGAAACGACGACCGAGAAGGAGGTTACCGATGACGATGATGATGACGAGGAGGAGATGGCCGATGATGATAAGCCCAAGATTGAAGAGGTCAATGAGGATGAGGAGAAGGAGAAGGCCAAAAAGACGAAGAAGGTAAGATTATTTGTTATTCAATATCATACGGATTATTTTTGTCTAACTAAAATATTCTGTCGTACTACTTCTCCAACCACCTCAGATTAAGGAGGTCAGTCATGAATGGGAACATCTAAACAATATGAAACCCATCTGGATGCGCAAGCCCGATGACATTACCCAGGACGAGTACGCAAGCTTCTACAAGTCCATATCCAACGATTGGGAGGAGCATGCTGCCGTGAAGCATTTCAGCGTTGAGGGTCAGCTCGAATTCCGTGCCGTCCTCTTCTGCCCCAAGCGTGCACCCTTTGACATGTTCGAGGGCGGGGCAAAGAAGAAGCATAACCAGATAAAGCTTTATGTGCGTCGTGTCTTCATCCAGGACAACTGTGAGGACCTCATGCCCGAATGGCTAAGCTTTGTTAAGGGTGTCGTTGACTCTGAGGATTTGCCCCTCAACATTAGTCGTGAGACATTGCAACAGAATAAGATTCTGCGTGTCATTAAGAAGAATCTTGTAAAGAAGAGCATTGAAATGTTCACAGACCTTACCGAGAACGAAGATGCGTACAACAAGTTCTATGAGGCATTTAGTAAGAATCTCAAACTTGGCATTCACGAGGATTCGACGAACCGTGCCAAACTTGCCAAACTCTTACGGTACAACTCGACGAAGAGTGGGGATGGTACCACAAGCTTGGATGACTACCTAAGTCGCATGGATGATAAGCAGCCCGGAATTTACTACATTACCGGTGAGTCGAAGCGCAGCGTCGAGACGTCGCCCTTCCTTGAGAAGCTCAAAAAGAAGGGATATGAGGTCTTGTACATGACTGACCCAATTGATGAGTACAGTGTCCAACAGCTCAAGGAGTTTGAGGGGAAGAAACTGATCTCGGCCACGAAGGAGGGGCTCAAGATGGATGAAGATGAGGACGAGAAGAAGGCGTATGAGGAGGCCAAGGCCAAGACTGAGGGTCTTTGCAAGCTCATGAAGGAAGTCTTGGATGACAAGGTTGAGAAAGTCGTGGTCTCGAACCGTCTTGCTGACAGCCCCTGCTGCCTCGTGACTGGTGAGTACGGTTGGTCGGCCAATATGGAACGTATCATGAAGGCGCAGGCGTTACGTGATTCGAGTCAAAGTGCCTACATGACAAGCAAGAAAACGATGGAGATCAACCCTACCAACTCGATTGTTACGGCATTGAGGGAGAAGGCGGATGCCGACCAAAGTGACAAGACTGTCAAGGATTTGATCTGGTTGTTGTATGATACCTCGTTGTTGACGAGTGGTTTCAGTCTCGATGAGCCCGCCACCTTTGCCAGTCGTATTCATCGTCTTGTGAAGCTTGGCTTGAGTATCGATGATGATGCCGATGACGCTGACGATGATGTTATGGATGACCTACCGGCGCTTGATGGCGAGGATGATAATGAGGAGAGTGCCATGGAGCAGGTCGACTAAGAACTTTATTAGGAGGGGGGGGGTTGAGCCATTATGATTAGTTGGAGGTATATAATTAGTCTAATTCCAGTTTCATTGTAATAAACTCCAATACAGAAGATTATGTAGGCGTTGTTACTGAGACCCAATCCACCCCCCCACAACCAGCCTTCCTTCTGAAGACCATAATAGTATATTTATGTAGAAACTTCCACCTTATCATAATTACACACCCTAATAACCTCCCACCCAACCTCATGACTACGCCCGCCACCAATTCACCCCCCTCCGCCGCCGTCGGTACTACTTCCAACGTAGATGAAGCGTGTGAGACTGCAAATCATGATAAGTCCTCCTCCTCCTCTTCCGCAGCAGCAGTATTATCAGTCCTCGACTTTATTGGACCCTCCTCGGCTGTTAAGAATTTGTTTTCATTGCCCTACAATTCCGATCGTAGTGTGAGTGTGGCATGTCATAACATGGGCAATGGTACATTATTGCTAGATTCATGGGAGGATGACTATTTTGGTGTTGTTGCCACGACCATGACTAATAATACCACGCCTGCGATTCCTGCATTGGGCGGGGGGACTAGAGGAAGACGGAGACACCGTCCATCCAGTTGGAATAACTCGGCTCCACGAAATAATAACAACATTGACGGTGATAATAATGATGATGAAGATGATGATGAACGTCAACGTAGGGCATTGGCACTGTATGAATCCACAATTGGTTCAGACACAGATATTGGTGGGGTGGATGAGGATACCGACAATGATGACAAAAACAACACACTTGATTTGGATAAATTGCAAACAAACTGGAAATTAAGTGAGAATGAACGATCGTTGTTGTCATCGTTGTCACTTCTGCTTGATGATAAGGAGGAGGGTGAAATGAAGCATCAACGTCAACTATCTTTGCGAAGTCAGTCAAATAATGAAGACGGAGCCATTATCGTTAGCAGTAGTGACAGGAAAGAGACAATAGCCACGACGAAGAAGAAGGATAAAATTGTCATCGATGAAGAAGATAACAATATTGATCCAATGTTGTATTTGCCTCAGGATTATTTGACCCATTACTCTGGCGTTTCTCTTCCAACTCCACCACGTCAGTATGTCAATTGGAAATTTAGTAATATGAAACTTTTGGTAGGAAGTGACGCGATGATCTATGATAATAGTAACGATAATGGTGGACTGTTAGATGACGATGGAGAAAATGAGAGAGGGGATACAATGCAGTTGTTAAGTGCAGATGACAAAGTCGGAGAACGAACTCCTAAGGCTGTTGACGTGGAAGTCGAAAGAATGACTACTACAATGACAAGATCTAAAACGACAACATCAACAGGATCGTCCCCTCCCACAATTGCCATCCTACTGGCGGATGCAGCCGAACTAAAATCTCAAATGATTGATCACATGGTCAAGACGAATATGGACGATGAAAGAGGATTTTTAGTTGATGAGATGGAGGAGGGAATGAACGACCGTCTTGCCCTATCGCCTCCGCCGCCCTCGTCATACGCAGAAGCTTTATTAAAGCCACCAGCATCGTCAATGTCAAAAGAGGAAGTTAAAATTAGTGTTACTCAGGAGGATGAACACACTGTTTCTGCATTGGACAGTGTTGTAAAACTACAAACTTGTATCATTCCTACCTCGGCAGTTGGACCTGAATGGGCCAATGAGTGGGAAGCACGGCTGGGTTTTATGACACAAGGTTGCACATCGTCACAAAATAATGTGGAACGATCATATTCTTCTCCAACAAATACTAATACAAAGTCCTCTCCCTCTGGTGTGTGTACAGTGTTAGATGCCTACCTTGATAATATAATGGCAAACGTTCCACAACTTGCCTTGATCTTACGTGAGCATGGATTCGTTCAGAATATTAAACTGATGCGAACCGAGGACATCCCATCGCTAATGATGCACCCATCTACACTTAATGGGAGTAATACTGAAGCCACCACTGCCCACCATCACCCTACACCACCACAAATCTTCTCACCGGATATTGTTGAGATGAATGCTGCTATGCTATTACAATTTCTAAAATCGAACTGTACTACTGAGAGCTCAACCTTCCTTGTCCATCGTGCTGCTGGTGAAACGAATATACAATTATTTGATATTAGCAGTATATCGAAGATGCGACAAAGGAAGTGGACATGGTGGCTTGCACTATGTAGCTATAGATTCGCTTGTCGACTTGAACAGCTTGTGAAAACCACGGATAATGTTCTTGACGGTGTTACACGACGTGAATATCGTAACCGTCAAAGGAACCTGTTACTAAATACACTAGACTTATTAGAGGAGCTGAAAGATATGGATGAGAATGATAATCGTAATCTTGGTGGTAGTTCACATCAACGGCGTCACGATACTATTGGGGCAGCCGTGTGTGAACACCTTGCCGATACCTATCTTTGGAATAATAATAATGTAGATGATCACAACGACAACGAAAGCGATCAAAGAGTTGTTGATCCTGGCAACAATAGTAAGTCCCCTGCGCCTTACGCTTCTTGTCAAGTGAAGTATGCTAGGGTTCCTGTGGACTCTCTAAACAAGGCACACGATCATTTAATTTGTGGGGTTAAGAAGCTCATGTCTCTATTGAATAAAGCCTGGAAAGACAAATCATTCATCGAAATTGAGGCAATATCAACACAGCTGTATGGACTCCATTATAAGCTCAGCAATGTCAACCTTCGACTTGCAGATCGACACTTACAAAATTATTTTGCAAGTAACTTGATTCAATCGTTACGTACTTCCGCACGTGTCCTTGCAGACACCATTCCATTACTTACTGGGATGTATCAAGGTAACAAACAAACTCTGTTTTCGTCGTCTAATATGCATCCTCGGAGCATACTTCTACAATATGCTTGGCTTTGGGAGTATTGTGGTCATTTCGCACGATCATTTGTCGCGGACCCTCTCTGGAGAGATCGAGGACATACTTGTGGACAAGATTTAATTGGACTATTCCAAGAAGTGAGCAATATCTGTAGCGGAATTAGAAAGCAATTCTTTACTAGAGCCATCCCAAAGCCGGAATTGTCAGTGGTCAGCATCGCCTCACATGGTCAAGTATCATTAAAGAACAACCTCAGCGGCATTGTCATCTTACCAGAAGACTTTGAACTAATTGAGACATCGGTACTTCGGAAAGAAGGTTGTCACGAGGCAATTGGCGCTGCCAAACTCATCATCGACCAAAAGACTGAGATCAAGCGTGATGCATGTCTAGTTCTTGTTGCCGCATCAATATGTTATGGCCATGCAATTGATGCACACGTATTGCTGGAAAGCCTTAGCACTGAAAACATCGAAGGCGTGGATTGCTATGAGGTCATAACCAACAACGTCGGTATTACTGTTGCGCCTATCCTACGTCAAAGGCTGGGTGATGCTTGCAACGAAATAGGCAAGATTTTGCTTCAGGAATCACGAGCTGTCCTTACGCCTCAATCTACACCTCCTGAGATGTCACATGTATCAGCCATTATGCTGGCCTCTTCTCAATTTTGGTTTGTTGAAGGACTAAAGCAGTTTACGATTGGGAATGACTTACGTAATATCGCGTTACTACGGTGCAATTTGTGTCAGTGCTGCAAGATACGTGCCAATACAAACGTCGTTCTGCCCGAGGAAGACAAATCGGCGAGAAATAATCCAGAGACATATCTTCAAGAAGCCATTGACCATCTCGTTTCGGCTCATAATTCAATGGTCGAAAGAGACGCAGACCCGATCACGTGGGATATGGTCAGCGAAGAGCTTGCTGCAACATATCTCGTTTTAGGTGTACGACGAAGACAAACAGCTCTGTCTTCCTCTTCCGAGCCACTTCTGTTCCAAGCATCACGATTAACACCCGGTGTGGAAAAGGCAATTGTTGAGCCAATGGAGCGATCCTGTCTAATATACGAGTCTTTGGGAACACCTCGGGCGTCACATCAAGCCGCTGCTGCTCATTATCAGCTGGCCCTCTACTTCAGTAAGGTCTGGACTTGCCAACGCGATGAGGTCAAAACTAGGGACAAACTCGGAGCCGCGTTCAAGCATTATGGGTTAGCACATCAATATTTCTTTCAGCATATCAAAGGAAATGAAGCGACATTTATTGTCTTGAGCCTCGATTTGTCTAACTTATATTCGGCAGTGTCTGGCGAAGCCGGTGAAGAATGCCTCAGGAAGGCATTGATGTGCTGCTTAGATACACGCATGGCATTTGCACTTCCCGTAGCATCAGATGTCAATAAACAGATGACTACACTCATAGACACGGTCACGGAAAGGATTTCTAAGTTACTGCTAAGCTTAGTCAAGATTGAGAAGGACAATAATACGAAGCTAAAAGCAGCACAGAATGCTTCAAACAAATACAAAGACATGTACAGACAGGTTCTCGTGCATAAAATGTCATCTTCGTCAAGCATGAGCCCACAAAGTGGAGTGGAAGGCAATAATACACTTCATCCAGTTTTTGTGTTGCTTGACAATTTGTTCGAATCATGTAATAAGGCTTAAAGGAATTCATCTCTCTCACCCTAAACCTCCTGATCCGCTATGCCTTGCCAATACCGCATCGAACTCTCTTTTTATCACTTTATCCAATAACCACTGTGAATCAATCACTGCTTTTACTGTTTGAGTAATTTGTACAGTAGTCCACTCAGGATTGTGCTCAATCAGCCACGCAGAGTACTCTTTGAGTGCAATTAATGCATTCTCAAACAATGCTTTCTTAGATGAAAAATAAGCCTTAAAATTCACGTATGCTTCAGCCCAACCAACTCCAAGATTTTCCCACACGCCATTCGCGAGTTTTTCAACGATGGTCTCGTCAAAAGTCGTGGTGCTTTCAGCAGAGGACTCGACGGACATAAGCATGGGGCTCAATTTATGAATCGTCAAATATACCACAGCCTCAATCAAGGTACCGGCTTGTAAATGATTGAAGAATGTGTCATTGATGTGATTTTCACGGTATGCGGAATATCTTCCCCTTCGAACGCATCCACCCACAGCAAAGATTGCATTGACATCGGGTAGAATATCACGTACGAGACTTTTCAATGCAATTTCGATCGGATCACTGTCTGACAAATACTCAAAGGCAAGTAGGTTAGCATCATTTATCATTCGAAATTTACCATTGATCGTTGTGGCTATTTCTGATAGTGTATTTTTCTTCACCTTGCTCGGAGCAGCAATGTATGGTTTCAATAGAACATCCATAAAGGGAAGATCCATCGTAATAAAGGGTGCTTGACTCCCAGAATAACCGAAGCATCTTGCAGAATTCGTCTTTCGTTTCATCACGAATTCGCTGAATGAGTCATCAATCTTGGTGGATAGGTCATCAAGCATCTTCTCGACCTTGGCAATCTTACTCTCCTTCGCCTTCGCCTGCTTGGCCCTGGTACTATCTTCTCGTTCCTGGGCAGCGATGATGGCGGCTTGACGTGCATCCACAATGGCAGTATTGAATTCAGTATAATGTTCAATTGGAGGTGCATTCAAATTGGTCATGAGATATTCGTTAATCGCCGCGACATCATCTACCGCGGTGTCAGAGCCACTTGTCAAATGAGCAAAGATACGATCAACATCGTCCATCGTGACAATGGGACCGACTCGTTCTACCCCATTGAAATCCATTCGATTCTCGCTCCACATGTAGTACTTGTCTCCATGAAGAGCTGCTGCCACTATACATAAGGTATAAACGAAACGAGCAATTATAATGGGAGGGAGGGAGGGGGGGGGTGGTGGTGAATAGCCAGAGCCATTAATGATAACCACCTCGACAGACATAAGAATAGAGAACGCTACTTACCACGATCATGAGTAAAAATAGCATCATACTTGACCCTATTCGTTGGTGGCTTCTTATAGCGCACCCAACTCAACTTCCATGGTTTGGTCAGCGTCCCACGTATCATCAACGGTCTCTTATTACGTGTCGTGCGGGATGTAACGCACGCCCAACATGCGAATACACCAATTCCCGGTCTTGCATGATTCACCTTATCATTCAAACAGAATTCACACACTTTGCCATTGACAAGTCGTAGTAGACGTAATGGTGAGGGGATATGCATGGCGTGTTTGGAGGTGAGTGTAAATAACACCTCCATGGTTGACTTTGCATGCCCGCCGTGGACTAGTGCCGACTTGATAACCATGGATGTGGATACCATGTCTCGTAATGATTTGCATGTAAAGGCTGTGTGTAGTAGGTCACGAGGGTGTAGAAATGCCATAACAATGTTGAATGCATCCAGGGGGACAGAAGTTGTTGCCGTAGTAGTAGTCGATGATGATGTTGATGAGGATTTCTTACTACGGGGTTTCTTCTTGGCGCGAGGCTTCATCGAATCATCATTGTCGTCTTCGTCCTCGGTGTCATTTTGTTCCGTATAGTCTCCGTCATTGACGCGACGATTACGGGGAGGATTTCTTTTGGCGCGAGGCTTGCTATTGGCTTTTTCTTCATCATCATGTTCCTCTTCCTTCTCCTCCTCTTCCTCCTCTTCCTCCTTCCTAGCATGCTGCATCGTTGATGACAACATTGGGGATGAGATTTTTAGCGGCTTTCTGATCGTTCCCGCCATCATCATAGTGTACTTTCATTCTTCGTTTCCGGTAATTCATATTGTCGACATGCACTCCTCTCAATACAGCTACTCTCAGTACGGTCCTCCTCATCCGCATCAGCAGACAACAACAGCATCAACCCAGGTAGTTTGGAATGGCGTACAGTGGGTTCAACAACAATCCATGGCTGCTCCGGCGCCACCCTCCTTCCCCCTCCCGCCCTCCACCGCACCACCGATGCCAATTACGATGATGATTCATCCGAGTATAATCAAACATGGCAAAACACACGCTGAACTAGTACAGTACTATACCCAATATTATCACAATTGGACAGAGCAAGCGAATCAAGCCAAGGTTGTCTTGGCATCACTTCCCCCTCCACATCCGAATACCCCAAGCAATAATGAGAAACGGGCCGAGGAGGAACGCAAAGAAAAGTGGGCGTTATATTATGCTGGGAATAGTGCCGCATTGGCACATTATCATTTAGCACTTAGTAATAGTAGTGGCGGAGGAGTGGAACCTTATGCTCGACCATCGAGTCCGCCGTTGCCACCACAAATGGCGGCGGCCACCGGGGTCGGTAATGGTGGATTAACAGTGCAGCAGGGAGAAAATAATGGTCCCGGCGTTAGCGCTGCACCTACTACTACTACTACTACTACTACTACTACTACTGACACTCCTGCCACTGCAACAAAGAAGAAGAGGTGGGCAATGACCAACGAGGATACGACAGCAGCAGCAGCAACATCATCAGCTAGCAATACAACAAGAACGCTACAACAGTTGGAGGAGGAGGCAATTCGAAGGACAATTATTGGGAGGGGAGTGGATAATAACAATGGTAAGTCAACAAATTCTTCATCAAATTCATCAAATTCGGCAGCAGTATTACCAGGAGTCGGGTCAACTGTAGGGAGTTCTCTTTATAACAAGTTCGTGCAAGAGCAGGCATCGCCATCGTTTGGTGGGGTTGGGAGTGGAAGTGGAATGAAACGCAAATTCATGAGTAACGATGTGGATGATTTTTCATTCGGTAAGAGTGGCAACAACAGCAACATTGGTGGTGGTGGGGGAGGTTCATACTATGGACCATCCTCGTCGTCCTTGAGGGATGATGATTATGTCCCATTGTCACTTGATCAACCGTTGGGGTATGCCAAGAAAGAACAACAGCAGCAGCAGAATAAGAAGAAGAAGATGAAGAAAACTAACATTTCGTCTACTAACAATAATATGCTTGGATTTAATGCCGATGAAACAGCACTGTCTGACCGTGCACGTCGTTTTCAGGGAAAAGGGGGGATTGATTCTGCCGCAAATGCACCAACTACAATAGCCAATGTTGAGAAGTATATGGGTAAGACAACGATTGGCGGATCAATGAAACAGCTTGACGAGAATGATTATGAACGCATGACAGTGAAGGGATTATGTACAGTATTAGAGAAGGAGTATTTACGATTAACATCCCCACCGAAGGCGGAACTTGTTCGACCTCAGCATATACTCGAGGAACATTTGCTACAACTAAAACAAAGTTACTACCGTCTCAATAGTAAGAAAGGTAAGAGTGGCAGTGACGACCGAGTACATAATGGTCGAGTACGTGATTATAGTTGGTACTGCTCACAGCTTAAGGCAATACGACAAGATTTGACGGTACAACGAATAATTAATGCTTTTGCCGTGGACGTATATGAGACACATGCCAAGATGGCATTAGAGGAAGATGATATTAATGAATATAATCAAAGTCAGACACAGTTGAAGGAATTGTATGATCTAATTGATAGACGGAGACAGAAGCGTGCGAATGATGGGAGTAGTAGTGAGAAGTTGAAGGAGTTAAATTGTAAGACAAAAAAGAAGGTGAGCAAGAAAAAATCTGGTGGAGGGAAGAATAAAGGTAACGATGTAGTAGTATGTGGTGATGATGACGACATGACAACAACGGGCAATGTCGATGATGATATTGCATTACAAAATCGGAATGAATTTATTGCATATCGGATTATATATTATGTGTTCTTATCTGGTAATAAGAAGTATGAGGGTGGATCATCCGATATATTCAAAATTATGCTTGAACTAACGCCCCAACAGCGTGAGGATGAATGCATCTATCATGCATTACTGGTACGTGCTGCCGTGGCTGATAATAATTATCATCAATTCTTTCAACTACAAGATGTAGCACCGAATATGGGTGATTATTTAATGGATAAGATGATCCCATCTGTTCGACAGGGTGCGTTACAGCGTATTTGTAAAGCCTATCGTCCATCAGTACCGGTAAACTTTGTTTTGACGGAGCTTGGCTTTGATGTGTCGGATAAGGCAGAGGTTCGGGGTGGTTTGGCATGGATGAAAAGTTGTGGGTGTATATTCGACGGGGAATTATTAAATTCGAAGGATACAGTATTGACGGAAAGTACCGCAGTTGGGACAAAGAAAAGCTCACTTATTTGATGCATATTTGTGCGTGATCATGATGTTCAGTGTCATTATTGTTCGTTTTCTCTCTCCTGTTTACTATTTTCTGTAGTGTGGTGGAAATGGATTTTGCAAACAATCGGAAGAATAAAGTCTTTTGGATGTGACATTATCTACAGAGAGTGCTACAAACAGGTTCATGGTTAGGGTTAGGGTCAAAACTAAATGTGTTTAGTGTTGCAATTGAATCTAATCCATAGGTAGTCGATACACAAATTTCATTGGGTTAAGAATCGCGTCAGAACGTGTACCTTACAAAATCTACCTTTCTCTGTGCTAGAGGAATACTGGTGCCAAATTCATCCTCAATCTCTATGCTTGCACCCGTTTACGTTTCTCCTTCTTTGGATTGGACTCAACACAAGTATTGCAGAGAGTGCATATTCCAGTATTTCATTGATATTGATTTTCAAGAAGGCAATCATTGCCATGCACAATGATACGATGCATGACCATCCTGCTGCGGCGGACGAGGCCTGCCAGTGCGAGTCCACCGCGTGGAGCATGGCCTGCACTTCATCCTTCCACTCGTATGCCGCGAGCTCCGGCAGGTTTGCAAGCTCAAGTAGCTCTGCTTCCGTGCCCTTCCACTTGGCAAGGACCGCCTCTCGACCGCCGCCCGAGCCTTGCACGCCACTCGTCGTATCGTGAGTAAAGCCGGGTAGGGTGTAGTGCATCGGCTGATCGCATGCACCCTCCATGCCGTATATGAGTGATGCAACACGGTAGAGAGTCCAGCGCGGATTGGGACGCTCACAAACACACAGTTGGCAACCCACTGGTAAGATACCCGGAGTGAGCACTCTGACCATGAAGCCGGCACGGCCACTTCTGGCGCAGTATGCTCGTACTCCTGATCCATCCCAGGTGGCGCCAAACTGTTTATCGACCTTGGAGCATGGCCGGCGGGGTGATGTGATTTGCAACATGAGGGTGTCGGCACTATCGTCTGTGCTGCATTTGCTCTCCCGCACGACCACGAGCTTGTCACCAATGCACAAGTCGTCCGAAGAGCAGCCTGAGATGAGTAGATTCTCGCCAAAGCTGCCGCCGGCCACCTTCTTTGGCAGAGGCTGCCGAAGAGGTTTGTATTCGAATTCGTTTCGAATGTCCTGCCAATGCTCTTCCGACTGAACTAGCACTGCACGATCTAAACGATCCTCCGTGGTAAGATAATCCGCTACCACATGGAACGTGTGGCTGTTTATAATGCCCATATTTGTTAACTCGATTGAGCCAATGAGCTGTTCTCTGTCGAAATTTCCCATCGTCGTAGCCGTGCGACTGTATATGCCCTTGGTTTGCATGATCACGTCATCGTCGACCAAATTGATTTCACGACGTGTAAGGGAAGTAGAGCTTTGCATGATATTAACACACGCCACCTATCCCGCTAGACTCCATATACAATCTGCAGCAAGACTGCAGCAATAAGACCCTGCACCTCGGCTCGAGAGTGACGACACTGAAAACTGAACGGAACACTGACCCGTCGCCTCGTGCCAACACTCCCACAAAATAATTTTAGATCAATCACATCCTGTGCCCTTCGGTAGGTACTACGTAAATGCGCCAAAAATTTTGTCGTCATTGTCGGGCGGAGGTGGACCGTCGAATCGGTTGCAAGTAGTTGCATCCAGAAGCGCCAGCCGGTATAAATCATGAGCAGCCGCTACCAACGTCAAACATCGGGTCGCGGAGGACGTGGTGGAGGACGCGGATATGCCAGCGGTCCCTCCTCCTCTTCCAACAATGCCGACGCGGCGAGTATCGCATCCAAGGCCGAGCGAGCACGTCGGGTGCGGAAACAACGTATGGCCAACCTACGACGAGAGGACGGTGTCCTCGATGCCAAATTCGGTTTTAACGAGTATGACCATACTGCCATGATGACGCTGCGGTCGGATATTGCCAAGAAGGGACGACGGGAGGCAATGCTCGAGCGGGCTCGTCGTGACAATGACAACAATAACAACAACGATGGCGATGGTGTTGGAGACGGCGGATCGTACCTACCAACACCGTCGAAACAAGCAAGCGGCGACCGTGATGCCGTCGATTATTCCAATATCATCCCCCAGCAGCTCTTGCCACTACCATCGGGTGCATCCGGGAGTCGACGAGGGTGGGTATTCAACATGGTCGCCACGACGCTCCCCGCGGCAGCAGATGAGAATGAGGATGCGGCCATGAGTGGTAGGAATACGGATGATGGCAAGAGTTATGGTGGTGGTGGTGGTGATGGCGATGAGGACAATGGTGGTGATAATTCTACAGCTGGTGGCAATGAACGATCAGGTGTGGAAATATTCCTTATTGATGAAGAGAAACGTCGTTTCAAGGCCACGGTGCTACATGAACCATACTTTTATCTCCTCCCCGAGGAAAAGACACGAAGTGGCACCGCTAGTAGCAGCAGTATGACTATTACAGACTCCTCTTCCCTCTCCTGTTCCATGACACAAACCAAGTTAAATGAACTTCGTGTACAGGATGCACAGGACCTACAGTTTCACTACCAGGAATTACTTGCCACATTACATCGTGTTTATCAACCCAAGGGATTAAATCGTGCAGAGATTATACGTAAGATGGACTTGGATGCGCCTAATCATTTAGGGAGTATGTCACAAACATTGGGTGGTCGACCAATGATTAAACTTATATTTGATAATGTTGACCAATTAACACGTGTCAAGAAGGAGGTGGCGGATGTAATAAAAGATAATGAACGAACTAGGGCGGGGAAGAACTCGGCAGCAGCAGGAGGAAAACATAGTGGTGACATGATGTCCAATGATATTGTCATGTACGATGCCAGTTATGACGGCGGTGGTGATGGTAGCAGCAGCATAGCAGATCCAATGATTGCACGTACTGAGGATCCATTGTCATCTCTCCTTGATATGCGTGAACATGATGTACCATATCTTGTACGTGTTTGTATCGATCTTCATTTACGTGCAGGATGTTGGTATACAGTAACACCTTTGTCAAGTGGGGGCGTGTCCATTAGTGACCGTGCCACACTGCCCAAGGCTAATCCAACAGTATTAGCGTTCGATATTGAATGTACCAAGGCACCATTAAAATTCCCCGATGCTGATCATGACAGTATATTTATGATATCATACATGATCGATGGGATGGGATACTTATTACTTAGTCGACATGTTGTGGGGAAAGATGTTGCCAACTTTGAATATACACCCAAGCCCAAGTATCCTGGACCCTTTGTGGTTATTAATGAACTAACTGAGGAGGCATTGATACGTCGTTTCTTGTATGAATTCGAACGAAGTAATCCACAGATTGTAGTAACGTACAATGGTGATTTCTTCGATTGGCCCTTCCTTGAACGTCGAGCGGCGGTGTATGGTCTTGATTTACGCAGGGAGATTGGATTTTACAATGCCGCAGCGTCGACTGATGGTAATGGAGGTGGTGGTGGAAGGGATGAAGGGTCCGAGTATCGTGGTCGGACGGCTGTACATCTCGATGCCTTCTGTTGGGTGAAGCGTGACTCTTACCTACCACAGGGCTCGCAGGGTCTCAAGGCCGTGACCAAGTATAAATTGGGTTATGACCCAGTCGAGGTTGATCCAGAGGATATGGTCCGATATGCACGTGAACGTCCGGCACATATGGCTAGCTACTCAGTCTCGGACGCTGTAGCAACATACTATCTGTATGACAAGTATGTGCACATGTTTATCTTCTCACTATGTACAATCATCCCTATGGGTCCAGAAGATGTACTTCGTAAGGGTAGTGGAACGCTGTGTGAGGCATTACTGATGGTTGAGGCATGTACCAAATCAATTATATGTCCAAATAAGCAAATGGATCCGGTGGCCAAATTTACCCCCAAGGGACATCTACTGGAATCTGAGACCTATATTGGAGGCAAGGTCGAGTGTTTAGAGACAGGGGTATACCGGTCTGACATTGAGTACAAGTTTGACATGAAGCCAGAGGGTTTTCAGGGATTGATTAACAACGTTGATCGAGATATGACATTCGCTATCGAGGTCGAGGGTGGAATTGATCGAAGTAAGATAACAAACTACGATGAGGTGAGAAATTTGCTCTGAAATAATATATGCATGTTTCTAGAAATGAATCCTAACGCATGCACCCATCATTGATTCGCATTTAGATCAAAGCAGAAATCGTTCTAAAGCTTGAACTTTTACGTGATCGACCAAAGCGTATGGAAACGCCTTATGTCTACCATATTGATGTGGCGGCGATGTATCCAAACATCATCCTAACTAACCGTCTCCAGCCCTCTGCTATAGTAGACGATGCCACATGCGCCTCCTGTGACTTTAATCAGGCACGTAACAATTGCAAGCGTAAGATGCAGTGGGTGTGGCGGGGGGATTACAATCCAGCCACGAGGGGCGAGTATGACCGAACGAGGGATCAATTAGCACGCGAGATGACATCAGTGACGGGTGATAGCACCGGTCGGGCCTTTCACGAGATGAATCCCCGAGACCAGGCCAAAGCAGTATCAGATCGACTCAAGCTTTACAGTAAGAATGCTTACAAGAAGACGAAAGTTACCGAGGAGATCACTCGTACAGACACGGTATGCATGAGAGAGAATGACTTTTACGTCGACACGGTCCGTCAATTTCGCGATCGTCGATACGAGTACAAGAAGCTTACGAAAGTGTGGGGAAGCAAAATCGGCAATGCCACTACTCCGCAGCAGAAGAAGGAGGCTGAGGACACAGCGTTGGTCTACGACTCATTGCAGGTGGCGCATAAGTGCATCCTGAACAGTTTCTACGGCTATGTCATGCGAAAGGGTGCACGGTGGCGTTCCATGGAGATGGCCGGGATCGTCACAAAGACGGGGGCAGACCTGATCGTCCAAGCAAGAAAATTGGTCGAGCAAATCGGCCGTCCATTGGAATTAGACACTGATGGGATATGGTGTATCCTCCCCGGTAGCTTTCCAAATATCTTCACGTTCCAATTGGATAACGGATCAACTTTCCGATTAGAGTACCCATGCATTATGCTTAACGCCGATGTTCACGAAAATTTCACCAATCATCAATATCAAGACCTGAAGGATCCTGTCACGGGCAAGTATGCAACGAAGTCAGAGTGTTCCATTTTCTTTGAATTGGATGGTCCTTATCGATGCATGGTCCTGCCTGCCAGTACGGAGGAGGGTAGGCTCCTCAAGAAGCGATACGCTGTGTTTAACTTTGATGGATCCCTTGCTGAACTTAAAGGATTCGAGCTGAAGCGTCGTGGGGAGCTAGAGCTGATTAAGACATTCCAGTCCCAAGTCTTCGAACGTTTCCTCGACGGATCGTCATTGGTCGATTGTTATGATAGCGTTGCAGAAATTGCCAATCACTGGATAGATGTGCTGGATACACGAGGGGAAAGTCTTGACACGGATGAGCTATTTGATTTAATTAGCGAAAATCGCAATATGAGTCGTCAGCTGGATGATTACGGTGATCAAAAGGGAACGTCACAGACTACCGCGAGACGTCTTGGCGAATTCCTAGGTGCGGAAATTATCAAAGACAAGGGTCTGAACTGTAAATTCATTATATCCCAACTCCCTCACGGCGCACCAGTTACTGAACGTGCCGTCCCCACGGCCATCTGGAAGGCAGAGCCTGCCGTAATGAAACACTATCTTCGCAAATGGCTTAAGACGCCAGAAATGCAGGGCGAAGGTTTTGACATTCGCAATGTGCTCGATTGGGATTACTACCGAGAGCGTCTTAATAATACTATCCGTAAGATTATCACCATCCCAGCAGCTTTGCAGAAGGTTCCCAATCCTGTGCCACGAGTGCCCCATCCTGACTGGCTGCAGACTACCGTGCGGCGGATGAATGATCGATTCAAGCAGAAGAGCATCACAAGTATGTTTGGTGCTGCTGGAAATGCAACCGTTTCGTCAATCTCGAAGAGTCAGAACGTGCTTGATATTGAAGATTTCACTCGAAAATCGGTCGGTCCAGGTCGCCCCATTGTTCATAGCACTCGCAGGCGTAAGGAATCCCCTTCCACTACTGTCATTAATGGCGTGGCTGCTGAAGAAGTCACAATTGTCGTTGATAATGCTTCTGAGGAGAAGGAGGTCAAACTTGCAAGAATCAAGCTCTCCAAGGACAACCTTCCTCTATGGCTGAAGAAGAAGAAAGAGATTTGGCGTAAGCAGAGAAAGGAGCGCCGAAGGGTATCCGTTGCCGTGGAGCGTGCTATGTTGGCCAATAACTCCGCCTCTAGTAAGAAGCAAAAGACTTCTATGGAGGGATATATGCGCAGAGCGGCAGAAGCCTTGACGCAGCATGAATGGCACGTTATTGAAATACGAGAGTTGGCTTCGTCTGATGGTGCCTCGTCAGATGGAATATTCCTCTTATGGGTGATGATTGGTAACAAATCTCTACAAAAGATACGTATAAAAATGTCTAGGTCGGTTTACGTCGATAGTCTTGTGGAGCTTCGGCAAGGTCTTGTTGGATCAATGATGGTGAAGCGTGTCGAGAAGCACTTGCCACACAATAAGGGATGCTGTGCCCTCTACGAAGTGAGCATGCCTGAGTTCTTGTATCGGTCGAGTAATTGGATTGAACAACTGAGGCCCAAGGATCCAGCGCTTGAGCTTACACCAGCGAATATGAGTCGCATGTTGAAATCAGTATACGAGATGGGAACGCCCCTGCTGCTTCGTGCCATGATGCACCTCGGTTCAGTTTGCCGTCCCAGCAAGGATCGAGGTGAGGTCAAGAATGGATTGGTGTACGAAATCTCTGAGCTGACCACAGTTGCCCGACCAAATGAAGGAGAGTATTTACATGCTCAACTCACCTATCGACGAATCTTCATCTACGAGAACTTAAATCAAAAGAAGAAGTCTGGGCTGATTGGGTTGTTTGTCATGGATGGTGGTAGTGGAGATCGAGCTCAGAGGGTAAATGATTCGTCTGTAGATTTGTCTCGTCCCCAAGTCTCCGCCAAGAGCTCTATTGCCTTGAATGCGACCTGTCATTTTTGGGTAGTCAAGCCTGGTGGAAAAAAGGTTCAAAAGAATGTAACCATCAAGCAGTGTGAAGGCATGTTCAAGCAAATAATTGCACAACTGCATGATTTGGCATCATGCAACGGTGAAAATGATGGCGATACATCCTCTGAATATGCATACCTCTCCCCCGAATCAACATGTGTCGTATCAAACCTTACATACATTGCGGATGAGGCTGGAGCTCTTGCTGGGGCCGATAATATTCTCAAGTCGTATCTACAGTCGAACAATGGACCAACTATCCTTGTCTCGAATACGATCAAACCGCAGCTACAGTTTCGTAAGCTTGTGCCCAGCTGTAACTCATTTCCCTTGGTCCATTTGGCATTCCCTCCTGGCCCTGCCTACAATCCCTCCACATCAATGCTGCCTGCTTTGAATTGGGAACCAACGGCTGTTCAGCTTTGCCTCGAGGCATATCTTCACATGGGAGTAGTTTCGTACCCAAAACGTGTGTCCTCAGCACGATTTGCACAAATCCCAGCTGGTAATCTTGGCCAGGATGAAAACTCTACCATGTTCGATGTGCTATATGCCAGGAACTTGCACAAGAGTCGGGCAATGCTTTGGGCCAATGAAATGCCGAATCAGCCTGACCTTGGATCAAATGTCTTGAGTCTAGTTGGGAAAACTGGAACAGGATTTCGACCTACAGAGATGGATATCAATAACAACGATATGTGGGATGACGATGACACGTTGGTCAGTCCTGTTATTAAAAGGCCAGGAGCTTATCGCTGCGTATGCGTTGAGATCGACATATACGACTTATCGATCGCCGCCCTTACAGATTCGTCTCTTGTAACCATGCCGGGTGCATCTGTTGTTGCAAGCAAAGGTAATGCACTTTTTGATACCGAAACGAAAGGTGCTCTTATATCCGCTGCGACTCCCCTTGGTGATGAAATGTCAACAGCGATATCGCTCCCTGTCTTACGGTCGCTTATCCAAACATGGCTTCGTGACGCATATCAAACAAATAGCCAAATAGCCGACGATCTGCTGCATGATATTTACCGCCTCGTTTCTTCTCCAGATACGCTGCTAAACGACCCTGCATTGCATCGGGTGGTGCACGCTATGATGAAAACGACATTTTTGAGGCTCTTAGGAGAGCTTCAGCGTCTTGGCTCTACAATTGTAATGGCGAATTTTCACAAGGTAGTGATCGCAACAAACAAGTCTCAAATATATGATGCGAAAGAGTATGTCGAGTTTGTCATTTCTACAATACTTAAGCGAGCAGGCAGGGGTGATGACTCCAAGCAAATGTCTGAAGGACTCGGGCGGATTTCTTTACGTCCCAACGCCTTTTATTCTCATTACATCTTCCTCGATCAGAACAATTTTGGGGGCATTCATTTTGAGCAGCGTGAAATTGAAGACGAGGAGGAAAGCGAGTTGACTCAGCTCTTCAACTCAGTTGGGGTCGAAGATCGCTCAACGATAGTTCCAACGGTTGTTTGTGGTTGGAACATGATGCAATATCTTGCAACTGATATTGCTCAAGATTATTTCCGCACCATCATTGGCAAGTTCTCTAAGGAAGTATTTCGAAAACAACTTCTTATGGAACTCAAGTCTAAGGGACCCTTGGCTGTTTCTCCCATGTCAGTGGCAAAGGCAAATGATGACGAGGAAGAACATTCTTCTTTCCTATCACCTCAGGAGCAACTCCTGTGCTACAAGAAGAAAATGATCTCGAAGCACTTTGCTCACTTTTTGACTCGTGTCGTTGGAGAACTAATTGACGAAGGCGGTGGTCCTGAAAGTTTCCCTCAATTGCCTGGGTCGCACCTTGCTCTCGCCAATCCCGCACTAGAGTTTGTGAAAAGTGTACTTGTTGTGCTAGACTTGGATCCTGATGTTAAGCAGGAGGTCATTTACTTGAAGAAAAGTCTCTTCGCTCAAATCGGAGTTCAGGAATATTCCAGTGACACACAATGGAAAAATCCAGCTGCCATCTTCATTTTACCGGACGTCTACTGTATGGAGTGTCATGAATGCTATGATGTGGATTTGTGTGCGACTCCTCCTGAAGACGAAGAGTCCTCGTCGGTAAGTACTGCCTCTCTTGTCTGTTTTTTTTTGTTCAATTTATATGTTCGCTTGTTCTCATGTATATTTCCAGAAGCAATGGCTTTGCGGTGGGTGTGGAACTCCTTACGACACTGATCAGATAGAACGGCGTCTTGTCGACATTGTTCAGCAAAAGTGTGTGCGATATCAGCTGCAGGATTTACGCTGTACCAAAACACAACAGGTAGCCGTTCGAGCAATGGCAAGGACATCTGAATGTTCAGCGGCCTTGACACTTGATATATCACGGCGGACTTTTTATGGACAAATTGTCATCTTGCAGAATTTAGCACATTATTATAATTTGGAATGGTTGTCAGAGACGACCGACGGTGTTTTATCCAGCTTCGTGAACAATTAAATTACTCTTGAACAAAATAGATCGCAAACGAACGTTATCTAATAGCAATTCTTTATAGCACTAAACGAATTTCCTCCGCTGTCTTACCCATGCAACAAGTTGTCTTGCACAACTATGATACCACTGTAACCAACAAAAAGTCATCAGCGAGGAGGCTGAACTCCCTCGACTTGAGCCCACGGCAACAGACTCTGCAAATACAATTGCAGCAATGGAGAATCGGGGTCCAATAATTCATTTTCTGGTAGTAAGTGCCGTAGAATAGCCATGTCGGCAGTATCTAATTGATTCTGCGGCTGTTGATCACGTCGGAAGAATCTTCTTGAACCTCTGGGCTCTACAGCTGACATGGCGGGCGCAAGGACTTGAGGGTTTAGCCCAATTGTTTCAGGAGGGAAATGTCGAAATCCGTCTTCATACTCTGATGGATCGGTTTGTGAATATCTGGCCAACGCGGGTGAAATACAAGGCGGTTGAGCCGTATTTGTCGTTGACAAATACTCCCGACAAACTCTCTCGGCACAATCATACACCCATTGAATAATATCTGTCTCTTTCCATAGCCTGTAACATCTTTTCACAAATATATCCATCAAATGATATCCAGTTTCCCTCATGGCACATTCATTATTCTCTACATTAAAGTATGGCAGCACAGTTGACCAATCCATGCTATTAGAACCACTACGGAATGAATATTGACCTATCCCGTTCTGATCTACAATCTCCATGGCAACTAACAGTTTTGGCAATACCATAGGAAAGCGAGATAAAGCTTGAACTAATGCATCATTGGCATCAGCATGTGATTTCTCCCATGTATCATCATCATCATCATCATCATTTCTTACACTATCCTCATACAAGTGGAATAATGCAAGTGCATAAGAGAATGCCCAATTTGGCATATCGCTCAATTGACAGGTATGATGTCTATCTGTTAATGGATCCGTATGATGGATGATAATGTGATTTGATTCTACTAAATCCACGATGAAAGTAGCACCGACGTCCACCTCTTTCGTTGTGGTGTTAATGGCTGAACGTCGACGACGACTTGCCAACGCGTAATAATCTAAGATTAACAACACACCCATTGGATCACGGGATGGGTCCAAAGATACCAAGTATCGTCCAGTGGCTAACGCGGTATCATACCACCCGGACATACCCGATGTTTGCATAATACGAAAGAGTGTTTCGAAGTATCCATAATTTAATCGATTGTGATTTATATCAATCAATATTTGTGCAGTAGTACCAGTACCATTACTACTACTACTACTGATGCTACTACTTCCGGGCGGTAGGACAGAAACCGGCATTACCGATTCATACAGGTACAAGCATCGACGTAATATATCATGACCACGATTACGATCATTAATATAATACAATACCAATGCTAATTGTAATAATGTTTCAATAAAGTATGGATACTCGGTAACAAACATTGCTAATATGTTTGGATCATGTAATCCCATCGTAGTAGTATCTTGCTGCTGCTGCTGTTGGTGATGTTGTTGGTGTTGCTGTTGAGTAGCCAACAAGTCTTGATAGATGTTATTGTACTCTTGGTAGGTGTCTGACATGTGGAATGTAAACCATCGTTGATGATTTGTTGTAACGGCGAGTGGTGTAGTTGTGATTGTGTCACCATTGTCATTCCTGTCTTTGTCGACGATATTATCATCATCAATATCAGCAGCAGCAGTAGAAGTAGTATTGTATGGCCAGGGTATTGTCCAATCATTATCCCGACTAAAATGTGTTGTTGTTGTTGTTGTTGTAATATCTCCCCCCGTCTTCTTATTCATCGTATTCTCTTGTATTACTTCCTTCATACCTACTCCACCCCCAACATAACTAGGAGGTTTACCCCATTCATTCCGTGCTTTACCAAATATAAATTTACGTGTTAGTGTGTAGTTGTTCCCCCGACGTTGACGTCCACCCGCACCTCCTCCTCCACGACGCTGTCGTGGTGGTTCCGCACCCATGATGGCATTTCCTCCACCGACTGCTGCTGCTGCTACTCCTAATATATTATTATCATTGTCCCCTCCGCCAATATTAAAAAGTGAACGACTGGCATAATCTAAATCTAAATCTTGTATATCAAATCCATTTTCTTTCGATAGTAGCAATGTACGTAGTGTATTACTACTACTGCCACTGTCACTACTGGGAAGACCAGTCGTTGACGCCCCTGTATGACGAAGATGGGCATTATCGACTACTTGTAGGTTGAATAATAAAGTATCGAAATCCTCCTCCTCTTCATCCGTCTTGTTGGAGGCATCATTGTCCGCAGCACTCTTCTTGTTGATGACCTTCTTGCTCCCCCGACCTTTCCCTGCCTTGCTTTGCTTCGATCCCAATGCCGCCGCGACTGACGTGGGAATGAATGTGGCTTTATCGTTCTTGTCATCGTCATCGGAACTGCTGCTGCTCGACTCATCCTCCTCCAATATCGACAAAAAACCACGAGTTCCGCCAATTTCATCGTCGCCATCGTCATCATCATCATCATCATCATCGTCCACGACCACCCTGACCTCCCCCTTCTCCTCGCGCAGACGACGTAATGCTCTCGAGCTCATCCTGCTATCCTGGGAGTCGATGATGGGAGCTTCGCACTGCAAAAGTGTCGTCTGTCTGTCGTTTGTGTCAACTCCGTCGGGTTCGCCTCCTCCTCCATCTCACCACACACAAATTGAAGTAAAGATCCACGCACCATGACGCCTACCGAGGAAAGCAGTCTACTCATCAGGAGTGATGGTGAAGGGCAATCATCATCATCATCATCATCATCATCATCACGCAC
>Ga0247834_1002878_pt1 | contig 24657 bp, 19 predicted proteins | sample LaCruzMarch2015__8_FD_187118 | JGI IMG/M metagenome (GOLD analysis project Ga0247834, IMG submission 187118) | Freshwater microbial communities from meromictic Lake La Cruz, Castile-La Mancha, Spain - LaCruzMarch2015_12m | ecosystem: Environmental > Aquatic > Freshwater > Lake | place: Spain...
GCCGGCGGCCATAGTCGCGGAGGGGCGGAAAGCTCGTGAGAATCTGAGGGGGGAAAGCTCGTGGGAGTTTTTCGCCTCAGGGGGCCCCTACATCCTGGGAATCAACATGCTATTCACCAATCAGACCGGCGGTGTCGCCTGCCTTCACCCGAAATGCGAAGGGGTGCTCCTTCCGTTGACCTCATTTCGCGGCCTGAACTTGGAGAAGGACGATCCACTCCAAGATTTTTATGAGTCACTTCTTGCTCCGATCACCGAGATCGATCGGATCGCTTGGATTGACAGGTGGCTCAGCTGGTCGAAGGCTGATGACCTCTTTTCCGCCCGCGGCGACGAGGAGCTTGCCGAAGCTTGGATCCCCGTTCGCATTCGTCCCGAAGTTGGCACTGAGGGACATCCGCTCCTCGGAGCGTTCGCTGGTTGCGAGGCCATCCTCACGTACACCAATTCTGACTAACGACAGCTTCCCGCCCTGGCGATGAGAAATTGGAAAAGCGCGTTACGTGCCCACCAAGAACTCCTGAGGGCATTGCGGGCAATCTTCGATGCGCATGGCAACGGCTGTCGCATCGTTGCTCCCCTTGCCGGGAGTGCCCCTCCCTGACCCGACCGTGTCACTCCCATCGCCGCTGAAAGTGGCGGCCAGGCGTTCCTCCATCAAGGAACGTTCCTTGATTGAGGAACGTTCCGTGATCTTGGAACAGCTCCCGTCAGTTGCCCAGGCCCTGCTGCTTGAGGCTTGCTTCGAGCTTCTTGCGGACGTCGGGGGGCAGGTTCTCGAGGCCGGACATGCCGCCGCCGCCGCCCATGCCGCCCATGCCCGGTGGCGGGGCTGGGGGCTTCTTGAAGAGCTCGAGGGGCGTGTTGTAGCGGGCCTTGCTGGGGCCGTTGACGGCGTAGACGAGGCCGTCGGCGCCGAGGGTGGGGATGTCGGTGGCGCCGTCTGGGGCTTTGCCGAAGCGCACGGTTTGCTTGGCACCACCGGCGAGCTGGAGCTCGATGGTGGGGTCGCCGACGCCGATGGTGGCGGGGACAACGTCTGCCATCAGGCGGCTGCCACGCAGGCGCAGGGCGGCCTGGACCACCGAGGTGGCCTGGGTGATGTCAAACCCGGCGGGGGCGGTCTTTGGCTCCACGAGCTTCCAGTCGGCGCCGTCTTTTTTGATGACCACACGGGTCTTGCCGCTCACAAACGTGGCTTGAACGATGCTGTCGGCGGTGGCGGTCAGCAGGGTGAGTTCGCGGAAGTCGTCGAGGCCGCGGTCGAGGTTCTTGGCGGTGTATTCGGGGACCAGGTAGACCTGCGGGTCGCCGTCGACGCGGGCGTGAATCTGCCCCTTGTCGTTCTTGCTGCCGAGGTGCAGCACGACGCTGCCGCCCCCGACGAGGGTGCCCGTGATGGTGGTGTGGGGGACGTCGAAGCCCCCTTGTTGGTCGGTGGCGCCGTCGGCGAAGTCGGCGGCTCGCAACGTCGCCAGCGACGCTGCCACCCGCGACAGCGCCGTGGTGTCGAGGCGATAGCCGGCGGGCGTGGCCGCAGGTTCAGTCAGGCTCCAGCTGGTCTTCTTCGTCGGCGGCGCTGGCGGGGGGAGTTCGGCGCCATCGGCTGGCGGCGTGGGCGGCGGCGGGGCCGGCACCTCTTCGGTGCGGCTGGTGACGACGACGGCGCTGCCATCGGCGCGCGCGATGCGGACGCTCTGGAAGTCCTCGGGCTTCTTTTGCAGCACGCTCTTCTTGCGCCACTGGGCGAGGTCCTTCTTGGCCAGGGCCCCCAGGCGACCCTTGGCGACGAAGACGTCGGACTTGCCCTGCTGACGCACGGTGGTGCCGCCGTCTTTGGCGGCGCGGCCAAAGAGCAGGTCGATGCCGGGACCGCTGCTGCCGGCGACCACGATGCGCAACGCCTGATCGTCCTCGAGTTCGAAGTCGCGCAGCTTGTTCTTGTCGCTGGCGATGCGGTCGCCGGGAGAGAACTCGGCGATGGCGTCGAGGAGGGCGTCGAGTTGGCTTTGCTCCACGGGGAACGAAGCCTTGGCGTCGGCGCCGCGGACCACAAACGCGGTACCGCTCTTCTCGAGGACGACGGTCTGGGCGGGTTCCCGTTCCGCCGGCGCCACCGGGCCGTCCGTCGGGGCGCCCTCGACCTTCTTCTCCTTGCCGGGGACCGTGATGGTGACCCGCTGGACGTCGTCACGCTTGATGCTCGCCACCGCGAGGGTCTTCACCCCCACGCTGGGCTGGCTGTCGCGGGTGGCAAACCAGCCCACGGCCAGCACTGCAAAGAGGGCGCCGATGATGAGGCTGGTGCGGTTCGAGTTGGTCTTCATGGTGACGCCTGCAGGGTTGTCTTGAAGTGTTCGAGTCTTCGAGTCTTCGAGTGTCTTCGGCGCCAGCCGAAGCGCATCAGAAATTCTTCGGCGCCGCTGACGTCGTCAGACAGCGGCGGCGCTGCCCAGGGATTTGCGGCGGGCCTCGCGCAGACGCCAGCGGACCAGACCGACGAGGATGAGGGCCAGGGGCACGCCCCCCGTGCAGCCAAACTTCACCATCGACCGGGTGCTGTCGGACAGGTCGGGGGCAAACGGCGCTTCGCCCGCGCCGCGGTTGCGCATGGCGAGGAGCTTTTTGTCGAGGACGAGCCAGTCCGACAGGTTCAGCAACAGCGACGCATTGGGCGGGCCGAGGACCTGCTCGTTGAGCATCGTCGAGGTGCCGATGACGAAGATGCGGGCGTCAGCGCTCGCCGACGTTCCGGTGTTGAAGTGCGACGGCAGCTTGCCAGTGGCGGTGGCGATGAGGTTGTAGGGACCCGTGATCTGGACATCGGCGGTGGCCCAATCACGCTGGGGCGACAGACCTTCGGCGCTGCTGTCTTCCAGCCACGACTTCGCCGACGATTTGCCGAGGACGGTGACCTCAACGCCATCGACCTTCTTCGGGTACAGGGGCACCGCGAAGGGCAGGGTGACGCCGACGATGCCGCGGGTCAGGGGCGTGTCGCCCTCGAGGTTCTTCAACGTCGGGATGAACGGGTATTGGATGGGGCGCTGGACCATGAAGGGCCCGCGCTTCTCCTGCACGTTCAGGCTGGCGCTTTCGACGTCGCCCACCAGCTGGGTGCCGAGCTCGATGCCGTACGTCGACAGGATGGTGTCGACGTTCTGGCTGGTGGGGGTGGGCTGGAAGCTGCGCAGGTCGACCTTCTGGCGGTCGAGGAAGAAGCCGGCGGCCTTGCCCCCCATCAAGAAGGTGTCGATGGCCTTCAGTTCATCATCGCTGTAGGCGCCGTCGGGGCCGATGACGAGGATGGCGTCTGTGTCGTCGGGGACCTTGGCTTCGGCGCCGCTGGCGAGGGTCACCGGGCGCACCTCGTAGTTCTGCTCCATGGCGGTCTTCAGGCGCGCGAGTTGCTCATCGGGGTTCATCTCGCCGTGGCCCTGGATGATGCCCACCACGGGCTGCTTGGAGCGGGTCAGGCGACGAATCATGGTGGTCAGGTCGTATTCCAGCGACGAGGTATCCTGCACCACGGGCAGGCTCTCCTTCTCTTCGCCGTAGCGAATCGAGATGCCCATATAGGCGCGCTTGGTCTGGGCCTGGTCCTGCTCGAGGACGCGGACCTCGACGGGCTGGATGTTCAAGGCTTCGAGCTCTTTTTCCACCGACGTCTTCTCGCGAATCTGACGGCCGAAGATGTCCTGCTTGACGTCTTTCTTGATCTCCTTGTCCTCGTCGGTCTCTTCACCCTGGGGGTCGACAAACGAGAAGCTCAGGTTGTCGCCGGCGATGGCGCGGTATTCCTCGAGGAGGTCCTTGATGAAGCGGGCGTTGTCGCTGAAGGGGGGCGGCAGGTCCTTGCTGAAGTAGGCGGTGATGGTCACGGGTGCTGTCAGCCCGTGCATGGTCTCTTCGGTGGCCTCGGCGAGGGTGAAGGTCTGGTCGCGGGTCAAATCCAGGCGCAGGGGCAGGCGCAGGGCAAAGAGGTTCACAAACACCAACACACCCAGGGCCAAGGCCGTCGTCGTCGACGCCTTGGCGGTGCTGCCCACCCGGCGATGGGCGGTGAGGGTCTGGGTGGTGATGATGAGCAGGCCTGCCGTCACCGACACAAAGAACAGCACGTCGCGCCAATCGATGACGCCGCGGCCCAATGATTCGAAGTGGTAGTAGGCGCTCAAATACTGCAGGGGCTCGCCGAGGGCCGGGGGGAAGATGACGATGGCGAAGCTGAGCATGAGGTTCAGCCCGGCAACCACCGTCGACAAGATGAAGGCGATGACCTGGTTCTTGGTCTGGGCGGAAAACATGATGCCCAGGGCCACCATCGACGACGCCAACAGCAGGGTACCGACGTAGCCGCCGATGACGGGACCCCAATCGAAGCCCTGGCCGGGGACGGCGAGGGGGGCGATGGCGAAGGCGTTGATGACCGTGAACAGCAGGCCGATGGCGATGATGCCCGTGCCCGCCAGCCACTTGCCGACGGCGATCTCGGCGTCGCGCACGGGCAACGTCATCAGCAGTTCCAGGGTGCCCGACTTCTTCTCCTCGGCGAGCATGCGCATCGTCAAGGCCGGCGCGAGCACGGCGAGGAAGGCCGGCATCCAGTCAAAGAACGTGCGGTAGCTGGCGCGGCCAAACAGGAACACGCCGGGGAAGAAGAAGAACTTGATGCCACAGACGAGGAGAAAGACCCCCAGGACGATGTAGGCGAGGGGGGAATTGAACGCGACCTGGAGCTCGCGACGGGCAATGCCGAGGATGCTTTTCATGGGTGGGTTCTCGGGTCGGCTCAGGCCGAGGGGGCAGAAGATGAAGAAGAGCCAGAAGAGGAAGAAGACGACGACGACGACGACGACGACGACGGACCCGAGTCGGCCAGGGTCAGTTTGCGGAAGGTCTCTTCCAGGCTGACGGTGTGGCGCTGCAGGGAGAGCAGCACCAGCTTGTGCTGCACGGCGGTGTCGAACAGGGCTTCGCGGAGGTCGGCGTCGCCCTTGGAGGTGAGGGTGAAGGCCATGGCCCCCTGCTCGACGGTCTGGGCCGTGTGCAGGTCAGACACACCGGGCAGGGCGCGCAGCAGGCGGGCGACGGCGTCGGCGCTGCCGTTGTCGCGGGAGCGCAGGGTGACGTCGAGGACGTTGCCTTCGGAGGCCAACGACGCCGGCGGACCGTCGGCCTTCAACTGGCCGTCGGCGATGATGATGGCCCGGGAGCAGGTGTGCTGGACCTCGGGGAGGATGTGCGTCGACATCAAGATGGTCTTCTCGGTACCGAGAGCCTTGATGAGGTTTCTGATCTCGATGACTTGGTTCGGATCGAGGCCCGTGGTGGGCTCGTCGAGGACGAGGATGTCGGGGTCGTGCAGGATGGCCTGGGCGAGGCCCACCCGCTGGCGGTAGCCCTTGGAGAGTTCGCCGATGTCCTTGCCGCGCTTGTCGCCGAGGCCGCAGCGCTCGACGGCGGAGGCGATGGCCTTTTGGACCCGGTCCTTGGGGACACCGCGCATATGGGCGCTGTAGGCGAGGTAGTCCTCGACCATCATGTCCTCGTACAGGGGGTTGTTCTCGGGGAGGTAGCCGACGTGCTTCTTGGCCTCGACGGGGTTTTCGACGACGTCGATGCCCTTGATCTGCACAGTCCCCGAGGTGGGCTCCAAAAAGCCCGTCAGCACCTTCATGGTGGTGGATTTGCCGGCGCCATTGGGGCCAAGGAAGCCCACGACCTGGCCTTTGCCGACGTCAAACGAAATGCCCCGGACCGCCTGGGTGGCGCCGTAGGACTTTCGGAGATTCTCGATGTGGATCATGGCGGTCATGGGGACCTCGGTGGCGGCATCTGAAAACGGTGCTGCCCGGACAGGGCCGGGTGTGGTGGTCGTTCTGAACACAAAAACGCAGCGGTCAAGTGCCCGGCCCCGACAACCGGGCGGACGGTACGCCGATTCCGGACAGAGGGCGGATCAACCGCCAGCGCTTCACAAGGAGCCGGCAGAATGACGCGATGCATTACACGCCGCAGCGTGGGAGCCGGAGCCCCGATCCCGGCTTTGCCGGCGCCCTTCATCCCGGCCTCCCAGCCCCATCCCGGCCTTGCCCAGCCCCCATCCCGGCCTTGCCCAGCCCCATCCCGGCCTTGCCCAGCCCCCATCCCAGCCTTCCCCCGCTGGGGGAAGGAGCCGGCGCCGGAGCCGGGCCTCAGAGGCATCAGAACTTCAGCGGGGCCGGGCGTTGCGCTGGACGACGGCGCGAGCCGCCGCTGACAGGTTCGGGGCCAGACAGCTGTTCTCGCCCTTGCGGGTCCGGCCGGCTTCGTCGATGGCGGCGATGGCGGCCTTGGAGTGGCCGGCTTCCTGAAGCAGCACCAGGCCCTGCTGGCGGCGCAGGCAGGTGTCGCCGGTGTTGAGGTCGATGACGCCGAGGGCGTCCTGGTCGGCCTCGCTGAAGGCCCCGCGGTCCCGCAACGCCATGGCGGCATGGTGGCGGGTGTTCCAGTCACCGCTGGCCAGCAAGGGCCGCAGGGCGTCGTCAACGCTCGCCTTGCCCGGCGCCGGTCGGGGCCAACCCTTGAGGGCCGCGACGGCGTGGTCGGCTTCGTCGGCCTTCAGTACCGACAAGATGGCGGCGAGGGCGCCGTCGTCGACAACGCCTTTTTGGGCCCCGTCACGCCAGGCGTCGATGGCGTCGTCGGGGACCGCTCCCGGGTTGCCCGTTGCTTTGATGGCGAGGGCCCGCAGGGCATGCCCTCGCACCAGGTGTTGGCTGCCCAGGCGCGCTGCGGGGGGGACCCCGTCGAGTTCTTCGAGGAGGTCGGCGATGGCGGCCTCGTCGCCGCTGCTGATGGCGGCGTTGGCTTCGTCGATGCTGAAGGGGCGGTCCCGGACGACGACGACCACCAACAGCACGATGGCCAACGGCAGCAGCAGGGCCACGGCGAGGGTCAGGGGGCTTTGCAGGGTCGGCGTCGCCCGCTCCAGGGCTTCCACCAGACCGGGCTGGGTAGCCAGGCGCGGGCGCAGGGCGCGCGTCACACGCGTGACGACGCGGGCCCAGCGGCCCGAGATCGCTGTGCCGGTACCAACGACGACGTCGCGCAAGTCGGCCATCATCTCGGCGGTGCTTGGGGCCTGGCGTGGTTGCCCCGGTTGGGCCGGTGCCTCGGCCCGTGCCGGGCGGACCGGCGCCTTCAGGGTCCCCGGTTCGGTGGCGTCGTCGACGACGCGGGCCGGCTCGCCCGGGCGGGCGGCTGGACGGACGGACGGGCTGGCTGGCGGGCCATCGGCGCTCGCCCCCCGGGGGAGGGCGATGGTGGGGGCGTCCATGTCGAACCCCGACACCGCTCCCGGTGGCCGCACGCCCGCCGCCCGCGCCCCCGGCGTCGTCGGTGGGCCTTCGACAAATGGAGCCGGTTCGACAGGCTGGACGGGCTGGACAGGCTCGACGGGGGACAGGGCAGTCCGGTCGTCGAAGCCACTCTCGTCGATGCGGCGCAGCCCCTCGAGGACGAGGAACTGGGTGGGCCGGTTGATGTTCCGCTCCCGGGGCTCGTCGCCGTAGTGGATGCGGAAGAAGCCGTCGGTGTGGACGATGAGGTCGTAAAACGCGTCTTCGCCCTCGAGGCGGGCGGTGCGGGCGTACACGACGGCGCCGCCCACACAGGCCAGGGTACCCTTGTCGCCTTTGGCGGGCTGCACCTCGACGATGGCGGTCTTTCGCCCCATCTCGAGGGACTGCACAATCTCTGTGACGTTCATCTGCTTGAGGGAGCCCACCACGCCGGTGGGGGCGCCCACGGCGAGGTCGTCGCTGTCGGGGACGGCGAAGGGATCCTGCAAGACCTGAGACGGTCCGGTGCCCGCCACAAATGGCGCGGCAAATGGGCTGACAAACGGGGCAGCGGACGGCGCCACGTCGGGGAGGGACAACGGCGCTGGCGCCAGGGGCCGTGACGAGATCACGGTCGGTGCCGCCGCCAGCCCCGGCAGCTTCGACGGCTCGGTGTTCACCGCCAGGGGATCGAGCATCGCCGGCGACGCCGACGACGGTGCTGCCGACGAGAACGGTGCAGTCGACGAGAACGGTGCTGCCGACGACGCTGCTGCCGACGACGACGCTGCCGACGACGCTGCTGACGACGACGATGGCGCCCCCACCACGTCCGACAGGGCCTCTTCGATGAGGGCGATGCAGTCGTCGTGGCTGGCGGGCCTCTCGGCGGGGGACTTGGCCAACAACGACGACAGCAGCCGCACCAGCCGCGCCGAGGCCTGGGGCAACACCGTTGTCAGCAGCGGCGGCGGTTGGCTGGCATGGGCGATCAACAGATCGGCGATGGCGGTCTGGGTGAACGGCGGTCGACCCGTCAGCAACGCAAAAATCGTGCAGCCGAGGCTGTAGAAGTCTGCGCGGGCATCGGGGGGCTGACCCCACACGAGCTCGGGAGCGAGGAAGGCGGGGGTGCCCTGCAACAAGGTCCGCGGTGGTGTCGACGCCGACGTTGACGACGCTGACGACGACGCTGACGACGACGACTGAAACGACGCCACCGGCATCGCCAGACCAAAGTCGACGATCTTCACCCGCCGCTCGTCGACAAACAGGTTCGCGGGTTTGATGTCGCCGTGGACCACGCCCGCCGCCCAGGCTGCCCGCAGGCCCTTGGCGACGTCGCGGGCGTAGCGCAAGGCCTCCTTGACGGGGAGGGGACCGTCCCGATCCAGCCGCCGTTGCAGGTCTTCGCCCGACAGCAGCTCCTGCACCACGAAGCAGTCGCCATCGTGTTCACCGACGTCGTAGCAGCGGGCCACGTACGGCGACGGAATGGTCTTCAGGCGCTGACCTTCGGCCCGCAGTCGTTCCCGACGAGCAGGGTCCGACACCAACTCCGGGCGCAGCACCTTGACGGCGATGTGGCGACCGCGGTCCGGCGGCGGCGACTGGGTATCGATGCACTCAAAGACCCGGGCCGACGCGCCCTGGCCAATCAAGCGGACGATGGGGTAGAGGCCGACCAACTCCAACACCTCCGACGAGGTCATCGTCGGCAGGTGATCCTCGCTGTGGTCTTGCTCCCGATTGGCCATCAACTCCGTCCGCGTGGGCCCGGAGGGTAGCCCATTTCGAACGCGGAGCGGTCGAAGAGTTCCGATCATTCAAGTCATTGGCATTGGGCGGTGCCTCGACGTGAGGCGCCCCGCTCCGAAGGGGGCTGCGGCTTGTCAGCGCCGTTTGGGGCCAGCATCATGGCCCATGTCGTCGACGCCCTTCATCAAGGCCAGCTACTTTCAGGGCTCCATCGACGCCATGTCGGTGCTGGGGCCCAAGCGGGCCGAGGCCGAACGGCGTTTGGCAGTGATCATCGAAGGCACAAGGCAGGCTTCCCGCGCCGACTGGTTGCCCATGGCCTGGGACTACGAGCTCACCCGGGTGGTCAACGATCTCGGGGGCCGCGAGATGGTCATCGAGGTGAACAAGCGGAGCTTCATGGCGGCCACCGAAGGGCCCTTTTTGCGGCCCGTGGTGCAGGGGGCCTTTCGGCTCTTTGGTGTGAGCCCCAGGGCCGTCTTGAAAGTGGTCCGCAACGCCTGGGAAGCGGGCACCAAAGACGCGGGCCTGATGGCGGCGGTCTTCACAGAAACCGGTGCCGTCATCAGCCACACAGACATTGTGGCCGAGCCCATCTGGCACGAGACGTTCATTGGCGTCGTCGCTGGCATCTACGAGATCACGGGCTACATGGGCAGCACCACGGTTGAACTCGAACCGCCATCGGTGGCGCGCTACACGTGCAGCTGGAGCAGAAAGCCATGACCGGTCCTCGACGACACACCATGCTGCTCGCCACCGGCAACGCCAAGAAGGGCCGGGAGCTCGCCGAGCTGTGCGCGGGCCGCTTCGACGTCGTGACCCTCGCCGACGTCGGCCTCGCCGATCTCGACGTCGTCGAGGACGCCCCCGACTTCGCCGGCAATGCCCGCAAAAAAGCCATCGAGTCCCGGGCGGCACTGCTGGCTGGCGGCGATCGCCACGGCGTCGCCTGGGTCGTCGCCGACGATTCCGGCTTGTGCGTCGACGCCCTCGACGGCCACCCCGGCGTGCGCTCCGCCCGCTTCGCGAAGGACGCCGGCTACGCCCCCGTCGACGACGCCGGCCACCCCTTGTCGAAGGACGCCGCCAACAACCGCCTGCTGTTGCACCTGCTGGGCGCCATGCCTCTCGAGCGACGCGGGGCCTCGTTCGCCTGCCACGTGGCGGCGGTCCCCGTCCCGACGGGCGCTGGCGACAGCGCTGGCGACGACGTCACCGTGACGGCCCGGGGCACGGTCTCGGGCCGCATCGCCACCGATGCGCTTGGCGGCGGTGGCTTCGGCTACGACCCCCTGTTCATCGTCGACGACGACGACGCCCCCGTCTTGCGGGGCCGGCGCATGGCCGAGCTGTCGTCTTCCGAGAAGCACGCCATCAGCCACCGCGGCCGGGCCATGGCGATCCTCCTCGACCTGCTCGTCAGGTGAACGAGCCGTCGGCCATGGCGGCTTCCATCTCGCTGCAGCCCCCCACGAGGACGCCGTCGCGAAACACCATCGGGAAGGTCGGAAAACCCGCCCACATCTTGATGGCCAGACGACGACGGTAGCCCGTCAGATAGCTGCCGTGGTCGATGGCCACGAAGGGCAGGCCCTTCGCTGTCAGGAGCTTCTTGGCCTTGGCCACCACCGGGTTTTGCCCCATGCCGACGACCACGATGTGGTTGGCAGCGACGGCGGCTTTCACTTCGTCGACGTAGTCGCGGTGAAATTCGTGCCGGATGCGGGCAGCGGCGGGCGAGGTTTTGTCGTCGGCGAGGACGTCGCGGGCGGGGTGGAGGTCAGACATGCCCGGGGTGTGGGAACGCAGGGCCCGTTGCGCAACCGCCCACCCCACGTGCCGTGGCAAGTTCGCGTGCGGTCAGGGCGTCACGGCGCGGAGGTTGGGCAAGTGCTTCCGGAGTGCCGTTTCATCGCGCAGCACGGTGATGTCCATGCCGAGGGGGCGCAGGGCCAACGTCGCCAACTCGATGCCCATCATCACCAGGGGCGGCATCTGGGGGCCCAGCAGCAGGTACACGGGGCCAAGGACCTCCTTCTGCACCTTGGCGGCCTCAACCATCGCCGAGCGGGCGGCGGCGTCGTAGGCGACGACGTTGCGCCAATCGTGGACGATGGTCATCCGCGGGCTGTTGGGTGGGCGGTGCTTGAGGGCCAGGGGATAGCCCACGTCGGACAGGAGGTTCGCGCAGGCGAGGGTGAAGCGCCCGCGGGGACCCGGCACCCGGCTGGCAATGCCCCAGGGCTCCGTCGTCAGCCACCACTGAAAGCCGCCATCGGGCAGGGTCAGGGCGGGGGGCGTGTCGAACAGCGGCGGAGTCGTCGGTGTCGTCGGTGTCGTCAGTGTCGTCAGTGTCGTCGGTGGGGTTCGGGCCAGGTCAACCATCGTGTGCCATCCATGCCCCCCATGGAGCCTCGACAAGAAACCCGCTCTGGGGTTTGTCGCCGAGGCGAGTCTCTTGAGGGCGGGGAACCGCCCCGCCATTCACTGGTCGAAACCTGCCACACCGAGTTATCGACCTGTCGGTCGAGACGCTGTGACGCTGTGGCCCGCATCGTTGACACAAAAGTCAATCTGGGCCATGACGACGACATGTCCCACCTACCGCCCCCTCCGATGCCCACCAGGGAAACCTTCGCGCCAGGCCTCTTTGAGGGCGTGGTGGTGGCCATCACCGGTGGCGGTTCAGGCATCGGGCGGCGCACCGCCGTCCGCTTCGCCGAGCTGGGGGCCAGCGTCAGCCTCTGTGGTCGCCGCACGGAATTGCTCGAGGAGACCAAGCAGTTCGTCGAAGGCGCCGCCGCCGCCCGGGGCATGCCCGGACGCTGCGTGGTCCACAGCGCCGACGTCAAACAACCAGAGACCCTGGCGGCCTGGCGCGAGGCCACCCTGGCGGCCTTTGGCCACGTCGACGTCCTCGTGTGCAACGCCGGCGCAAACTTCCTGGCCCCCGCCGCCAGCATCACGCCCAACGGCTTCGCCACCGTCATCGGCACGGTGCTGCTTGGCACCTGGAACACGGTCCACGCGTTCTTCCCCCACCTGAGCGAACGCCCCCGCTCCAGCATCGTGATGATGGCGGCCACCAACGGCTACACGTCGTCGGCGCTGATGGCCCACTCGGGGGCGGGCAAGGCCGGCATGCTCAACCTCACCCAGACCCTCGCCGTCGAATGGGCGAGCTTTGGCATCCGCGTCAACGCCGTCGCCCCCGGCCCCGTCTTCACCGAGGGCGCCAACGCCCGCCTGTGGTCCGACGCCGAGGCCCAGCGCCGCGTCGAAAAAGCCGTGCCTCTGGGCCGCATGGGCAGCGCCGACGACTGCGCCGACGCCGTGCTGTTTCTGTCGTCGCCCGCGGCCCAGTTCATCACCGGCACCACGCTGACCACCGACGGCGGCAACTTCCTGAAACCCCTCCCCGAGCTGCTGTAGCCGTATGGGTCGGTGTGGTCGGTGTCGGTTGGTGTCGGTTGGTGTCGGGCGATATGGGGTGATGTGTGGTGCACAGGGGGCGTGTGAACGCTGCACGTTGACGGGTCCGGCAGGCGACGCGACACTGCGCGTCCATCCCCGGAGCACACCATGGCAAATCCAGTTGGCGGCATTGTCGGCGGCGCGATCAACTCCCTGAAGGGCACAGACGCTGGTCGGGCCCAGCTCGCCGACATGCTCGGCAAGGCCGGCGCCATCTCGCCAGCCCTCGCCAAGGACCTCGGCTCGTCCACGGTGTCGACGTTCGACCTCTCCGCCGCCGAGGGCATCGCCAGGAAGCTCAAGGGCACGCCCATGGGCGGGGTTGCCCAGGCCCTCGTCGAAGGCCTCAACCTCAAGAGCGATCAGCAATCCCTGTGGCAGAAGGCCGGCGCCCTCGCGATGGATGCCTACGGCGCGTCCGCCCGGGAGAACAGCCGCCAGGTGATGGAAAACATCCGCTGATGGCCGACGTTCAGCTGCACCCGGTGGTCGCGGCCCTCGCCGCCAGCCTCGTCACCAACGAGCAACGCCTCGGCTTCCCCAAAGAGGCCGTGGCGGCGTTTCGCACCGGTGCCCAGGGGCTGGACGCCGGAGGCAAAGAGCAGGTCCTCATCCACCTGCTGGCGTTTGCCCAGAAGATCCTCCGCTCGGGCGTCGACGACGACGGCTTGATGTCTGCCTTCGCGCTCCTCTCGCTGGAACTCGTGGGCAGCGCCGACGCCGCCCGCGATGCCTTCGGTGCCGCCGGCCTCAACAAGGCCGCCGCCGCCGTCGGCGCCGCCGTTTCCCAGCGGGCGCCCATGGCCATGCCAGCGTCGTCGACGACAGCGCCCGTCCAGGCCAAGCGGGGCCTGAGCAAGAAGCCGAGCCCATGACCATGGCCCGTGTCGGCATCTCGGTGGTGGCGGTGGCAGTCATCGCCGCCGGCCTCGTGCACGGCTCCACGCCACAGGACCCCACGGTCCTCGCCCCCACGACGTCGACACCCGGGGCGACGCCTGTGCCGACGGTACAGCCGAAACCGAAGAAGCGGCTCAAGCGAATCCCTGCACCAATTCAAAAACATCGACGTGGCAACTGCTGCGACGTCGATCCCCAGATGTGCGGCAAGGGCAGCCCGTCGGGCTGAGATGCCTGGCTGGCGTCAGTCAGCGGCGACGACGACGGCGCGCGCCCAGCATCAGGGGCACCAGCCAGCCGGCCCCGGTGCCGCCGCCAACGACGCTGGCGCAGCCCTGAACGGGAGGCGGTTGGGGGCCGTCCTGGTCGCCACCAAGCCCGACCACAAACAGGTCCATCTGGCCGTTGCCGTCGAGGCCGACGAGGTCTGCTGCGTCCGAGACAAACGCCACCGAGCGGCCATTGCTCGCCAGGGCGGGCCAGACGCTCCTGCCAGAGGCCGTGCGCCTGCCGGAGGCCTCGACGCTCAGGCTGGTCAGCGGGCGGCCCTGCCGCCACACGAAGACGTCGGGAGCGTCGTTGGTGTCGTCGACCGCGACGCCCTCGTCCTGGATGGACGCGAAGGCGACGACGTCACCGTCGGCAGACAGGGAGGCCTGCAGACTCTCGAAGTCGGAGACGATCCCGCCGAGCACCGTGGATGTCTGCTGCTCCAGATCGCGATGGATCAGGTGGTCTCTGCCGGGATGGGGCACCTCGCGACGGACCAGGGTGGTGGCGGCGGTGCGAAACACGATGACCCCGCCATCTGCCGACAGCAGGGGCATGTCGCTGCCGCGTTCACCGGCGGCGTTGTCCTCCCAGGTGACACTGGCAAGGACGGTTGGCCCGTTGCCCCTGAGGGAGCGGACGAAGACGTCGAGGCCGTTGTTGTCGTCGCGGCGGTCCGAGACGATGTTGGTGGCAAACGACTCGAAGGCGACGGTGCCGCCGTCGGCAGACAACACCGCTCGGCCACACAGTCCAGCAGCGATCCCGTTGCGGCCCACACTGACGAGCACAGTGCGCTGCGCCGACCGCAGCCGCGCGAACACGTTCGTGCCGTTGTCGGGCAGGTCGGTGACGAGGTTTGAGGCCTCGGACGTGTAGACGACGACGTCGCCGTCGGCCGAGAGCTGGGGCCGGTGGCTCGCTTCGTTGCCGCTGCCCCTGCCTGTGAAGTTCAGGGTGATGATTTCGGTGGGGCCGGGGACGCCGTCTTCACCAAGCGGACGCACAAAGATATCGGCGTTGTCGTCGTTGGTCAGCGGCGAGGCCAGGTTGGTGGCCACCGACACCCACGCGATGCTGCGGCCGTCGGCGGCCAGGTGATGCTCCCTGGCAGGCAGGTTCCCGGCGAGACCCTCGATGCCGCTGACAAGCCGCACCGGCGAGCCATCGAGACGACGCACGAAAATGTCGTCGCCGCCGTTATTGTCGATCACGCCGGTCAAATTGGTGGCCAACGACGAGAACGCCACGATGCTGCCATCTGCCGACAGCTGGGGCGCGCTGCTGGACTGATTGGCGAAGCTTCCGTCGCCAGGTTGAGAAACGAGGGTCACGGTGCCGGTGGCCCGGTCGAGGACGTAGATGTCGACGACGACGACGACCCGGTTCTCTGCGCCGCTGAGGTCCGATGACCCCGAGGCGAAGGCGACGAAGCGTCCGTCTGCCGAGACGGACGGTTGGCTCTCAATGACGCCACCGGCGGGTGTGGAGCGGGGGACCCGTGCGGTCACCTTTCCCCCATCGAAGCCGACGTCGAGCACACGATGAACGACACCGTCGACCCCGCCAGGTTGGCCGAACACCACCGTCACCGCGCTCCCATCGGCAGCGACGCGCGGAAGCGACGCCGACGTATTGGCGTCGCGCAAGAAGCCCACGCCGGTCACCGCCGACTCCGGAGCCAGATCACGGCGAAACATCGCGACCACGGTGTCGCTGTCGTCGAAGGTGCTGCGGTCGGGCAGCGCCAGCGCGAAGGCCACCGTCAGGCCGGTGCTCGCGAGGGCGACGTCGGCGACCGAGAACGCGACGTCTCGATTGGGGCCAGCCGGCAGATCGCTGACCAGCGACGTCACCGGCACGGTGTCGAGCCGGGTCACGAAGACTTGCGGTCCGGGGGGCACGGTGCTGTCGATCAGGTTCGTGGCTGATGACGTGAAGGCCACCACCGTTCCGTCCGCCGACAGGACCGGACCCAGACTGTCGCCGTTGCCCCCATCGGCGGTGGCGCCGACGGACCGGCTCACGAGCACGGTCCGTTCTTCCGCGAGCAGGCGCACGAAGACATTTGACGACGAGGACGTCAGCGTCGCTTCCGTCAGGTCCGTCGCTCGGGAGACGAACGCCAGCACCCTGCCATCGGCCGACAGGGTGGGCGATGAGACGGCCTGCCCCGTCGAGAAGCCGGTGTGGCTGACGCTCACCAGTTCTGTTCGGCCCGACGCCACGACATGGACAAAGACATCGGCGCCGCTGTTGTCGTCGTTGAAGACCAGGTCGGGGGCGGTGGAGAGAAACGCGATGACCTCGCCGTCGGCGGAGATGACCACGTCTTCGCTGCGGCCGGCGGCGGGGCCATTGCCCGAGCGGTTGTTGGTAATGCGGCGCGGGGCAGCGTTGCCACCGACCCGGTGCACCAGCAGTTGGCTCGTCACTTCATCGCCGCAGCGGATCACGACCGTGGGGCCGTTGCTCGACAGTCTCGCCAGGTCGCAGTCCGTGGCGCTGTCACCCTCGTTGGGGCCGAGTTGCGTCGTCACTCTCGTCGCCATTTGGCGCACGTAGACCCGTCCCCTTGGTTCGGCGGACCCACCAGCCACCAGGGACGGCCCCACCCGCTCAAAGACGACGAGGCTGCCGTCAGCGGACATGTCGGCTTGTTCGCTGTGGCCCGGGGCCGAGAATCCGTCCGCCCCGACGCTGACCAGGACTGCCTCATGGCTCTCGACGTCGATGCGATAGATGTCCATCGCCTCATTGGTGTCTTCGGCAACCAGGGCCTGCGACGTGGCGATCACGACGAAGCGCTCGCTACCCGGCGGCGTTCGCCGGTGGGTCCGGACGGGCACCAGCCCATCCGCATTGGTGAGCACCACCGAGATCCCCCCGGGGAGGGCAGGTGGCGCCGGTTCAACGTCGTCGCCGCCGCCCTCGGCGCAGGCAGCAGCGAACACGATCCACATCGTGCCCCACCGAATCAATGGCCAGCAGGTCTCGCGCATCTCCATGAAGCCCCCGTTCCCTGGACCCGCTACCCGACTGGTCCCTCGAAGGAAACGGCCGGGCAGCGGCGGGTTCACTCGCGGGGGCGGTTGAGGTCGGGCGCGTCGAGGCTCGCCAACAGGCGCTTCACGTCGGCGAGGTTCGGGTCGGAGAACGACGTCGACCGCTCGATGTAGAGCTCGAGGTCCCGGCGGGCAGGGGCTTTGTCGCCGAGGGCGATGCGGGCCCGGGCGCGGATGAGCAGGGCGCGGCGGCCGCTCTCCATCGAGAGGTCCATGCCCAGGGCCCGGGTGGCCTTGTCGATGGCGCCGACGTGGTCGCGGGTGTCGAGGGCTTGTTGGGCCTGGTCCACCAGATCGAGGCGGGTGTCGACGACGGTCTTGACCTCGACGGCGTCGACCTTCTTGGCCTGGCCCGCGAACTCCGTGCGGGCGGTGCGCACGGTGGTGATGAGGATCCAGGTGACCACGCAGGCGAGCAAGGCCACCACCGTCGGCGCCAACCAGCGGGGCAGGCCTGGCTGCTCGGCGACGGCGGGGCCGCGCGGACCGGCGCTCCCTCGATGTGCCGGTGCTGGTCGCTGTGGGCCGTCGGCCCCGGCGAGGCCCCGCATGGTGCGGCCGGCGTCGGGCAACGCCAGGGTCCGGGTCGGGGCGCTGGCCCCGTCTGGCGTCGTTGGCCGCGACCGGGCCGCTGCCACCAGACCGCCGGTCTTGATGCCGCGGGCGATGCTGAGGCCGGTCTTTTCCACCCGCCCCATCAGGCTGCGTTCGAGGATGCGCACGGCGGCCATGTCGTCGGGGCGCAGGCGCACATAGGACCACAACAGGCGGGTGGCGACCTCGATGTGGCCGCTGCGCCGAAACAATTCCGAGCTGCGGCGCAGCTCTTCGGGTTCGGGAGGGTGTGCCTCGAGTCCAGTCAAGACCTTCTGGCGGACGTCGTCGTAGTCCTCGTCGAAGCGGAAGCCGGCGCGGCCCGCTTCGTCGCTGAGGGCCGACAACGACGACGGGGTGGGGTCGAGCAGGGTGGCCCGTCGCCAGGCGAGGACCCGCGCGGTCTGGCTGTCGAGGTCTTTTGGCAAGGTGCGGGCCCGCTCGACCTCGCGGGCGGCGTCGAAGGCGCGGACGGTGGCGTCGTCGACCTTGCCCATGGCCCAGTCCGTCAGCCAGGCCTCGCCGCGGGGGTGGCGGATGGGGCAGGCGTCGATGAGGGCGAGGAGCTCACGGGCCGACGACACCCGGTCCGCCGGCTGCAGGGTCAGCACCCGGCCAAAGAGGTCTTCGAGCTCGGGGGGCGTGGCGGCGTCGACGTTGGACAACAGCGGCGGTGACCAATAGGCCGCGCGCAGCACCTTCTGGGCCAGGGTGTAGCCCGTCGAGGCAAAGCGGGACTCGCCCCGTCCGGCGAGGGCCGCCACCGTCAGCGCCGCCGAGAAGAGATCTGTGCGGGCGTCGGTGGCCTCGGCCCGGGCCTGTTCGGGGCTCATGTAGGCCGGGGTGCCGATGACCTGCCCGGTGGCGGTGACGGTCTCGTCGAGGACCGAGCGGGCGATACCGAAGTCGAGGAGCTTGAGGACGCCGTCGTCGTTGAACATGACGTTCTGCGGTTTCACATCCCGATGGACGATGCCCTCGGCGTGGACGGCGGCCAGGCCGTCGGTCAGGGCCCGCAAGGCCTCGATCCAGATCGATGGACCAGAGCGTGACCGCTTGGCCACGTCGACGCACGTGGGCCCGTCCACCAGCTCCATCGCCAAAAAGACGGCGCCGGTGCTGGTGGTGCCCGTCCCCAACACCGAACACACATGTGGGTGTCGCACCGCCGAGGCGTGCTGGATCTCCCGGACCAGGCGGGCGGCAGCAGCTTCGTCGCTCGGGACTTCGCCGATTTTCAGCGCGATCTCGCGCTCCTCGACGGTGTCCCAGGCCCGATAGACCACGCCCATGCCGCCTTTGCCCAGGCGGGTGCCAAGCACGTAGCGCGTGAAGGGGGTTTCAGTGGCCATGGCGTTTCGGTGCCGTTGGATTGGCGTTGGATTGCGGTCGTCGGGGGGACGCCGTAGTCTACAGAAAGTGATTCACTCCCGCGCGTTTTCCCTGATTGAAGTCATGGCGGTCACAGCCATCGTCGGCGTGGCTGCGGGCCTTGGCATCGCCGTCAGCGCCCGGACGTCCCAGGGCATCGACGACGCCCAGAACCAATTCTCGGTGCTCGACTTCATTCAGCGAGAGCGCAACGCCCACGTCAACCGCGGCATGGAGACCGAGATCCTCGTGCTGTGCACGGCCACCGACGGCGGACCCTGCGGGGCTGGTGGCAACGAGCTGGTGGCCTATCGGGTCACGCTGCCGGTGGTGTTCCCGCCGCCACCCGCCCGGGAACTGGCCCGGGAGTCCATCAACGCCAGCGCCTCGTTCGCGCCGGGGCCCGCCCTCTTCGTCGACGCCTACGCCCGCTCGGTGAACGCGGCGGGTGATCCCTTCAACCAACTGCTGACGGTCCAGCAGCGGACGAGCACCGTCACCATCTTGTTCCGCCAAGACGGCAGCGTCGTGCCGAGCTTTGACGCCCCGGCGGCGATTGTGGTGGCGCCCAAGATTGCCGACGTCGGCACCCGCACGACACCCAACCCGACCCCCCAGGCGGTCCCCAATCGTCTGCCCCGGGCTCGCCAGGTGTTTTTGGAGTGACCACCACCCGCCACCTGCCTGGCGCAGCGCGCGGCTTCAGCCTGATTGAAGCCATGGTGGCCGGCGCCATCCTGGCCATCGCCCTGACCGCCGCCGCCGGCAGTCTGAGCATGGGGTTTCGCTTCATCGCCGAGCGCCGCCTCAAGGCCACCGCCGAGATGGTGGCCCAGTCCCATATGGAGATGCTCCTCGCCGTCGAGCGAGAACGGAACCTTCAGGCCGGCGACTGTGCCCCCGTGCCCTACACCCGGGAAGTCATCGGGGCCGAAGGGGCCGCCCTGGTGGCCACCTGCACCATCGTCGCCAACCGTCCAGTGACCCCCACCGCCGCCTACGATCGTCTCGTGGTGGACGTCGTGGCTTCCTTCGAAGGCCGTGACATCAAGGCCTCCTACGCCACCTACGTGGTGCACCGATGAAGGGCCGCCGCCCACCAGGGTTCACCTTGTTGGAGGCCATGGTGGTGATGGCCATCTTTGGCATCGTCACCACCACCGCCACCATGACGTTTGTGGCCATGCTCCAGACCGCCAAGCGCGGTCGGGGGGCCCTGCAGGCGATGACGGGCACCCGGGCCGTCATGGACTTTCTGATGGAAGAGGGACGCGCGGCGGGTGGCGCCGACCTGGCACCCAATGCCCGGGTGCTCATCGACAAGGGCGGCGGCGAAAAGGGCACCGACGTCGTCTGGCTGTTGAAGCAGAACGTCGGTTACAGCGTGTGTGCCATCACCGGCCGCAGTGGTGACACCCTCAGCTTTGCCACCGTCGTGCACAACGGCCGGCTGCGCTGTTGCTTTGAAGCCCAGGACCCCATCGCGGGTACCCCCGACGTCGTCGGCGACGTCCCTGCCGGTGCTGCCTTTCGTCGCACCGCGGTCGTCAGCGATGTGCAGCAGCGCTTCTTGCCAGTGTTCTTGAGCGGCAATCCCAGTGCAGCGGCCTGTCGGCTGACGATGCACACCTTGCCGGGCATCGACCGCGTCATCAACGATTCCCGGGGCAACGCGCCAAACCTGAGCGCCGGTTTCGCGGTCCTCACCGACGTCAAACGCTTCTATGTGGACTTCAACGCCGAGGGAACTCGCCCGCCCTTCGGGGCGCTGTATTCGCAGGTGGAACTCGACGGCGACGTCACGAGCTTCGCCAATGAGCGTCAGCGCCTGTCGTCCAACACCCTCGATTTCCGCGCCTCGGTTGGCTACGGCAGCCGCCAGCCCGACGTACCCGAAGACCCCGATGACGAGGACGCCGACGATGCCTTCGCCGACGACGGCACCGACGACGGCAGCATCCCGGACGTCCCCGCCGGGGGCAACCCGTTCATCGAACGAACGACGGATCGCGCCGGATGGCTCGATGCCCCCGTGCCTGTGCAAGCCGGCACCGAAGTGCCGCCGAGCATGCTCGGTCTCGCCATTCAAACCGGGGTGACGAGTGATATGCCGGCGCCGTCGTTGCCGTGGACGACGGTGCCACTGACACCGGCGGCCAACGCCCAGGTCATGTCGCTGACGGGTCGGGTGATGTTTCGCTCCGAGGGGGCCCCATGAAGACGCGTGAGCTGAGCCGACCGTCATCTGCACCGCGCGGCTACGCCCTCATCTTCGTGCTGATGGTGGCCCTCGCCCTCGGCATCGTCGTCAGCGGCCTGTTTGCGTTTCTGGCGGAGTCGGTGTCGTCGTCGAAGCAGTCCCAGGAAGAACTTCAGCAGCTCTACGGCTGCGACGGTGCCCTGCGCCTGGCCATCCATGAATCACGCGGTGGTGGCCGGGTCGGCGCCGAAGCCCCCCGGGTGGGTGACGCGACGGACATCTCGAAGCTCCAGCAGAACCTGGGCATTCTGTCGGCGGCGCTGCGGGCGGACATCAATCCCCGCACCCAGAAGCCATTCGCTGACATCGAGGGGATCCGCGTGGTGCCAGAGACCGTCGAGGTCCGACAGGCCAGCAGCGATCCCTTCTTTGGTGTGCAATTCGTGCAGGAGGGCAGCGAGTTCATCGTCACTGCCGATCCGAACGCTTCCCGCGGCCGCACCTGTCGGGCCCAGTCTCCCAATCGCCTGCGCACCATCAGCTATTTCCAGTTTGCCATGGCCAGCAACGACATCCTCATGGGCCGCCCAAGCACCGTGGGCAGCACCCTGCAGGTCGCCGCGGGCACCGGCGGCGATGTCTACACACTCCAGCATTCCTCGGGGTCTCGTCGTCGACTGCCCCAGCGGCGCACCACCACCTCGCGGGGCACGTTTTCGGTGCAGGACATCCAGATCGCCGATGAAGAAACTTTTCGGCCCGTGCCGCCGTCGGGGCAACCGTGGAGTTTCGTCAACAAGAAGAAGAAGGGCAGCTTCCTGGGCTTCGGCGGCGGGACCAAGCGACGCACGTTCCACAAGCGGCCCGTCCTCGAATACTTCACGAAGTACCCCACCAACACGCCGAGCATCGATCCCACCCTGTCGCGCTTTGCCATTCAGGCCGACATCCGCATCGTCGACGGCGAGTGGTACGTGCCCGACGCCTTCGGCAGTTTCCCGGGCACGAAGCTGTGGTCGGACCGGCCGATTTCCCGCGGCGTCACCGGGGACTTCCTCTACTCGGCCTACGAGACCCGCGATGGCCGGGCCCAGGGTGGCGGCGCCATCATCCGCTACGGGCTGGTGGGTCGGGACCCCACGTCCGGCAGTCTCGTGCCCATGGCGCCGGGCTTCTGCACCGACCCCGACGACCTCGCCGTCGTCACGCCCGGCGATGACGGCCCGGTCTTCACCTGCCCCGATGGCACCGTCGTCGAACCGGAGCCGGGCGTGGACCCCTTGTTGGCGGCGGCGGCCCAGGGGTTCTTTGATCCCTTCACGATCGACGGCACCGACAAGACCCCCATCCTGCCCATCGTCGTCGACGTGGCTGCCCTTGGCGCCGCCATGGTGGCCGAGGCCCCTGGTGATCTCGGGCAGGCTCGTTGCCTCAACGAAGACGCGGTCCGCTGTCCCGAACAGCGGCGCTTCCGCGGGTCGGTCTGGGTCGGCACCTTGCCCAGTGGCATCCAGGCCAACGGCACCCCCAATCCGGCGACCATGCCCGGCGGGGCCTTGCCCGACGGCACCCCTCGTCGACCGTGCCCCCTCGAGGGCAACGGCACCACCAGCTGTGCCCGGCCCAACGCTGTTGTGTTGACCAACATGGACAACCTCGAGGTCTTTCATCGCTCGGGCTTGAGCATCGCGTCGAATCTGCCCATCTACGTCATCGGCAACGTCAACAGCGCCACGCCGGCGTCGGTGCGCACCGCCCGCATCGCGCTGATGGCGCCGTCCATCACGGGCCTGTCCCCCGACTTCGACATGGCCTCCGTCGCCTGGAGTGCCGGGCCGAGCGCCTCGGCGAGCGCGACCACGAGCACCCTCGAGTGGCACACCTCGCTCTTCACGGGATGGCCGTCGGCGAGCGCCACCTTCCGTGATCCATCCCGTCACCTGCTGCGTCGCATCCAAAGCGGGCTGCGCATCAACGTGACGGGCTCGGCGGTCGCCATGTTTCGTCGTGAGGACTACGACCGCATCCAGCGGTTCAACCCCAGCAACGGCAGCTTCAGCCGGCCCACCGCCGATGGCCTCGTGTCCGGCCTGCCGATGTTTGTTCCCGACGACGACAATCCCGAGGAGGAAGGCAGCCGCCTGGCGCCGGGGACCCTGCGCTATCCCGGCGAGAACGAGCGCGACCTGCGCCGGGCCGCCATCGAACACCAACCGCCGGCCTCACCGCGGTTCTCCATCGACCCCGCTCCCATCGACCGCCGCTAGGGTGCCGGTGCCGGTGCCGGCGCCGGTGATGGTGGCGTCGTCAACGTCGTCGACAACCGCTTCTGCTGCAGGTCGACTTCCAGGGCCCGCACCTCGGGCTCAACCCGGGAGAAATCCGGTCGACGTCGCAGCCGATCGAGGTCGGTGTCGGCTTGCTGCCAGCGGCCCAGGGCGCCGGCCCGACGGACCCGCTCGACGTAGGCGGGCAACGACGCTGGCGAGGTCGGGTCCAGCCGAATGGCCTCCGAAACCAGACGCACCGCCAGGGCATGGTCGGTCTCGGCCCGGGCCCGGGCAATGAGCTCTTGTTGGCGCTGGCCGAGGTCGAGTTGGCCGTCTTTCACGGCAATGATGGGCTTGGTGACGGTGACGGGTTCGGGCTTCAGGGCGACCAGGGCCGCGCCGCCAACGACGAGGACCACCGCCGCTGCTGCCACCAACAGCCGGGTCCGTGATGGCGGCGCCCCGACCATGGCCGGGTCGAACGGCGGGGCCTTGGCTGGTGCGTCGTCGACGGGGGCCACCGCCCGTTTGGTGGCCAGGCGGACGGGACGACGGGGGGGGCGCGGCGGCTCCAGGGGGACCGACGTCGACGCCGCTGCCGCGATGGCCGGGATGGACGGCGACGGGGCTGACGGGGCCAACGGCCTGGCGGGCATCGAAGGAATCGACGGAATCGACGGAATCGACGGAATCGACGGTGTTGACGTCGTCGAGGCCCGGGCCGCTGGCCGCAGGGTTGGCTGCAGGGGGGGCAGTCGGCCGGGCTCGGGTGGTGGCAGGCGGGTCGACGCCGGTGCCGGCCGCAGCCGGTCGGCGAAGGAATCCACAAAGAGCTCTTCGGAGGGCTGGTTGTCGTCGAGGTTGTCGTTGTCGCTGCTGTCGCCGTCGTCGCTGCTGTCGCCGAGGCCGTCGCCGGGGCCGTCGCCGGGGCCGTCGCCGAGAGCGTCGTCGGGGGCGTCGCCGACGGCGGTGTCGTCGCGGGTATCCCGTCCGAAGCTGATGACCTGGGTCGAGGCGGGGGCAAAGGGGTCAAGCAGGGCGTCGGCGGGGAAGAAGCGCTCGAGGTCGCTTCTGAGGGCGAGGACGGGCCGATGGGGTGGCAAGCCGAGGGTATCGGCGGCGGCGGCGGTCTCGGGGTCGGTGTAGGCGAGGATCAGGCCGCCCCGGTAGACGGTGACGGGGACCACCTCCAGGCGACGACACTGCCCGCGATCAAGCCCGGCGGGCCAGGCCGGCAGGGGCCCGTCCAACCAGGCCCGTCGCGCCGACGAAATCCCGCTGACGGCGCTGCAAGCCACCAACACCATGCTGGGGTCGAAGCCGGCGTCGACGAGGACATCGACAATGTTGCCGGGAGCCGTCGCCCACCTGGCGTCGACCTTGACTTGTGCCGCATGGCACACCGACTCCACGATGGCGCTTCGCAT
>Ga0247834_1002880_pt1 | contig 24641 bp, 21 predicted proteins | sample LaCruzMarch2015__8_FD_187118 | JGI IMG/M metagenome (GOLD analysis project Ga0247834, IMG submission 187118) | Freshwater microbial communities from meromictic Lake La Cruz, Castile-La Mancha, Spain - LaCruzMarch2015_12m | ecosystem: Environmental > Aquatic > Freshwater > Lake | place: Spain...
CGCGTGAACCCAGCCCGTTGGGCTGGGCTAACGAATCTCGGCACCGTTGGTGCCACCATCCAAGTCCGCCAACGGCGGAACATGACGATCGCGCAATCGTCCACGCGCGGGCATTCCCACCCCCCCTCCGCCAACGGCGGAATATTCTTTAGCCCAGCCCAACGGGCTGGGTGGGCTCGGTGGAAAACCGTTTGCGGCCTGAAGGGCCGCGATGCGCGACGCATCGGGAAAGGGTCGATGAATTCGCAACGCTCCACTCGCTCACATGCGATAATATATGATACTATTCACTCTTACATCACTTTCTTTCTTGTTTCTGACCGCGTCATGAGTAAATTCTCCGGCAATGGTCCGTTCGTTGGAATCTCGCCTTTCTGTGGCTCAATGCGTTTCGCTGGTGGGCAAGATCGACGAGAATCTTGACGTCGTCGCGACGCTTTCCCGGCAGGCCAGCCTGGAAGGGGCTGCTCTGATTCTCTTCCCGGAGGCTCATGTCACCGGATACTCGTATCGCAACCTTCCCACCCTCGTTCGAGCCACCGCCGAAACAAGGAATGGCAGGATCGTCCGGCGGTTAAGTGAGATCGCGAGCGACTGCAATCTCACCGTGTGTTGTGGGATGTTTGAGCGGGAGGGACCGCATTTTTACAACACCCTGGTTGTCGCATCTCCCGATGGAAAAATCGACGGGCAACGCAAGGGGGTTCTTGCCGGCGGCGAAGTGGAAATCCTCACCGCAGAACCCCATCGCAAAGGATTCGACTGTTGTGGGTTCCGCTTTGGCGCACTGGTTTGCGCGGATAGTGCCCTCAAGGACTACGACGAGCAGTTTGCCGAATTGGACGTGTCCCTGGTGCTTCACTCGAGCGCGGGTCGGGTAATTCAACAGACGCCACCATGCGCCGACAAAGAGCGAAAGCTGTCGGACGATGCCTTTCAAAACGGGCAACGACTCGCCAGAAGCCTGGACGTCTCGTATGCGGTCGCGAATCCCATCGGGTTCAGCCTCGAAGACGAATATCCAGGCAACTCCTGGATTATCCGACCGGACGGGAAATGCGTGCGCGGGTCCGTGGATCCCTCCCCTCGTAATGCCTCCCCCAGCGTCCTGACACTCGATTTGCCCGGCCATCCATCCGTCAAAAACAAGCTTTCCCGGCTCGCAAAGCCTCTCATTCCCGCCGCCTTGGCGTTCTTGTTGGGGTTGACGAGCACCATGGGTTCTCTTCCTGTGCAGAATCTGAGTTCCCCAGCACCCGCGGCCCTCTGGAGCACGATCAACAGCCAAGTGGAAGCCTCGGGCGCAGCTGATGAATCTGTGCTCTCCTGGACTTTGAACGAAGGCCAGAATGCCGAGCTTGCACTGAAGCCGGAAACCCCTCTCTTTTCTCAGCTCCGGGACTACGACCGTTTGGAGTTTGAATTCCGCGTCCAGAGCGGACGGCTGGATTCCTTGGAATTTCGAGCGTTGGGTCACGTTTCGGGAACCCGCCGCAACAAGCTTCACCAATGGGGGCTCGCCGTGTTGACGACACCCCCAGGGGTCTGGCACAGCCGACAAATCGATCTGGCCCGTCCCAATTGGTTTCCTTGGGACAACCCCGATGGAACCCCGCCACAATTCGGCTTCGGCGCTCTCGCGGTCGCCCCGAACACGGTGGTGGAGTTTCGAAAACTTCGTCTGATCGCGGCGCCGCTGCGCGTGAAACCGTTCTTTGAAACTCCAGTCACTTGGCCGATTCGCTCGACCGAGTCCGACGGCAACACCGCCTACTCCTTCGAGGTTCCCGTCCAAAACATCAGCGGCAAACCTGCCGAGATCCAGGCACAATTGGAATCAACGCACGATGCGTTCCACGTTACGTGTGAGCCCGCTTCCGTACCCGCAAAGAACGGAGAGACGGTTGTCTTTCGGGTCAGGGCCACGATTTCTCAGGCCGCAATTGCCGCCACACCCGAGCTTTTCAGCGAGGAACTCCGCATCACGTTTCGCACCCGCGACGACCCGAGTGCCTCGACCACTTTTCCCATGGTTTTGACGCGACCGCTCACCTCAGGAACCGGGAAATCGTTCATCCTCCCGGCTGGGGACGCCAAATTCCTGCGGGACACGTACGCGACCGGTGACGCGAAGGCCATCAAGGAACTCGGCATCGATAAGATTCTGGCGGATGCGGACGCATTCCTGGCGATTCGTCTGGATCAGATTCCGGGTGGACATGGACGCGTCGAGAACAACTGGCCGGTGGTTCCGGGGTCAAATCCCCCGCGCCGTTACCAAATCGGAACCACGATGCCGGAGATTGTCGATTCTGAGACCGGCCTTCGGGAGGTCGGAACTCCCCTCGCGAACCGGGTTTGGAAGGAGTATTTGGGCACGTCGGGGCGTGCGCCGGAGTCCCTTGGGTTGGCCTACTTGATCACGGGTGACGAGAAGTATGCGGCGAAGGCGGTGGAACTCATGGAGTTGTATGCGACACAGTATGCGAGTCTGCCGTGGGGATCCGTGTTCGAGGCCCCGTGGGGCAACGGACCGGCGATCCTGAGTGCCAGCCGTGTTTCGACCAACAGTGGCTACGGATCGAATTGGCTCTTCCGCTTTCACGCGAGAATGCTGGGTCTCATCAATGAATCGCCGTCGCTTACTCCCGAGGCAAGGCAGCGAATCTTGGCAGGCTTCGTGCTACCTTACGCGACAGAGCTAATGAAGTTTTCCGGTGGAATCTCGAACATGACCGACATCACGAACACGAACCTCCTCATTCTCGGTCTCGTGTTTGACGATGCCAACATGGTTCGTTTTGCGCTTCTGACGGATCCTGGATTGATTTCTCGCCTGGCGGATATTGACGAGGACGGTTTCTCGTCCGAGGGGCGTCCCGCGAACTATCACCTGGCTGCGATGGACGAGTTTCTACCCGCCATGGCGTATCTGCATAACAGCGGGCTTAAGGTTTCCTTCCCTCGCGATCGGTTGCTGGCCGCTGTGAAAATGCTTTACGAGCGGGCGACGAGCTGGGGCTTAATCCCGAACTCGGGAGATTGTGGTCGCGGCGGGATGATTGTTTCAAAAAGCACGCAGGCCGAGGCGCTCCTGCCCATTTTTCCAGACGTGCCGTGGCTGTTGGACATTTCCAAAAACCAAACCCTTCTGAGCAAGGCGCGTCACATGGCCCTCGCCCGGCAACCGTTAAACAACGGGCATCTTCAGTTGATAAACACCGAACCCCGTCTTTTCAAAACGGCCGGCATGGCCATCCTGCGTTCCGGTGAGTCGTCGAATCAGATCATGGCCACCCTCGATTACGGGCGCAATCCCATGCATGCGCACCTCGACCGGAACCAAATCACGCTGAGTGCGTTCGGCAAGGTGTTCACCCACGGACCAGGCACGCTTTACAACGCCGGGACGGGCGGGATCAAGTTAAGCGATGATCCCAAACTCCGGTCGTTCTGCGGTGCAGGGAGTCTCGGTCAGAATGTCATCCTTGTAGACCAGTTGAACCAGCAGCGTGCCATTGGAAAGCTTGTCGCCTCGGATACGTCCGCAGATAAACAGTTTGTCACGGCGCGCGTGGAGGGCATTGCGCCCGGTGTCGGGCATACGCGCACCCTGGCCTTGCGCGATGGATTGGTAATCGTGATGGATCGGATTGATTCGGCGGAGGATCACACGTACGACTTCGTTTACCACAACTTCGGCACGCTGTCTCCCGGTCCCGGGTGGGTGGGGAGTCCGGTAGAAACCCCGCTTGGAACCACGGCAAACTACGAAAACCTCATCGACCCGGTGCGACTGAGCGGACAAGGCCCGGTGCGTCTCACTTGGAATCTCACCGGACAGGTTAAGCCGCCTGTCGGAGCCCCCGACTCAAATAAAGCAGGTGCCGTTTCGGATCCCGTGCATCTCGCCCTATGGCATCTGGCTTCGCCCGGTGCGGAGTTCTTCACCGCGACCACGGGAATGAACAATCCCAACACCAGTGAAGTTCCCGGTCCGGCACCTTCTCTGATCAGCCGCTTCCGAGGCAAGGCAGCAGAGTATGTCACCGTACTGGAGCCGTATCGCGATAAGCCTACAGTTACCGGGCTGACCGGCGACGCCGACCGGTTTACGATACTGCGTGGCGATGAATCCCTGACGCTCTCACGTGATGACTTTAAACTCTGAGAGTCGCCCGGTGCTGTTTCCGAGTCCTCGCGGCCTAGGGGCTTTTTCGTTGATTGAAGTGGTGCTGGCGCTCGGGGTGGTCTCCACGATTCTCATCCCATTGATGGGAATGCTTGCCGTGGGGCTCAGCACATCGAAGGACAGCAACGTGGATGTGAAGACAGCTCTCATTGCGCAGCAGTGGTTGGCGGTGGCGCAAATGACGCCGTATACCACCGCGCAAGGAAGCGTGACGAAGCACCTCGACATGGATGGCAGGGAGGTTCCGGAGGCTCAGGCCGTATTCGTCGTTCGCTGCGATTACGCAAACTCCCAGGACGTCTTGGCGACGACAAACTTAAAGAAAGTGACGATCACGATCACCGGGCCCGGGGTGGGGCCGCGAACCCGCGTTTTTTCCACCACCGTTGCCAACCTCGGGTATTAGAAACGATCCCGAAACCCCGTGAGCCAGCGTTGCGAGTCGATTTCGGTTGGATGTGAGGAGGGAGCGAGAGGCTGGATCCGATGCGATCCCGCCCGAGCGCAGCGACGCGGCATCCGACCGAAAGCGCCGCAACCCGCATGGGCAGGGGCTTGGCGTGCTGCCGGACGTCGTTGTTCGTCGGTCACGGGTCGCAACGGACCCGCTCCCTCCTCATGCCTTGCCGACAGCACGCCAAACCTCTGCGCTGGCCCACGGGGTTTCGGGATAGCTTCTAGTGCCAGGCGTGCCATGGCGAAAGGAAATCGACTCTTCCGCAGGGATCCCCGAAATGGAGCATGGGGATTTACCCTCATCGAACTCCTTACCGCGATCGCACTAACGATCGTCATTCTGGCATTGTTAACGCAAATGATTGCTGCGACTTCCGCCCAATGGAAGAGAAGCAACGAAGGAACTAAAGCCTTTGAAAGCGCACGGGCAGCCTTTGACGTCCTCACGCGCAATCTCTCCCAGGCCACCCTGGGAACTTTTTATGAGTATTATGACTCCCAGCGGATCCCCTATCCCCTCGCGGCGAATGCGGGTCCGGGTCAAACGAATCTTTCGCAAGTGTTCGTTCCTTCGGACTATGGTCGGTACTCGTATCTGCATTTCGTTACGGGGACAAATCTTGTGCCGGACCAGATCACCCATTCGGCCTTTTTCCAGGCACCATTGGATTTTGTCGGCACGGGGAGTGCAGAGTCGGCAGCCGGGCAATTAAATGCCATCGGATACTATGTGGCGTTCACCAACGATCTTGCCCAGCGCCCCGCCCATCTGCCTCCGGGAGTCCCTCAAGTTCGCAACCGCTTTCGCCTCATGGAATGCCTTCAGCCCACGGACGAACTGGAGGTCTATCGCCTCACCAACCGTCAGTGGATCAGCAACTCGTTAACGGAAGTTCGTCCCTTCGCAGAAAACATTCTTTGCCTCGTGCTGTGGCCGAAGAATCCATCAACCACGTCGCTGATTGCTCCGGGGTTTGGTTACGATTCCCGCACCAACTGGGCAGCCGGTATTACCCAGCCGGTTCAAATGCATCAACTCCCTCCCGTGGTGAAGGTCATGATGGTGGCGATCGACGAATCCTCCGCGAGGCGCCTCGATGGGAGCACAAATTTTACGGAGAATTTGTTTCGCGATCCCGATGCGTACGATGCGGACCGCGGCACGCTCGAATCCCGCCTCATCCAGGCGAACATCACCTATAAGATTTTCCAGACCGAGATTCCCATCCGGGCGGCGAAGTGGAGCGAATGAGTCTTCCGCTTCCATGCCAGGCGACAATGTCGCGCAGCCGCTGGGGTCGCCTCCCCGTGCGCGCCGGAGACTCTGCGTTCTCCCTCATCGAACTCCTCGTGGTCATGGCAATCCTTGGCATCCTCACAGTGCTGGTGGCCCCGGCGGTTCAAAGTGTGCTGGCAGGGAGGAATGTCGGTACCGCGGCGGAAATGATCACGGCCGGGCTCCAGAGCGCCCGCCAGGCTGCCATCACTCGAAACGCTCTCGTCCAATGGCAACTCCTGCGTGTACCCGACCGACGCAATGGCGACACGCAGGCTTTCCGCTTGACCCGCTCCCTCATTCTGACGCCGGGAACGCGGGAGTGGCAGTCGCTCGATCCTCCGGAGTGGCTTCCGGTCGGGGCATGGGTTTCCACGAACACTTCGGAATCGCCCCTGCTTTCCAATCCGACTTCTGCAACCAATCTCCCGGGTTCCCTGGTCAGTGGAGGCAGCGCAATCGCTGCCACGATAATCTTTAACGCCGCGGGACGTGCGAATGTTGATGTCTCGCAGAATTGGCTCACCGTGGTATCGCGCGCGAACACAAACGATTTTCTAACGATCCAGCTCGATCCCACCAGCGGACGCGTCCGCACGTTTCGTCCCGGCCTGTGAAGACGTGTTTGAAGGAGGATGTTTTATGCTGATATTGCCGGAAAAGTTGAAGGAACACGCACGGGCGTGGCGGTGTCTTGGAAGAAAGCTAACGGACAGGAAAGTCCGTTCTCCGTTTAGCGGTCTGCGGGAAAAAGGTGCCGCACTGGTGACGGTCCTCTGCCTAATGGTGCTCTTTGTCGGACTGGCTGTCGCCGTTTTTTTCAGCGCCAAGATTGAGCGGCGGCTCTCCGGTCAGTTCTCTGCAGGCACCGATGCCCAGCGCCTCGTTGATACCGCCGTGAACATTGTGATTACGCAAATCACCGATGCCACCGGTGCAACGAATCGCGCTTGGGTGACCCAACCCGGACTGATCCGTACGTTCACCGGCAATCGCGCCCCAGACGTGAGCTACCGTTTGTATTCCGCAGACGTGCTCCGTGTTCCCGGGTCGTACAATCCGACTGCTTCCGCGAATGCTGTTCCGTTGGACTGGTGGGCGAACCCGGCGCTCTTTGTGGATATGAACGAACCCGCCCCCAACGCAGGGTCTCCAACGAATGCGGACCTTGATCGATACCCGATCTTTTACCCACCCGATCGCGCTGCCTCCGGAACGAATCGAGTCGCGGGCTATGGCGTCATCAACGCTCCGGTTCCCACCTCCGGTTCGATTCGCAACCCGGTGCCGATGCCTGTTCAATGGCTCTATGTGTTGCGTGACGGCACGCTTGCCCCGGGGGTGGCTTCGGGTTCCGCGCAGGTCCGTGTGGATGCGGCGTCTTCCAACAATCCGATCGTCGGACGCATTGCCTTCTGGACCGATGACGAGTGTGCAAAGGTTAATATTAACACCGCCGCCGGAGGAGAGTTCTGGTCAGTCCCTTGGTTTCACACTCCGGTGGAACAGAATCCCTCGACGGCGGTGGGTGGAGTTAAGGGTTTCGGGTTTTCCGCGCCCGTGCGAAATGAATTTCAGCGTTATCCGGGGCATCCCTACACCACGGATCTCCGGGCCGTTTTTCCGGAGCTGAGTAGAGAGCAAGCGTACGAAATCAGTCCGCGCGTGGTGTCCGGTGGGTCGAGTAATGGAGTGGTGCAAACGGCCACGTTGACGTCGCTTTTGGAGAACGACCGGGCCCGGATGTATGCGACTGTGGGCGAGCTCTTTTTCTCCACCAATTTCAGCGGGTCCCGGCGCCTGACGGCTCTTACCAATGAGATCCCCGACTTCCCACAACTCGCGGAACGCCGCGAGGCCTTTCTTACCGCAGTGAGTCGTGCTCCGGAGCTCACGCTTTCCGGCACCCCCCGTGTTTCTATTTGGCCCATCCATGCGCAAACCAACATTGTGCCCTCGCGTAACCCTCCGTCCTACCTCACGGGAATCGACCGTTTGATGGCTTTCTGTTCGACGATCTCCTCGGGGGCTTCGCGCTACCCGTTCTATTATTCACGCACGAATTCATTGAGTCCGACGAACGACATTCTCCTGCCGCGCAACCAGGAAATTTTCGCTTACCTGCGCCGACAATGCAGTGCCCCGCCGCCGGGTGCCGGCGCCACCTCATTCACGTCAAAATATGGGGCACAGGAGACCGATCAAATCCTGACACAGATCTTCGACTACATCCGCTCGGCTAACATCACCGATCTCTCGCTCGGCGCCTCCTCCGCTTACTTTAATACCGAGGGTGCCGTGGTACCCACGGACTTCGCCACCAACCCGAACGGCCCAACGACCGGGTTCGGACGCTCGCTCACGGTGCGGCAAATTGGTCTACATTTCATTTGCAACGCCAGCGGTGAGCCGATGGCGCCCTATTCACTGGTTTACACAAACGGATCCGCGACAAACACCATCACCGGCATCACGCGGAATCGCAGCAACTATCCGCCGGGAACGTCCGTCACCTTTACGAATGTTCAGGTGAACGGCTCCCCAGTGGCGTCCACGAACGTGAGTTACTCCCAGATCGTTCCCAATGAGACCAACTTCATCGCGCCGAATCTCGCCCTGGAACCCAATGTCTCGCTCGCTCCGGATCAGCGACGCATTCAGGCGTTGCTGGCGATGGAATTCATGAGTCCCAGCGCCGGAGGAAGAGCCTTCCAGGACGGGTTGGGCGGGCGGTACTGGCACTTTCGCGTGAAGGACCTCGGAAATCCCACGCTGGGACTTCGGAGCACATTGGCTTCGGGAGTTTCGGGATCGACAACGAATCTGGACATGTCGGCGCAGATCGGTCAAATCGGTCAGAATCTGGTGAGCGGCGGTTTTATCCATCCCGGCATGTACGGGGGAACCATGCCGTTCAAATGGATTTATTCCGGGACGGGTAACACTTGGATGCGGGATTTGATTTCAGTCGGAGGGTTTTCGGGCAGCACCAATGGGTTCCCGTATGTTTCCGCCCCGGTCACCGTCAATGTGAACCCCGCAGATCCCACGATGAACTTCAGCGGAGCGTCTCTCGCCGTCGATGTCTGGCATCCTAACGTGAGCACTAACAATCCCGTGTCGCGCACCATCCGGTTAAGTCTTCCCTCGGTCTCAGGGTTACCCGTCCCATCGCTTGAGTACGCAACCGACGCACGTTTGATGGCCTCCGCCACAAACTGGGCATTTCATTACAGTGGTCCATTCGGGACGGGGGGAACGAACACCAACGCACCGCCTGCCTTTAACTCCCCGGGTTACCACACCAACAGCGGTCGATTCCGCCTGAACGCCCAGCCGGATTTGGTGAGAACAAACGACACCCTTCTCACGTACGTGCCATCGCATGGCGACATGCGACTCCTGTTCGGAGGCGCCACCAACACGTTTACCCCGGTCCCCGCCGGTGCCGTGCCCAATATGCGTCACATGCTCGTTGAAAACTTCAACGGGGCCTCTCCGGCAACAAACCGCACACGGGTCGCCTATGGTTTCAACACCAACAGTACCATCGTCCCTTCGGTCGGAGCCTCTCCGGGCGACGCTCCCGCCATCCCTCCTGTCAGCACGTACCCGGTTGGCGTCCAAGCCCCCTGGACCTTCGGCGACTGGGACACCGGAAGCCCCATGCAAATCGCCGATGGTCCGCTGATCAACAAGCCGGACGAGGGCATCCTGGGCAATGACAACTCGCTTACCGTAAATCCATTTTCGCGCGTTGGGGTCTATTATGCCCATGGCACCGCCCTCGAATTCGATCTCATTAACCAACTCGCCTTCATCACGCCCAATCGTCAGCTTCCCTCGGCCGGAATGTTCGGTTCGCTCCCCACCGGCGTGGTCGCGGGGCGGCCCTGGCAAACGTTGCTCTTCCGACCCGATCCGGGTGGTCATCCGGGTGCGCAGGCCCCGGCCGACCACCTGCTCCTTGACCTCTTTTGGATGCCGATCGCGGAGCCCTACCCGATCAGCGAGCCGTTTTCCACGGCGGGCAAGGTCAACATGAACTATCAGATCGTGCCATTCACCTACATCGAACGTTCCACCGCACTGCGCGCGGTTTTGATGAATGAAAAAATCGCCCATGGTCCCTCGGTGTCGAATCTCGGGACTGCGGGGTATGGGAAAGTGTCCGGATTCCTCACGGCACTGGGAGCAGGGGAAGTTCTGCGACGCGACATCGATCTCGACGCCACCCTCAACCGATTCCAACAGCGATTCGCTGCCGGGGAGGTGTTTATCTCCGCCAGCGAAGTGACCACGATGGATTTGGTACCCTCGGGTTACGCCTCCTCGGCGGACCTCTGGAACGCGTTCCCTCTCACCGGCGAAAACATCAAGGAGCGACCCTATGCGACGATCTACCCCCGGCTCACGACAAAGTCGAACGTATACAACGTGCACTACCGCGTCCAGGTCCTGCGCAAGCGCCCCAACTCCGATCCGCAGATCTGGGAGGAAAATCGCGATACGTCTATCGCTCAAAGGCGGGGCAACACGCTCGTCGAGCGTTTCCTCGACATGAACCGCGTCGCCGTTCCCGATTACGCTCTCCCAGCCAATGCCGGACAATCAGCCGAGACGCTTTACCGCTTCCGTGTTCTTTCCAATCAGGATTTCGTTCCGTGAACCTACCCCTTCGCGCTGTCGAGTGAGCCTCCCAGTAGAGAAGTGGATCACTTTTGTATCACTTCATATTTTTGTCAATACACTACTTGTCTTTTACGCTGAAAATTGCCACACTCGTGTTTGCTGTCATTAAACGTTCTTTCCACTCCGCAAAGTCGGACAACCCCAGTCAATAAATCACCATGAAACACCCATTCGTAGCGCGAACGCTTCAAGCGAAAGAATTCCCCATGGTACTTCATCCGGCGGCACCGATATTCCTCGGTGTCCTGTTCCTTTTTAACTTACCGACTCATGCAGCGGACAGGACTTGGGGCAACTCTGCGACGGATTACAATGCGGGTGCCAGTTGGGCTGGTGGAAACGCGCCCGGCTCGGGGGATTCAGCTCTCTTTAGCAGCGCGGTCACGAATCAACCAGGCTTGACGGCCGATGTCACCAACCAGCAGATCCGTTTCACCACAGTCACGGGCGGTTGGACGCTGTCGGGGGCTTCGGATCTGACGTTGACGAGTACGGGAACGGGCACAGGTGCCGGAACCGGAGCCGCGATCGTTTCCTCAAACACGAGTGGAACGAATACCATCAGTGCGGACATTATCTTGGGTCAGGGGAATTCGACAACCGCGACATTTAACCAATCTGCATCAGGTGGGACTCTTTTGATCTCGGGCAACATCTCTAGCACGAATGCGATCACCGGACTCTCTTTGGTAGGCAACACCGGTTCGATTGTCACACTTTCCGGGAACAACACCTTTGCCGGCAACACGACGATCGGATCGGGCGCGACAATTTTTAACATTGGAAGTGCCAACGCCTTGAGTTCAGGGAATTTGATCTCGATCGGTTCCTCGACCTTCAACAACACGAGCGGATCCGCCTTGGACTTCTCAACCAAAAGTCTTCGGCTGACCACTGGCGGGGCGTTGACCTTCACGGGAACCAACAACATGACCTTCGGAACGGTGGATATCAGCGAAGCCAACCGGAATCTGGCAGTTGGGAGCAATACGCTTACCGTGGGCAGTATCACCGCTTCCGGCACTAGCCCGACCACGCGAGTTCTCACCAAAAGTGGATCAGGAACCCTGACGATCACCGGGGCAGCCGGGGCAGACTTCGACGGCGGTTTTGTTGTTGGGGGAGGTACGACTCTTATTGGTGACAAAGAAGCGCTCGGCGGTGGCACGGTGGAGCTTCAAGGAGCAACGCTCAGTGCCTCGGCGAATCTGTCCGGTGCGAACGCGCTTGCAAATGCCGTGAGGCACACCGGTTCCGCAACCATTGCAGGAAGTCAGAATCTGGAGTTCGCCGGTTCCTATACTTTGGTCGGAGGTTCCCGGAATCTGACTCTCACGAATTCCGCTGCAACCGTGATCTCCGGCCCTGTTTATCTTTCGGACGCCGCAGGCACGGGTGGAATACTGACTATTCAGGGATCCGGAAACCTGACAATCAGCGGGGCGATCGCCAATTTCAACGGCTCCGGAACTGCGGGGTCGATCTTCAACAATCGGGCAGGTAATCTTACGCTATCGAACGCGAGCAACTCCTACACCGGAACGACATCAACATCCACCACAGCGCCCGGAATCATTATCGTGTCCAAGTTGTCGGATGGCGGGCATAACAGCAGCATCGGAGCCTCTTCAAACGCGGCAACAAATCTCAGCCTTGGGAACGGGGGTGTCCTGCGATATACCGGATCGGGGGATAGCACGGACCGCCTTTTCACGATCAATGGTGCGGGCGCTGGACACACGGCAACCATCGAATCATCCGGAACCGGAGCCTTAAATTTTACCAACAACGGGAGTCTTGCGTACGGGACCTCCGGCCAGACGCGCACGCTCATCCTGGGCGGGACGAATGCGGGCAACAACACGTTTGCGCCGGTCGTTCAGAACAATGGCGCCGGCGCCACGTCGCTCACCAAGAACGGCACGGGAACGTGGGCGTTGAATGGGAACAACACATTCACAGGAACGACTACGGTGAGTGCGGGCACGTTGCTGATCAACGGCAATCAAACAACGGCCACTGGCGCGGTTTCGACAACGGCATCTTCCGGTGCCATCCTCGGCGGCACGGGGATCGTGGGCGGTGCGACAACGATCAATACCGGCACTTTTCTCTCGCCTGGTGCGAGCCCTGGGACGCTGACCTTCAACGGAAACTTGAGCCTGACGAACGGGTCGACGATGATTTTTGAGAGCGGGGATTTGGTGGACGTCAACGGGACACTCGATCTCGACAACAATTGGACGTTGCAGCTCCAGCCCGGTCAGGGCTGGACGGCGGGAGGTTCGACGATCCTGTTCACATACACCAGCCTTGCTGCCTCACCTGATCTTCTACCGACTTTTGTCAATAACACGGGCATCGCAGCCAGCTTGACGCTCACCAACGATGGGGCGGGCAACATCGTACTGAACGGCCTGACTGCGATTCCCGAGCCATCGACCGTCATGGCGCTGGTTTTTGGGATCGCGGTGTTGGCGATTGCGCGTTGCAGGCGGTTGAGACCCAGCCCTGACGAACTGGGCTAAGGAATCGCGGCACCGTTGGTGCCGATTTGCGAGTCCGCAAAAGACCGAACATCCTTTAGCCCAGCCCAACGGGCCGCGATGGGGCACGCGCCGCCAAACCTCAATCCCGGCCCTTCAGGCCGGATTCGATTCGGACCCGAAGTTACCCAGCCCGCTGGGCTGGGCTAATGAATCGCGGCACCGTTGGTGCCGGAAGGCAAGTCCGCCAAAGGCGGATGGAGGGTGTTCGAGTGCGAGTTCGACCGACGATCAGGTGATCACAAATTCCCCAACGCCTGCGCACAGCCAACCCCGGATGCCTCACCAACGGTATGGCGCGACCATTCCGCCAACGGCGGAACATCCCTTAGCCCAGCCCAACGGGCTGGGTCTACCGCCAGACAAACAATTGCGGCCTGAAAGGCCGCGATCTGAGATGCGGCGGCGCGCAATTCCTCAATCCCGGCCCTTCAGGCCGGATTCGATTCGGACCCGAAGTTACCCAGCCCGCTGGGCTGGGCTAATGAATCGCGGCACCGTTGGTGCCGGAAGGCAAGTCCGCCAAAGGCGGATGGAACCGTGCGCGTTCCCCGACGTGCAGGCACGGCCAATCCCGCCTACCCCACGAACGGCGTGGCGAAGCTATTCCGCCAACGGCGGAACATCCTTTAGCCCAGCCCAACGGGCCGGGTATACCGCCGGACAACCAATTGCGGCCTGAAAGGCCGCGATGGGGCGTTCGGCAGGTCATCCGGTTGTCTGACAGATCGTGGACCGTTATTGATCAGACCAACAGAAACGCATCCTCCCAACCTCCATGCCACAATCCCTTTCCTCTGTATTGGTACATTTGGTTTTCAGTACAAAAGATCGCGTTCCCCAGTTGAAAGGCCCTGTTGCACTCGAAATTCATCCTTACCTTGCGGGCGTCCTGAATAATCTCGCCTGCATTTCGATCCAGACGGGGGGCTTTGTAGACCATGTTCACCTTTTCTTCGGACTCCCTCGAACCCGCACCATCGCTCAAGTCGTTGAAACGGTGAAGACCAGTTCATCCAAATGGATAAAAGGGAAAGGCATAGAGTACTCCGATTTTCATTGGCAATCCGGATACGGTGCGTTTTCGGTTAGTCAGTCCGGGGCGGATGCGGTCGTCACCTATATTAGGAATCAAGACGAACATCATCGCAAAGTGTCATTCCAAGATGAATATCGACGATTTTTGAAACGCTACCGAGTCCCTTATGATGAACGGTACGTCTGGGATTGATCATCCCGGCCCTTCAGGCCGGATTCGATTCGGACCCGAAGTTACCCAGCCCGCTGGGCTGGGCTAATGAATCGCGGCACCGTTGGTGCCGGAAGGCAAGTCCGCCAAAGGCGGATGGAGGGTGTTCGAGTGCGAGTTCGACCGACGATCAGGTGATCACAAATTCCCCAACGCCTGCGCACAGCCAACCCCGGATGCCTCACCAACGGTATGGCGCGACCATTCCGCCAACGGCGGAACATCCCTTAGCCCAGCCCAACGGGCTGGGTCTACCGCCAGACAAACAATTGCGGCCTGAAGGGCCGCGATCTGAGATGCGGCGGCGCGCAATTCCTCAATCTCGGCCCTTCAGCCCGGAATCGGATCGAACCCACGGTTACCCAGCCCGTTGGGCTGGGCTAATGAATCGCGGCACCGTTGGTGCCGAAAGGCAAGTCCGCCAAAGGCGGATGGAGGGTGTTCGAGTGCGAGTTCGACCGACGATCAGGTGATCACAAATTCCCCAACGCCTGCGCACAGCCAACCCCGGATGCCCCACCAACGGTATGACACGACCATTCCGCCAACGGCGGAACATCCCTTAGCCCAGCCCAACGGGCTGGGTCTACCGCCAGACAAACAATCGCGGCCTGAAGGGCCGCGATCGGGCGCGCCCTCGCCACCGCACTTCATTGCCACATTTGACAAAATGGACACCAAATGTGGTAATAGAGTGATGATAAAGTGTAACACTTTAAGGACAACGGTTACTGCCTTGATCACCGCCATTATGGCAGGAATCGCCACCCAAGCCGTTGGAAATCCCCCCGCTCCCCTCACATTGCAAAACAGCGAGATCCGTCTCACTTTCCACCCGGCCGATGGGTCCCTCGAGGTAAACACGATGCCCGACGGCAAGCTCTTCCAAACGATCGGAAGCTCCCTCAAGGTCATCACCGCCACCGCCAACGAGAGCCGAATTCAGCTCCGCCTCTCGGATCCCGCCTCATCGGCCGAATTCTCTGCGTCCTTTCAACTCGTGGAACACCGCCGGGAGTTCGTCGTGACGCTACAAGGCAGCGGCCCGATGCCCCGTCCACTCGACTGGCCCGGCGCATTCCGCTCAACCCCAGGCGAAATGCTCATCGTGCCGGTTAACGAAGGAATCAGCTATCCGGTCGATGATGCGACGCTCCCGGAAATGTTTTATCACCTCTACGGAGGTCATGGTCTCTGCATGCCCTGGTATGGGGCGACCAACGGCGCTTCCGGTTGGATGGCCATCGTGGAAACACCGGATGACGCCGAGATCAGCATCAAGCGACGCAATCATCTCCTCGGCATCGCACCGCTTTGGTTCCCGCAGAAGGGGAAGTTTGGGCCAGAGCGGACGGTGCGTTTTGTGCTCTTCAATGAGGGAGGCTACGTTGCCATGGCAAAGCGGTACCGTGAGTTTGCGAAGCAGACGGGGCTTTTCAAAACCCTGGCCGAGAAGAGGGAAAAGAATCCCCATGTGGACCGACTCATCGGTGCCGTGAATGTTTATTGCTGGGATCGAATGCCGCCGGAGGTTCTGTGCAGGGAAATGCAGGAGGCTGGGATCGAGCGCATCCTGTGGAGTTTTGCATGGACGCCGCCCAATGTGGCTTCACACGTAAAGGCGCTCAACGCCCGGGGCGTTCTTACCAGCCTCTACGACATCTATCAGGATGCGATGAATCCCGCAGAGTTTCCCAAGTTGCAGCACATCAGCTCGTTCTGGACGAGCGATGCCTGGAAAAACGACGACCTCATGATCCGCGCCGATGGTTCCTGGCAACCCGGGTGGGAGGTCGATGCCAAGGACGGAACACGTGTACCCTGCGGGACGCTTTGTGACCGTCAAGCGCTGGCCTACGCCCGGCGACGGATGCCGGATGACTTGAAGGTCAATCCCTGGGGAGCCCGCTTCCTGGATACCACGACCGCCTCCGAATGGCGGGAATGCTACCACCCGAAACACCCGATGACGCGGTCGGAAAGCAAACGTTACAAAATGGAACTGCTCAAATACGTGAGTGATGACCTCAACCTCGTCTGCGGCTCGGAAACGGGTCATGACGCCGCCGTGCCATATGTGCATTACTTCGAGGGTATGCTCAGTCTTGGTCCCTACCGGATTCCGGATGCCGGGCGCAGCATGTGGGAGGAGTGGCAGGACGTGCCCGCAGACTTGGAGAAATTTCAAACCGGTCACTTCTACCGATTGCCACTCTGGGAGCTGGTTTACCACGACTGCGTGATCGCGCAGTGGTATTGGGGTGACTACAACCACAAGCTTCCGAAGTTGTGGGATCGCCGGGATTTGTGGAACGCGCTTTACGGAACGCCCCCGATGTTCATGTTTTTCTTCGACTGGGATCGCTGGCGATCGAACAAGGAGCGATTTGTGAAAAGCTATCAAACGGCGACTCCCGTTGCTCGAGCGACGGCGACATCCGAGATGCTCTCGCACGAATGGCTTACGAAGGATCGCGCAGTTCAGCGCACCCGTTTTGCAAACGGCGTGAGCGTGACGGCAAATTTCGGCGAGGCACCCTTCGTACTCCCGGATGGCACCAGCATCCCCTCATTGGGCCACCGCGTCAACGGACTCCCAACTGCGAACGACGGCGGGAAGAGCGATTGAGGACGGGACGAAACCCTGCTTGACTTTCAAAATCCCGCGTATAGCTTCCTAGTTTTCCGCGAAAGCCATGGCTAACGCATTTTTCATGAACAGTCATTTGGTTGAAGAAGCTCAGAAGGTGATGCCCAACACGCAGGTACTCATCAATCTCGTGTCCCAGCGTGTACGCCAGCTCAACGCCTCCGCGCGGCCGCTGGTCGAGACCACTCCGGGGATGGATAACTGCGATATCGCCCTCTCCGAGATCATCGCCGGACGGTTGCGCGAAAAGGCTCCCGAGCCCGCCGCCTAGCATCCGGGGCCTAGCGACCGGCGCCGAAAGGCACGGTCAGGAGTCAGGTTACGCTCCCCCCCTCCCCGGCACCCGGTCCGGTACATTTTTCCCGAACAACCGCCGATTCCGAATTGTCGCCTGACCACGGAGCGGACGGTTAAACCCGAAAACGGATTTTGAACCATGAAGAACACGAAGGTCATGAAGGGAAAGGATTCCTTGAACAGGACTTTCTCGTGCAGATTCATTCCGTTTAAACTGCTCTGTCTTCGTGAGCTTCGTGTCCTTCGTGGTAAATTCCAATCGCGGCGTTCGGGTTAAACCGACCCCCATCCGATGTCGGAAGATATCATCACCAACCGCCGAGCCCTCCGGAATTATCACATTCTGGAAACGTTCGAAGCGGGTCTCGAACTCAAAGGGACCGAGGTCAAATCGATTCGGGCCGGTCTTGCCAACCTGCAAAACGCGTTCGCTCGCGTGGACGACAACGAAGTTTTCTTGCACGGCGCCGACATCCAACCGTACGAGCGCGCCAGCCACGAACAGCACGCGTCGCGCCGTCCCCGCAAACTCCTTCTCCACAAAAAGGAAATCGCCCGTCTTTTCGGTTTGGTCTCCGTCAAGGGACATGCGTTGGTCCCGCTTCGCATGTACTGGAAGAATCGCCGCGTGAAGATCCAAATCGGAGTGGGAAAAGGGAAGCTCGCTGCGGACAAACGTCACGATCTCAAAGAAAAAACCGAAAACCGCGAGGCTCAGCGAATCGCGAGTCAGTTCAACCGTTCGCGGTCGTAATTCAGTCACTGTCAGTACGCTACCCGCCCAGCAGAATGCATTCCAAATCCCGCAGTTCAAATCCGGGGAACAGCTGATATCACCATGAAGAGCAGGAAGGGCATGAAGGAAATGGCTTCGGACTCATTCATCTTCATGCTCTTCATGTCCTTCACGGTAGTTTGAACCGAGGCATTGAGGATCAGATGCATTCTGTAGGAAGGGCTACACTAGCCCGGCGCGTAGGCCGCCGGGATGAGCACGCTTTCGCTCATGCCATGGATGAGCTTTTTGTCGGGCGGCACGAGAGTGGCCAACGCACCGCGCAGCCGGGCCTTTCCCTCTTCCACGAAGTAGTACGGGCAGAGCCGAATCCGGGCCCGCATCGTTTCGATCGCATCGCTGTCCCGGGAAAGGACCGGGTGTTCGAACACGGCGCTGTGCCGGAATTCCTGAAGCAAACGGGGGTGCTTTCCAAATTCTTCAACCGCCACCCGCAGTTCCTCGCGCCATTGAGCTTGGGAAACATCGCTTCCCACGGTCACACCCCGCGATCCCCAAGCGCGGTCCGAAAATCCGCTGACCTTCAACACCAGTTCGCGTTCCTTCTGACTCGCCTTCGCCAATTCGTCCCAACTGTGAAGGTCGAGGCGCGGTAGCACGGCATGCGGAGGCAGCGGCGCGGGATCGACAATCCACGAATACGGAATCACCTTCCTCAAGGCGAAAAACTGCCGTTCACTCAACTCCCGCCGCCAAAACTCTCGCAGGGGCTTCAACCAAAACAACGCAAACCAAAGCTTCTCCTCCAACGCCGGTTTCCAGGGCGGAGTCACCCGGATTTCCCCGGACAAGGAGCGCTCCTGAAGCACGCGGGCCGCGCGAACGTTCGGGAGATCGAACAGTTCGAAAAATCGGTAAACACGGGGTTGCCAGTCCTGTGCCTGATCGTTGAGTACACACCATCGGGACTCCGGATGCCGCAGATTGAGCTCCGCCGCGAGCCATTCCATTTCCGGCCGGTAGGTCGCGGCTTCGTCGCTCACGACGATGTCCCCGCCGGGCAGTATCGACGCGAAGCCTTCCAGCATGCCGTCCGGTCCCCCGACGATATCCTCCCCCATCGCCGAGTACGTTCGGGACAACCAGGCGGTCAGACCAATGCCGCCCGGAACATTGTCCAGTTCCGCGATCGCAAAGCCGTCCGCTGTCAGAATCAGATCCGGCCTGAGGACCTCCGGCATGTGGTCCCGAAAACGCTTCTCCCGAGACAAAGCGACCAACTCGGGTGGCTTTCCGGCATCCAACAACCGGGCAATCCACGACGGCTGTTTTCCGTCCACGCTCAGCCGGTAAAGCAGGTTGCAGGCCCGCACAAACAACTGGATGCGATAGCCGAGCTTATCGAGCTCATCTGCCAGCCTAGGCGAAACCGGGAACGCTCGCGGAGAAACCCGCCAACTTTTCTCATGGAAAAGCCCTCCCTCGGGCATCGCCGACGCCACCGCCAGCGCCCGATCCACCTCCGTGGCAAATCCAGCCGTCATCCCCACCGCTATGCGAGGCGTTTCAGCGCCTCTCGCACGAGGTCGGCCGACTCCATTGCGCCCCCGCCGGATTCCTTGATCGCCGCCGCCACCGCGCGATGCGCTTCCACCTGTTTGTACCCCAACGAAATCAATGCCAACTCCGCGTCACCCGCGGCGGGGTCGGTCCCTCCGCTCCGCGCCAGGCTTGCCGCTTCCCAGGTCGCAGCAACCCCGACTTTATCCTTCAGTTCCAGAATCACCCGATCCGCCGTTTTCTTCCCCACCCCGCTGATGCGGGAAATGGCCACCGCATCGGCTCCCACCACCGCCGCCTTGAAGCTCTCGACCGACATGCCGCTGAGAACGGCGAGCGCGAGCTTCGGGCCGATCCCGGTCACGTGATGAAGAAGCAGGCGAAACAGATCCCGCTCCGCCGCGGAGTGGAATCCATAAAGTGTCAGTGCATCCTCCCGGACATGAAGATGGGTGAGAATCCTCACGCGCGCGCCAACGGCGGGCAGACGGTCAAAACTTGAAAGCGGAATCAATGCGTGGTAACCAACCCCTTGGACATTGATCACGACATGCGTCGGCAGCGACTCGTCCAAAGTACCTTCGAGAAATCCGATCATGCGCAACGGGAGCAATAGCAGACGCGGTTTAATTCGCAACCTCGCTTTCGCGCTCGCGCTGGTCGTGATTCCTCATGTCGCCGTCGCGGCAGATGGCACGTGGAGGGTCTTCCCGGAGCCGACTTTTATGAAACCGCCGCTGTCTTGGTCCATCGATGGCGCGGCAAAAACGTGTCTCGTGCCAACGGTAGACGGCACGCTGGGACCGGAGGCACTCTCCCGGGCGGATTTCCTCAAGCTGGGGGTTCCCCGCGCGGAATTCGAACGCCGCGCCCGCGAAGCGGCCTCGGCCGCGCTCCTGACCCTCAAGCCGGAGTTCGTCCGGGACAGCGACGGCGTCATTCTTTATGCCGTGCTGCAGTCAAGCGACGGACTCGCCGCCTCCACGATTCTCGCCCCTGAGTTTTCCAGGATGTTCAAGGATGCCCTCGGTGAGGATTTGGTAATCGCGGTGCCGGAACGCGACCAGGTGCTCATTTTCTCGCGGCAGGATCCCCAGTACCAACGCATGTCAGCCCGGATCATCGATTCCTATCGCGACGCAATTTATCCGGTCAGCATCGAAGCATTCACCTTCCAGCGGGGCGAACTCCGCGCCATCGGCGAATACACGCGGTAACGGGCGATCCCTTTTCCTCCACCGCAGTGTAAGGAATCGCCGGCTCCTGCGACGTATCGGACGGAAACACCACGCAAAACGCAAAACACCAAAACATCATGAAACACCTGCTCCTCTTCACACTCCTCGCGACGATGCTCGCACCGCTCGCTTCGGGAAAAACGCTCGCCAATGTCGACAACGCGGGCGTTGGCATCAAAGGATACGACCCCGTCGCCTACTTCACGGACAACAAGGCCGTAAAGGGCGATCCCGCGATCAAGAGTACCGCAAACGGAGTAACATACTACTTCGCTTCGGCGGAACATCAGGCGACCTTCGACGCCAACCCGTCCAAGTACGAACCCCAGTTCGGCGGCTTCTGCGGTTGGGCCGTATCGCAGGGCTACACGGCCTCGATTGACCCCAACGCATTCCAGATCATCGACGGACGCCTCGTGCTGCAGTACAGCCTAGGCGTGCGGAAAGACTTTAACAAAGACGCCGCCGGAAACTTGAAGAAAGCCGATGCGAATTGGCCCGGGATCGTGGAGAAGAAAGGCAAGTAGAGTCGACGCGGACCGTCTCGATAAAGCGAAACCCGGGCGGGGCGATCCTGCTGATCGTTCGTTCCACAAGTCTTGCTGTCGCGTTTTAGTTGCTGGTCAAATCGTTCTGGTCTAGTTTGATCTCGTGAAAGTCATCTCCATTTACGAGGCAAAAACGCAACTGTCGAAGCTTGTGGATATGGCGCTGGCAGGTCAGGAAATCGTGATTTCCAGGCGGAAGACCCCGCTCGTCAGCCTCCAACCGCTCAGAATGTCAAAGACTGCCAGAAAAACCGGCACCATGACGGGCTTGGTTGTCTCGATGGCGGAGAGTTTTAACGACTCGTTCGACAATTGGGAGGAGGATGCGGCCTTTCAGGATGGAGCTACCCCTGCGGTGAAAGCAGGGCGGGCTCGCCGGAAATGAGCGTTCTTCTCGACACGCATGCCATCCTCTGGGCCTTGTCTGGAGACTCGCGACTATCGAAGAAGGCGCGGTGCGTTTACAACACCGAAGACGATCTGGCTTTCAGCGGTGTCAGCCTCTGGGAGATAGGGATCAAACTTGGCCTTCAGAGGCAGGAATTTTCTCTGGCGGGCAATTGGTGGCAAAGCATTCCGCAGGAGTTGGTGTCGCAAAGCATTTTGCGACTCGATGTCGAGCCTGAGCATTGTCGGATCGTAGCGGAATTGCCGATGCACCACCGCGATCCTTTCGACCGGATGCTGATCGCCCAAGCAATGAGCACTGGCCGAAGTATTCTTTCGATCGACCGGAAACTCGACGACTACGGCGTCCGCCGTATCTGGTGATCTGTGACCGGACTCGGAACGCAGCAAATTCGCAGAAGGGTTTGCATGGGATCGAAATCCTCCGCAATGGGAGTGACGACGCGAACGGTCGGCGAATCGTTGGTCCCGCTCATGCGGTACGACCGGGCGCGCAGCGCGTCATGCGACCCCAACTGTTTCTTTCTTGCCCGCCGCAGTCGACTTCGATTTTATCCCGGGCGGGAATTATGATTGTCACAACTGGGGAACTCTTCAAACAGGCATACAGCCGCTACGCGGTCGGCGCCTACAATATCAACAATCTGGAACAGACTCTCGGGTTGTTCCGAGGTTGCATGGAAAGCCAGGCGCCCTTCATCATCCAGATTTCCAAAGGCTCGCGAGGCTATGCGGACAAGCGCATGCTCGAGGCCATCATTCGGACGGCGGAGGAGATTTTCCCTGACGCGGTTTTTGCGGTTCACCTGGACCATGGCGACGAAGCCACGTGCTACGACTGTATTGCAAGCGGGTTCTACAGTTCGGTCATGATCGACGCCAGCCACGAGGAGTTCGACAAAAACATCGAGATCACTCGGCGAGTCGTGGACCGCGCGCATGCGCACGGGATTAGCGTCGAAGCCGAACTCGGAATGCTGGGCGGCGTCGAGGAGGACATCTCCGTCGACGAAGGCCATGCATGCCTTACGGACCCCGAACAGGCCGTCGAGTTTGTGGAACGCAGCGGCTGCGACTCCCTCGCCGCTGCCATTGGAACGAGCCACGGGGCCTACAAGTTCAAGGGCCAGCAGAGCCTTCACTTCGAAGTTTTGCACGCCCTTCAGGCCAAACTTCCCGGTTTCCCGATCGTGATGCACGGTAGTTCCAGCGTGCCGGTTGAGGAGGTCCAGCGCATCAATGCCGCAGGCGGGACGCTCGACCCCACCGCCCGCGGGGTGGATGAAAACGAGTATCTCCCCGCCGCGAAGCTGGGCGTCACGAAAGTGAACATCGATACCGACGGCCGCCTGATCTGGACGCGCGTCCACCGCGAGTACTTCCGGGATCACCCCGAGCAGTTCGACTTCCGCCCTCCCGGGAAAATTTTCGTTCAAGAATACGCCCAGTTCATTGGGAAAAAGAACGAGAAGCTCGGCTCCGCCGGGCACCTGGAAGAAGTTCGTTCGAAGCTGCGCCCTCAGTAATCGTGAGCGCTCCGGGCGTCTCTTCCTCCGTTCTGCTAACGGAAGAAGCCCTGCGCGGACGCATCGCGGAGTTGGGAGCAGAAATCACCTCCGCTTACGAAGGGCAACCCCTCACCGTGCTAGCGATCCTCAAGGGCAGCGTGCTCTTCGCGGCCGATCTCGTCCGGGAAATCCGACTCCCGTTGCAACTCGAGTTTATCACCGCCCGCAGTTATGCCGGAACCCGCAGCTCCGGCGTCGTCAAATGGACAGATCTTCCCTCAACCCTCGCAAACCGCCATGTCCTGATCGTGGACGACATTTGGGATTCCGGCCGCACGTTGGAGGCATTGACGACGCATGCGACGGAACAAAGCCGCGCGCTTTCGATTCAAAGCTGTGTCCTGCTCGAGAAGGACGTCCCGCATGAGAACTCGGCGTGTCCCAGATTCGTCGGATTTCGCATTCCCGACGTCTTCGTGATTGGATTCGGACTCGATCACGACGAGGAGTTTCGGAATCTGCGCCACATCCGCGCTTACGAGTCGTAACGGTCACGGAACCCATTCCCCTTCCCCATCCCGCGGCAACCCGAACGCCGCGATTGGAATTTACCACGAAGAACATGAAGCTCATGAAGACAGGAAATTTTAAATGAAATGAATGCGCACGAAAAGATTCCTGTCGCTCACTCCTCTTCATGCTCTTCATGTCCTTCATGGTGAAAAATCCGTTTGGGGGATTAAAACACCTCCAAATGCGTTTCGCGAAACGAGCCATCCTACTATATGTCCTCGCGCTCGGCGCTCCTCTCGCTCGCGGCGATGACTGGAGACCTGCGCTGCCGGGTTGGGATTATGAATTTCCGCGCGACCATGCCGTGCATCGCGAATTCAAGACGGAATGGTGGTATTTCACCGGGAATCTCCGTGGATCGGACGGCCGTCGGTTGGGATACCAGCTCACGTTTTTCCGTCAGGGAGTGCGCATACCGGGGTCGAATCCGCCGCAAACACGGTTCGCGGTCGACGACCTGAAGTTCGCCCATTTTGCCATTTCAGAGCTCGGCCCGGGACGTTTTCACCACGCTCAAAAATCTAGCCGCGGGGCTTTCGGGGAAGCGGGTTTCGCGGAGGGTGACAAGCTGGCCTGGATTGAAGATTGGACGCTTCGGTTGGGATCCGACGGCGTGTTTCGCCTGCAAGCAAAGATGGACGGCGCTGCCATCGCTCTCACGCTCAAGCCGTTGAAACCCCCGATCGTTCACGGAGCGACCGGGGTGAGTCAG
>Ga0247834_1002881_pt1 | contig 24639 bp, 24 predicted proteins | sample LaCruzMarch2015__8_FD_187118 | JGI IMG/M metagenome (GOLD analysis project Ga0247834, IMG submission 187118) | Freshwater microbial communities from meromictic Lake La Cruz, Castile-La Mancha, Spain - LaCruzMarch2015_12m | ecosystem: Environmental > Aquatic > Freshwater > Lake | place: Spain...
GCGACCGGCCATGATTGCGCAGATCGGGTGTGACCACCAAGTGGGTATCGGCCAAACCTTTGGCAATGGTTTGCCAGTTGTCAGAGAAGCCAAAAAGCCCATGTAAGATCATTACAGGAGCGCCAGCGCCGAATTCTCGGGAGAAAAGTTTTGTATTCGTCATTTAGGTCATTACGTCATTTAGGTCATTGCGTCATTTAGGTCATTGTGTCATTTAGGTCATTACGTCATTTAGGGTCATTTCGTCATTGGTCCTTGGGTCGTTAATTGTCATTGGTCATTGCCCTAATGACGTAATGACCAATGACCTAAATGACCCTAAATGACGAAATAACTTTTCAACTCGGAAAAGTCAGGATAAAACTACTCCCCTTGCCCAGTTCGCTTTGCACGTCCACCAGCCCTTTGTGAGCTGTCATAATTGCTTTTACATAGCTGAGCCCGAGTCCAAAACCTTTTACATCGTGTACATTGCCCGTGTGTTCGCGGTAGAATTTATCGAAGATGTGTTTGCGCACTTCTTTATTGATACCCATACCCTTGTCGGTCACGGTAATCTCAACGCCCATCGGCACCGTACGTGTGCTAATGGTAATGTCCGGTTTTTCGGGACTGTATTTGTTGGCGTTGTCCAAAAGGTTGTGAATTACGCTGGCTATATGCGTCGAATCGCCTTCAATCACAGGATTTGTTGCTTGTAAATCCGTGCGCAAGGCGCCTTCGCGCCGTTCCACCTGCAAGCTGAAATTGCCGACGGCTTGTTCGATCACTTCGTGCAGATTGAGTTCTCCCAGACTTAGTTCAAAATCTTTTTTATCAATCAAAGCCATTTGCAACACCCGTTCCACCTGACTGTTCATCCGGCGGTTTTCTTGCCGGATAATGTCTACGAAGCGCTTTATTTTATCCGGGTTGCCCAGAATCATCGGGCTTCCAATGCTATCAGCGGCGAGTGAAATGGTAGCGATGGGGGTTTTGAATTCGTGAGTCATGTTGTTGATGAAATCGGTTTTCATCTCTGAAAGTTGTTTTTGGCGGTAGATCACTTGAATCGTGTACCCAAAACAAAACAACACAATGCCTGTGAAGACAATCGAGAGCGAAAGCATCCCCAGAACGGATCCTAATACGATGCGCGTACGATTTGGGAAATATAGCGACAAATCGCCGGGGGACTCCATGTCCTGCGTAAAAAGTGCAACTTTGTAGGGAGAGTTGAAAAGGGTGGGTGCGCCTCCCTGAGCGATCTGTGGTCCACTGTCTTCTACCACAAAGTGGTCATTTACAATCACATAGCTGCCTCTGGACTTGGAATAAACACCGTATTGATAAACTGATCGGATGCCCCGGCTATCAATTTCTTCTTGAATGGATTTGGCCAACAAATCAAGGGGCACCCGCTCTGCCAAAGGTTTTGAGTCCACCATCTGGCTCACTTTCATGTACTCCCACAAGGTTACGTTGCTTTCAAATCCCTGACTTCCTACTACCGGGTTTTGCAAAGTATCTGAAGACGGATTTGCGGACAAACGCCGTTTAGAAAAGCCGTTTTCCAGATGCTGCGCAGCGCGACGGATATTTTGGCTGGCTTCAGTGCCCTGACCTTGTGAAACGCTTAGGGCTTCCAGCACCCGCACTTCTTCATAATATTGGAGCTTGCCTGCCACGCGGTTCAGTGCGGCGTAGACGTTTTTGTCAAATTGCTCCTCGTTCAATCGGATGTTCCAGCCAATCCAATAAATCTGCAAGCAAATGATGCCAGCCAGTGCCAGCGTCATAAGTCCGATGATGAGTTTTATGCGACGAGCATTCATAAAAAGCGATGCATTTTGATTGGATTGGAATTAGACAAAACGTTGGCAAAAGTATAAACCCTGCGCTTGGATTGGGCGATTAACGCAGACTTAACCCCAGAGAATGTCCAATATCCAACAAGGAATGTCCAATACCCAAGGAGATGTAACGCTTAATCACTCACGTTGACCGTTTAAATTTGAAAAAACAGACACCGAGCGCAGAGCCTACTTGGAAATTGGACATTCCTTGTTGGATATTGGACATTTATTCCCGCCTATCTTCGCCGCCATGAACTGGCCCGCTGCTATACAATCTTTCCGCGCTTATCTCTTGCTGGAACGCTCGATGAGCCACCATACGATTGAAGCCTACCTCAACGATGTGGGAAAGTTTGTGCAATGGCTCGAGCTGGAAGGTCTTACGTTGCCCCCGCTGGCCGTAAAAGCCGACGATTTGACCCAGTTCATTCTGTGGGCCAACCGACTCGGATTAGAAGCCAGCACCCAGGCGCGACTGATTTCGGGGCTGCGAGCATTTTACAAATACCTGCTGGTGGAGGATATGCTCGACGACGACCCCACGGAGCTGCTTGAAAGCCCGCGTATGCGGCGAAAAATCCCGGAAGTGCTCAGTGTTCAAGAGGTTCAGTCATTACTTCATGCAGTGGATTTATCGGATCCACAAGGCCAGCGTAACCGCGCCATTTTGGAGATGCTTTACGCTTGCGGTCTTCGTGTCAGCGAGCTGGTGAACCTACGGCTTACCCAACTTTTCCTCGAAGCCAATTTTCTAAAAGTGGTGGGAAAAAACAACAAAGAACGCCTCGTGCCAATAGGTGCGGAAGCCGTGAAATTTGTAAGGATTTATCTCGAAGACGTGCGAAATCTTCAAAAAAACATCAAAAAAGAAGCAGAAAACGTGGTTTTCCTCAATCGGCGGGGCGGAAAGATGAGCCGCGTCATGGTGTTTCTACTGGTAAAAGAATTTGCTGCAAAAGCCGGTATCCTAAAAAATATCAGTCCCCACACCTTCCGCCATACCTTTGCAACGCACCTCGTAGAAGGCGGGGCGGATCTTAAAGCCGTGCAGGATATGCTGGGTCACGAAAGTATCATCACCACAGAGATTTACACCCACCTCAACGCGGAGTACCTCAAAGAGACGATTTACCTTTACCATCCCCGATTGAAAATGTAACCTTCCATGCTAACCAATCGCCAATCCACCATCATGCAATACTGGCTTGTCAAATCAGAACCCGATGTATATGGCTACGACCAACTGGTAGCAGAAGGCCGTGGCCGCTGGGACGGGGTGCGTAATTATCAGGCGCGCAACAACTTACGGGCTATGAAGCTGGGTGACCTCTGCTTTTTTTACCATTCTAACATTGGCCTTGCAGTGGTGGCGGTCGCTCGTGTGGCAAAGGAGCATTACCCAGACCCAACAGCAGAAAAGGGCGACTGGTCCTGTGTAGAATTGGAACCAGTGAAGCCCTTCGTACGACCCGTTACACTGGCAGAAATCAAGACGCATCCAGATTTACAACAACTCCTTTTGGTGAGAAACGCACGTTTGTCGGTTATGCCAGTGTCTTCCGACGAATTTTCCATCCTATTGGCGATGGGAGAGACCCAACTTTGATCCATGATTTACAAATATTCTTACGGCGGGCGCAATCTGAACCAATTTCCTGGTGGAGGCCTCGGCTGTCTTATTTTCTCGGTGCTCCTGATGGTGGGTGGCTACTACATTTTGCAAGGGCTTTATTATCTGTTGCTTTGGGCGGCCCCTGCCCTGTTGGTGCTTGCGCTCATTATCAATTGGCGTGTGTTCCCCGATACGCTTAAAAGTTGGCTCAAAACCTTGCAAAGCAACCCTTTGAGCGGACTCTTATATCTGGCATTTGCCGTGTTGGCGTTTCCGTTTTTTTCGCTCTATATTTTTTTGAAAGCCATTGGCTACCGAAAAATGGAGCAGCTTCGCCGCCAATTTGGCGAACCCGAACCCCCGCGCGAGGAAGCGGGGTATGTGGAATACGAAGAATTGGAAAGTACGCCCAAACGCAGCTTCGAGGAGGAGCCTGAGATACCCGAACTGCCTGCTGAACCAGAAAAGCAGCAGCCCAAAAAGGATCAAAACCCGTATGATTCGCTATTTAATTGAGGAGTATCAAACAACGTCCTCAATCATACATTTCCGCGATTTGTCGGGTGTATTTTTGGAGAATGACCCGGCGCTTCATTTTGAGCGTCGGCGTAAGTTCGGCCTCTGAACCATCCGTTTTTATGGCTTCCCAGGGTTCGGCCACCAGTGCGAATTTTTTAAGTTGATCCACATGACTGAAATTCGGGTTTACGCGCTCCAGCAACATTTCGTAGCGGTGGAGCACCTTTGGGTTTTCGATCATTTGCGCCAACGTTGTCCATTCCACGCCGTGTTTTTTACACCAATCGCGCAGGCCTTCTGGAGATGGTACGATGAGTACGGATACGAATTTCATGTTTTCACCTACCACCATCGCCTGCTCCACAAGATGGTGTTCTTTTAGCATGGATTCGATGGGCGTAGGGGCCACATACTTGCCACCGCTGGTTTTCAAGAGTTCTTTTTTGCGGTCGGTTATTTTCAAAAATTTCCGACCGTTTGGGCCGTCCACCAGCATCCCTACATCGCCCGTGGCAAGCCAGCGCTCCCCATCAATGATGCGGATGATCTCGTTGGTCTGTTCCGGCTGTTTGTAGTAGCCGAGCATCAATCCGGGGGTCTTTGCGAGTATTTCACCTTCGCCAGGGCGGAAATCGGAGCCTTCCTCGATGCGAAGTTCAACGCCTTCTATGGCCATTCCCACCGTACCAAGTACGGCCTCGCCTGGGCCAAATCCATTCACGCTAAGGCCCGGAGACGTCTCAGTGAGTCCATACACTTCGCGCACGGGAACGCCCGCGGCATTGAAGCTGCGCAATACCCGTATGGGGCAAGCGCTCGCACCAGTGGTCATACCTTTTACGCTGCCACCCAGCCCTGCACGCCATTTTGAAAAAATAAGCTGGTCTGCTATTTTCCATTGAAATGCTTTCCAGCCCGAATATTTTTTGTCAAATTCCCAATCTTCCGCGAGGCTCAAAGCCCAAAAGAAGAGCCATCTTTTCAGGCCACTCAACTCCAGGCCTTTGTTGTAAATCCGTTCGTAAACCTTCTCTAAAAGTCTCGGAACACAGGTGAAAAAATGGGGCCGAATGGCTTGAAGGTCACCAGTTTCACCACCCAGATTATCCGTACCCGTGAACGACACACTGGCCCCGGCAGCCGTAAAAACATATACTGCTACCCGTTCGTACACATGGCTGACGGGGAGGAAGCTAAGCACACGGTCTCCTGAAGCGATGGGTGCGAGTTCACCTACCTTTTCCACATTGAACGCAATATTGCGGTGTGAAAGCATTACCCCTTTGGGATTGCCGGTGGTGCCAGAGGTATAGATGATGGTAGCCAAATCATCGGGCCGAATGCTGTTTTTAATACGTTCCACCTCCGACAAATCTGAATTTTCAGGGGCCAACAATTCCAACCAATGCCTTGCGCTGGACGGTTGGTGAAAGCTGAAAATCTCGTTTAAACCCGGCGCTTTTTCCTTGGCAGCCAGCACTTTATCGAGCAAATCGCCTTCTCCTACGAAGCAGTATTTTGCTTCCGATTCGTTCAGAATATACTCGTACTCACGAGAACTAATGCTGGGGTACATGGGTACGTTGATTACGCCGATTTGGAGCATGGCGTAATCGAGTGCGACCCATTCCGGGATGGTTTGGTAAACAACGGTTGCAACCTTATCTCCTGGGCGCAGGCCCAATTGTAGCAGTCCCAGACTGGCGCGATTGGCCAACGAAACCATTTCAGCAGTGGAGAAATAGCGCCATGCTCCGTTAATTTTTTTGCCGAATGCTTTTTCGAGTGGGCACTCGCGGAGTTGTTGGTGGAGGTAGTCGAATAGACGTTTTTCAAACATGGAGGATGTTTTTTATCACAAATACCTTTCTTGAAGCACCTTTATATGGTGGAGCTGATGCCCGATGATGATGAAAAAAAGTGCCCTTACAGACACCTTCCAATTGCTCGCGGTGAGCAGAAACATGGACTGTTCTTCAGAGCATTGCGCGGCGAGCGCAAGGGTGTTATCGCGCACGGCTTTCCATTCTTTCAACAAATCTTTAATGCTGCGATCGTCCACTTTTGCTGCTTCCATCCAGTAATCCTGGTTGAAACCCGGCAAGGTTGCGCGGTCGCCCCGAATGCCCCAAAGGGCTCGAAAAGCAAACACCCGCTCCGCATCAATAATATGAATGAGCATTTGCTTGATGGTCCATTTGCCGGGTTCGTAGGCATGGTTGCCCATCTCCTCCGGAAGGCTACCACACAATTGCTGCGCTTCTCTAAAAGTTTTTTTCAGTAAACTTTGCACCGTGCCACGCGGAGGCACTGCGTTCAGGTACCCTTCGTAAAAGGTGGCATACTCGCCTTTTTTAGGTCGCTTCATCTTTTTAAGACATTGGATTATTAGACATTGGATGTTGGATTTTGGACTGGTAAATATCTAATGTCCAGCATCCAAAAGTCCAAAAATCAAGTTTTCGCCAATTTTGTCATAAACCAAACCTCAAAAGCAGTAAACACCACGTAACACCACAGGAAAATACCCACAAACCATTGATTGGTAGGCGCTGCCACCTGTTGATATACAAACAAGGCGGCCAAGGCCACCACCATTTTCCCAAACACTGACACTGAAACGAGGTTGGTGAATGCATGTTTGTTTTGGCTACTTGCAGAACTTTTTCCGGCATAAAACAGCCCCAAACATACCAAACAAAATAGCACCACCGACCCGATCGCAAATTTCCAATGTGGCTGTGCTTGAGGGGCGAAAAAGTGTAATCCAGCCAGCACCACCGCTGCGCCTGCAGAGACAAAAAAAAGATTTTTAAAAAAATATTTTGGGCTCATGTTGTTGAAAAAAACCGTCCTACAGCGGTAAGCTGTAGGACGGTTCGGTTTTATTTATCGTTCAGCAATTGTCTGTAAACCCCATAAATCGAAGCGGCCATGAATAGAATAGTGAGAGATACAGCCCATAAAGGGCGCTCAAGTCCCATCCATTTATCCAGCCAACGTCCGATCAATGCACCCAGCAGACAAGCCCCAAAAAGTTGGAAGGCCATGCCGCCATACTTCATGCTGGCTTTAATTGCGGACTTCTGCCGTTCCTGCGGCGACGGCTTTGGCTGCGGTGTTTGTGGCATCAGTAGCTGATTTGACATCGAAGTGCTTTACCGTGCCATTGCTCGTAGTGCCCACGTCCATTTTGCAGGCTACATTGAACTTGGCTCCGCTCTGCACTATGAGTTTGTTGGTTGTGATTTCACCGTCAACTTCGGCAGTTTCGCGAACGTTGAGCAGCTCGGTGACATACAGATTGCCTTTAAAACGACCTTCGATGACGGCGTTTTGGCAACGAATTTCACCCTCTACTGCACCGGTTGGTCCGATGATTACCTTGCTTTGGCAACTGAGTTTGCCTTTGATAGTACCATCCACGCGCAAATCACTATCGCAGCGCACAGTGCCCTCTATCACGGTGCCTTTCACCAGCGCATTGAGTGCGCCCGCAGGAGAGGTTGCGGCGGTTTTTTTGGAGTCCTCTGTTTCTTTTTTAGTTCCAAACATAAGTTAGTCTCGGTTTTGAAAATGAACGGTAAGAGTGTAAACGATTAAAAATCAACGTGTTCTTGCGAAAGTGCTTTCAAAAGGATCATATTGAAGATTGCAAAAATGAAAAAGATTCCCGGCGTGGCAAAGCCTCCGGGAATCTTTTTACCAACACCCCCTTTGTGGAGGGATACTGATGGGTGTGGAGATTTGACAACTCAATCCACTCAACCCTCAACTAAAAACTGGGGCAATAAACGCCACGGCGCTCTGGGCCACAGATTTTGTAGATGAGCGAGAACTCAAACGCTCCGTTACCATTGGTGGCCGTGAACAGGTTTGAAGTGTTCACGTCATAGCTGAAGCCAATGTTGAACTGCTCATAATCGAAGCGTGTGCTCACGATGATGGCGTCCATGTGTTTCTTGTCATTGAGTTTGTTGGAAAGGCGGGCCCAGAGACCGAACTGAAAGGCTTGGTTGTAGCGGCGGCTGTTGCCGAGCAGGAACTTAAAGGAGTTACCCACGTTCACTTGCCAGGAAGGGCCTTGGAAGAAAGTAACCACCCCTGGGCTGAGGCCGAATTTTTGCCCAGTCATAAACTCTCCACCAGCATGAAACGTGAATTTGCTGTAGAGCGGGATATTCGCGTTATCAAAAGATTGGTTGGCGCGGTTCAAGTGGCTGAACGCACCCCCAAAATAAAAGTTAGTTTCTTTGCTTAACACGCTGAACCACAGCAAACCCGCCGAGATATCAGCAAAAAGGAAGCTCGGGTCAGCTATGATATCGCCTTGCAGGTCGGGATCAAATCCGCCATTGCCGTCATGTTGGCTGGGCCATTGGAGGTTGTAGCTCTTGATGCTACGGTTACTCAAGCCTAAATCGGCACCAAACACGAGATAGTGCGCTTTTTTGCGATACCCACCCATTTTTTTGGCATAAGAGCCAGAAAGACGGGCCTGGATGGTGGCAAACTCAGAGGTGCCAGCCTTGTCGCCCCAAAGCGTACCGCCTACTCCAAAATAATCATAGCGGCCCACCGGCAGTTTCTGATCGTAAGAAGCAGAATAGGTGTTGTAGGCGCGATTTTTCAGAATGGACGCCCACTGGTTGCGGTAGTTCGCTACCAAGCGGTGGTTGCAATTCATCACGCCAGTCAGAGCCGGATTAAGGTTGAGCGGGCTTTGGTAGAACTGCGAAAAGTGAATGTCTTGGGCTTGTGCAATTGCCGCGAACATCACGAAGCACAGTGTAAGAAAGTGTAGAGTAGTTTTTTTCATAATCAAGACAAGACCTGTGGTTTGGTTGAAAAACGACAAATGAAGGAAATTAGAAAGCCAATTGGATGTAGGTCGGGGAGCGAAGGTAGGTTTTTCCCAAACTTTCTTGCGTCGAAGGAAAAAATTTTAACACGCTACCCCGAGATACTGGTAAATTTCAAATGACAAGCAACAAAATGGAACACAGAAATGATACAAATCTCCTGCTCAAACGCTCCAGTACCCGCCCTGAACGACATCTCATTTCAGCGTATTTTTTCATTAGTGTTAAGGTGCTCGGAAAACAAGAGGTTTTAACTTTTAAAAACGCTGCTTTGGGATTGGTTCGATTGGGGGATTGGTTCGATTGATTCGATTGTGGGGATTGATTCGACTGGTTCGATTTCAAGCACGCTATGCCAATCGAACCAATCGAATCAATCCCCCAATCGAATCAATCAAATTACAGCCTTTGGCTCACTTTTTTTACCATTTCATTTTTCCAGCTCAAAAACGTGCCCTCCAGGATGTGTTTGCGAGCTTCTCCCACCAGCCAAAGATAAAAGCCGAGGTTTTGAAGGGTGGCAAGTTGCATCCCCAAAATTTCATTGCAAACAAAAAGGTGACGCAGATAAGCCCTGGTATGTGTGCGGCTCGTGTGTCCGCTGCTGACCGGGTCAATGGGCGAAAAATCAGTCTGCCACCTTTGATTTCGGATGTTGATGATCCCTTCCGAGGTGTAGAGCATCCCGTGCCGGGCGTTGCGGGTGGGCAACACGCAGTCGAACATATCAATGCCCCGGGCGATGCATTCTAAAATATTTTCGGGGGTACCCACGCCCATAAGGTAGCGGGGTTTGTCTTTGGGTAAAATTTCTGTCACCAATTCTGTCATGGCATACATGTCCTCGGCGGGTTCACCTACGGAGAGTCCACCAATGGCGTTGCCCTCGCGCCCCTGCGCGGCGATGGTTTCCGCCGAAATTTTTCGCAATTCGGGATAGGTGCTGCCCTGAACGATGGGGAAAAAAGCCTGCTTATGGCCGTAAATCGGCTCTGTGTTGTCGAACCGCTCGATACAGCGCTCCAGCCAGCGATGCGTGAGTCCGAGCGATGTTTCTGCGTACTTAAAATCGCAGGGGTAGGGCGTACACTCATCGAAGGCCATAATGATGTCGGCGCCGATGATGCGCTGGATGTCCATTACATTTTCAGGTGTAAAAACGTGCTTCGAGCCATCAATATGGCTTTGGAAAGTGACGCCCTCTTCTTTGATCTTCCGACGATGGGCAAGCGAATAAACCTGAAACCCACCGCTGTCGGTCAGCACGGGTCCTTGCCAACCATTAAAACCGTGAATGCCACCAGCAGCCCGCAACACGTCGAGACCAGGGCGTAAGTATAAATGGTAAGTATTGCCGAGGCAGATTTGGGCATGAATGTCATCGCGGAGTTCGTGCTGATGCACGGCTTTAACCGTCGCTGCCGTACCAACGGGCATAAAAATGGGGGTATTGATCTGGCCATGGTCGGTCTCGATCTGGCCTGCGCGGGCGCGGGAGTGGGGGTCGGTGTGATTTAAATGGAAGGTCATAATTTTTACGCCAAATTCCGATTGCTGTCCAATTTCAACAAAACTGCGATCATCAAGGTGAATCCAATCAGCGAAGAGCCGCCTGCGCTGATAAACGGCAGCGGGATTCCAATGGTCGGGATAAGACCCATAGTCATACCCATATTGATCACAACGTGTACAAAAATAATACCCGCCACGGAGTAGGCGTAAATGCGTGAAAAATTGGAACGCTGTCGCTCGGCTATAAAAGTGATCCGCCACAGCAGCCAGAGAAATAGTCCGATCAGACCCACCACGCCCACAAAGCCCTGTTCTTCGCCCACGGTGCAAAAAATGTAGTCGGTACTCTGCTTGGGCACATATTTCAGTTTGGTCATATTGCCCTGTAAGGTGCCTTTTCCGAGCAGTCCGCCAGCGCCAATGGCCATTTTGGAGTGTATAAGATTGTACCCTGCTCCTCGCGCATTGGCTTCGGCTTCGCCAGGGCGCAACCAAATTTTGATGCGTTGTTGTTGGTGCGGAGCGAGCAGATTGAGAAAGGCGTTGGCGGCAAAAACGAGCGAAACAGAAAGTGTAAGCAACACCACCCAAGTCCGCAACTGACTTTGTATCATACTGTTTTTCTTCCAATAATTGGGCAAAAACACGCCAATAAATAGCAAGAGTTGTGGCACGAGCACCAGCACATGTTTTTGTTCTTCGGCCATTTGGACATCCAGCAATTTCAACAACGCATTGAGTACTGGAATCCACCAGATAATGAGCGGAAGGAGAAGCACCCACGTCCAGCGCAGTATCTGTTTTTGTTCTCGAAAACGATTGATCAACAATAGGTTGACGATTGCAATTAACCACGCGGCCGTGTAGGCAGGAGGCTCAAATTTCCATCCTAAAATAGCCAGGGCCGCTGCACCAAAACCCAGCGCGTACAAAACAGGAGACAATCCTTCCCGGTACAAGACCAGCATGAACGAAAAGAAAATCAAGGCCGAACCCGTATCACTTTGTAATAAAACGAGCAAGGTGGGAATCAGAAAAATGCCGAAGGCGATAATCCGGTCGCGCCATTGACGCAAATCCACGCCTGGGCTGCTTAGAAATGCCGCCATGGCCAGACAAGTGCCAAATTTTGCAATTTCGGACGGTTGGAAGGTAAATCCGCCAATATGATACCAAGCATTTGCTCCGTTCACCTCGCGGCCAAATAGAAGGGTGCCCGGCAGCAGGAGGATCGTAATTAGATAAAATGGCAGTGCCAACGTCCGCCAAAAAGACCAATCGGCCATCATCACCACAAACATCATCACCAAGCAGAATACAATGAACGCCAACTGTTTACCCGCCGTGTACCTCATATCAAAAAAAGAGGCGGGTGCGTCGGCGTTGTAGGTGACCGCATAAATCATCAGCCAGCCCACTGCGACCAACGCAAGATAAAGCCCCAAAGTGAGGCGGTCGAAACCAAAAAGGGGAAGTTGATTCGGCTGGGACATTCTGGGTGGGTTTGCGGAAATGGTGGAATTGTAATTTAGGGATGCTTAGTCCAAAGTCTAACGTCCAGCAATCCAAAGTCTATTCATCATTGCTCCAGGAAATCGCGCGGATGAATATTAGCATCCTTGGCAGGGTAAGCTCCAGGCCAACCGGTGAGGGTACTAATAAATGCCAAGGATTCTTGCTTGGTACGGAAGGCACCCACGCGGAGTTTGTAGTAGGGTTGTTCTTGCACTGAGGTTGCGGCCACGTCGGGATATTCGCCGCGGAATCTGTTGCGGGCTTGGTCCACTTGGGTGCGGTCGGTGGAGGCCATTATTTGTACGCGCCAACCCTCTACACGCGGTTCGATGCGGTTGGAACTCACCCAAGATTTCATGACCTGCGCCACTTTTGGATCTTCGTTCAATTGAACTTCCTGGCTCCAAATCATGGGTGCGAAGACAAGCGCGAAGAGTAAGAGCAGGTATGTTTTTTTTGTCAAAATCATTGCCGTAGCGTTGGGGGGATGAGACTGTAGGGGTTGAGGGAGGGTGTTCAATTAGCGTGGAGCGCATTGAACGACTACCTTTATTCCATTTCCAGCAACAAATGTCCTTTTTCTACTGCAGCGCCCTTTTGGACGGCCACTGATTTGACCGTCCCGTCATTTGCTGCTTTTATCACGTTCTCCATTTTCATGGCTTCGAGAATAAGTAGCGGGTCTCCTTTACTGACGACTTGCCCCGGCTCGACCATCACGTTGAGCACCATGCCGGGCATAGGAGCTTTCAAGGTGTTTTGTTTTTGACTGCTTCCAACATGGAGGCCAAGTTGTTGCACGAGCCGATCGTAATGATCGGCAATGTGCAGAGTATACTTAACTCCATTTATCTTGAACGCAAATTGTCGCTCAGGATAGTTGGCCTCCAGCAGTTCGGCGTGATAAGACCGGCCATGATGCAGAATTTGGAACATGCCTTCACCATTGGGAACAATATCCAGGTCTTTTGCTTCGTCCGGCTGAAAATCAAACTCATGCTGTCCACCGTTTACAGCAATCTCGAAGGTTTCTTTTTTTTCCATATTAGGGCAAAAATAGGACAAATGAATTTGTTGATTCAAATTTGCGCACAAACTTAAAAATGATACTTGTTTTCCGCCCGATCTTACTGGAACTCCGCCACCCGTTTAAATTGGCCACGGGCTCGCGTATGCATACCAACGCGATGTCGACTGAACTCCATTTTGAAGGCTTTGTGGGGTATGGGGAAGCTGCCATGCCGCCTTATTATGGTGAAAACCACGATACAGCGGCGGCGTTTTTGGGGCGGGCAGCTGGTCTAATCTCACAACTTCCCGATCCCAATTTTCGGGATAAACGTTCGGGAAGTTCGATTCAAACTATTTTAAGAGAGATAGAGGGTTTAGCCCCCGGAAATCACGCAGCCAAAGCATCCGTAGACATTGCGCTGCACGATCTATGGGGTAAAATGGAGGGCCGCCCGCTCTGGCAATTGCTGGGCGTTGAGCCGGATAAAATGCCTCCCACGAGCTTCACCTTAGGCATAGACGAACCAGCGGTTTTGCGCCAAAAAATGCTGGAAGCTGCTGATTTTCAAATCATTAAAATTAAACTTGGCTCTGAAAACGACCGACAGATCATTCGCACCATTCGTGAAATTTCCGACAAGCCCATCTACGCCGACGCGAACCAAGGTTGGAAAAGCCGCGAAGAAGCCCTTGAACTCGTGCATTGGTTGGTGGAGCAAAACGTACAAATCATAGAGCAACCTTTCCCAAAAGACGATCTGGATTCCTCTGCCTGGCTCAGCGCGCGATCCCCTTTGCCTATCATCGCCGACGAAAGTTTCCAGCGCATCGCCGATCTGGATCGGGTGGCCCATTGTTTTCACGGGGTGAACATCAAGCTGATGAAATGCACAGGAATTTCTGAAGGCTTCCGAGCCGCCCAATCCGCGCGCGCAAAAGGGTTGCAAACCATGGTGGGCTGCATGACCGAAACCTCTTGTGGCATTTTGGCAGCGGCGCTGCTTGCTCCACAGTGCGATTATGCTGACATTGACGGTTGCTGGCTCATCCGGAACAATCCTTTCGAGCTGCCGATTTTGGAGCATGGGAAAATCAAGCTGGGCGAAGGAGCTGGTTTGGGGCTAAAATTGTGCCTCTAATTCCCGGCCACATTCGCTGCCGGGATTTCCGAGGGTTTTGCGCCGTCGCCTTCTCTTTCTGACTCTTGTTCAGCTTTCTTGCGATCTCGTCTGGCACGCTCTTCGGAATCTACTTTGTCGTAGGCTTTGATAATTTCCTTTACAAGTCGGTGGCGCACCACATCCTCAATTGTGAGGTGTACGCTGGCGATGCCATCCACGCCATCGAGTATTTCAACGGCTTGGCGGAGGCCACTTTTTTGGTGGTGCGGCAAATCAATCTGGGTCATATCGCCTGTAATGATACACTTGGCGGAAGGGCCGAGGCGCGTTAAGAACATCTTGATTTGCAGGGGCGTAGCGTTCTGTGCCTCGTCGAGAATGATGAAAGCGTTGTCGAGCGTACGGCCACGCATAAAAGCAAGCGGTGCGATTTCGATGACGCGGTTTTCCATGAAAAAATTGAGCTTGTCCATGGGCAACATGTCGTCGAGGGCATCGTACAGCGGACGTAGGTAGGGGTCCACCTTGTCTTTGAGGTCGCCGGGCAGGAAGCCGAGGTTTTCGCCAGCCTCCACGGCGGGGCGGGTGAGCACAATTTTTTTGACGAGTTTGTTTTTCAGCGCGCGTACCGCGAGGGCAACTGCCGTGTAAGTTTTGCCCGTACCCGCAGGCCCCAGTGCGAAAAGAATGTCGTTGGTGTCGCACACCTCGATCATCATTTTTTGGTTGCGGGTCTTTGCCTTGATGGGTCGGCCTTCGCGCCCGTACAGGATGACGTTGCTGCCAGAGCCGTCGCCCATAACGGGAATGCGAACCTCAAAGGGGTTTTCACCGCCGAGAAGGTCTTCCACGGTTTGAATAGAAAGCTCGTGATGCTCGCGCAGGTAGCGGGCCATCATTTCGAATTTGGCCTTGGCTGCTTGTGCGTCTTTCTTTTCGCCTGTGATTTTCAAGCTGTTGCCACGCGAAGTGATGGTGGCATCTGGATAGGCTTTGCGCAAAAGATTTAACTTTGCGTTGTTTTCGCCAAAAAGTTCAAGAGGGTCAATGCCCTCGATGGTGAGAATGATTTCGCTCAAATTTTTACCCTCAAATTTTTGCAGCAGCGGGAAGAGAAGCGGCACTTATGATTTGATTGTCAGCGTTTTTTGCAGTGCCGAGCTTCCATGCTTTTTGATAAAAAAAGTAGTTTTCTTTCGCCCACAAAACTAAGGCATAGCGGGCAAATTTTTCAAACAGAAAAACAAGAAAAAGGGTTTCGTCTCCTGAAAATAACGAAGGATTAATCTACCGATCAACCAATAACGAATAACCAATCAACCCGTAACCAGAATGCAGTTTACCACCCTCACCACAGATTTTGGCACCCAGGATTTTTACGCAGGCGCACTCAAAGGCGCTTTGCTTCGGCGTATGCCTTCGCTTCAACTAGTGGATATTTCTCACGACATTCCGCCATTCGATATTGTGCGCGGGGCCTTTGTGATTGCTAATATGTGGCGCGAATTCCCGGAAGGCACCATTCACCTTATAGGGGTCAATTGTGTCTATCAACCCGATTTTCGCTTTGTGGTAGCGCGGCACGCGGGGCATTTTTTTATCGCGCCGGACAATGGTTTGCTCTCCCTGCTCTTCACGAACCTGGAACCCAACGATTTGCGCAATCTTTCGGCAGATCCCGCCGAACATTTTGCGGTGAAAAATATTTTTGCCGACGCGGTAGTACATTTGGCAGAGGGCAAACCTTTTGAAGAACTTGGGGAACACGCCGCACCATTGCTTGAGCGCATCAGTATTCAGCCCGTCATTACTCCAACACAAATAAGGGGCACCGTAATCCTTGTGGATAATTTTGAAAATGTGGTGGTCAATATCCGTCGGGAAGTCTTTGAGGCGGCTGCCCATGATCGGCATTTTTCCCTATTCTTTAAACGAAATGACCCCATTACCCAACTTTCAGGCAACTATTGCGACGTGGCGGTCGGCGAACAACTTTGTCTTTTCAACACAGCGGGTTTTCTTGAAATTGCCGTGAATATGGGCCGGGCAGCCACACTTTTCGGTCTGAAAGTGGAGGATGTGGTGGAAATTGTGTTCGATGCTCCCATCTCGCCGGCCGAATAATCATCTGCACGGTGGCCAACATCCATTGGCCGAGTTCTGCTGTATTTTCCTCGAAAAAAAACTGCGTTACGTCCTACTATTTGCACACATTTGACCCGGAATTACAACCGAATCAACTTTTTGTACATTATGGTATTCCTGAACACTTTTAAACAACTTTAAACCATGTTCTTTGTCTTCCTCGGCATTTTTGCCATCGTGCTTGGGGCGTCCCTTGCCAAAGCCAACCCCAATTTTGCAAGCACTGGGAAAATAGCCCGGTATGTCGGCTTGGCTATTTTGATTCTCGGCCTTTCTTCTTCTTGTTTTGTTCAAATTGAGCCGGGCGAAGTCGGGGTCAAAACCCTTTTCGGAAAGATCCAATCGGGGACGCTTACCGAAGGTTTGAACTTTGTGAATCCGCTCGTAGAGGTGAAAAAATTTGATGTGCGCACTCAAAACTATACCATGTCTGCCGTGCATGACGAAGGGGCTAAGTCGGGCGATGATGCCATTCGGGTGCTTGCTGCCGATGGTTTGGAGGTAATCATTGACCTCTCGGTGTTGTATCATATCGTGCCAGACAAGGCTCCCGACATCCTGCGAAATACGGGTACCCGTGAGGTTATTACCGACAAAATCATCCGCCCTTTGGCGCGCACGAAAATCCGGGACAATGCGGTTTTTTATGATGCAGTGGCCTTATACTCTACCAAACGGGAGGAATTTCAACAAAAAATCACCCAAACCATCGAGAAGGATTTCGCGGATCGCGGCATTGTTTTGGAAGATATTTTGATCCGAAATATCACACTGCCAGTGTCGGTGAAACTCGCCATCGAATCAAAAATCAATGCGGAACAAGAGGCTCAAAAAATGAAATTTGTACTCGATAAGGAGCGCCAGGAAGCGGATCGAAAGCGGGTGGAAGCGCAGGGCATTTCGGATTACCAACGCATCCTCACATCAACCTTGACGGACAAATTGTTGCAATACGAGCAAATTAAAGCACAGCGGGAATTGGCACTTTCGTCAAACTCAAAAGTAGTCATCATGGGCAGCGGAAAAACAGCCCCGATCCTTATAGGACAGTGAGACATTGGGACGTTGGACTGTGAGACAGGGGGCATTATAGGACAGTGAGACAGTGGGACGTTGGACTGTGAGACGGGGGGGCATTATAGGACATTGAGACATTGGGACGTTGGACTGTGAGACAGGGGGCATTGAGTGTCAATGACCCCCAACGTCTTAATGACCTAATAACCCCCAATGCCCGTCATCTGTGTGCTGCACGATCATTGGGTGTTAATCACAAACCGTATTTATCAATTAAGTACACCAATGCGGCCATACTTGCCGTGCCGAGTTCGAGTTCGCGTTTGTTCACTTTGTCAAAGGTATCTGATTCAGCATGGTGATAGTCAAAATAGCGTTGTGAATCAGGTGAGTAGCCGCTCAATAAACCTTTCATACCTTTTAGCGGACTAATGTCTGCGCCAGAGCCGCCTTTCCTGAATTTTAGGTCATAGGGTTCAAAATGGGATTGAAATGTTGTCAATTTTTCGAAAAACTTACCAAAAACGGCTTCATCCCCATCGAATGAAAAACCGCGGGGCGTAAAGCCGCCCGCATCGCTTTCAATGGATGCAAGCGGAAATTCGCCTTTACGCTCGGCCTCAGCGGCATAAGCCTTCCCGCCGCGCAAGCCGTTTTCTTCATTCATAAAAAGCACACAGCGAATGGTGTGGCGCGGTCGGTACCCGAGGGTTTTGAGCACCCGCAGCACGTCCATACTTTGCACCACCCCTGCACCGTCGTCGTGCGCACCGTGACCCACATCCCAGCTATCCAGGTGCCCGCCTACCAAAACAATGTCATTGGGGCGTTCTGAGCCGCGTATTTCTCCAATAACGTTGTAGGAAAGTACATCCGGCAAGGTCATACAATTTAATTGGATAGAGACTTTGGCTCGGCCCTCTTCCTGTAAAGTTCGGCTGAGTGCTTCCGCCGCGAGGGTGCTGATGGCTGCTGCTGGTATGAGCGAATAAGCCGAATCGTAGTGCATGGTACCGGTGTGTGGAAAATCATCAAGGCGGAGGGTCATGGAACGCACGAGCACTGCCACCGCACCGTATTTAGCGGCCCGAGACGCGCCTCCCACGCGCTGATCCACGCAGCCGCCATAGGCTTCAAAAGTGCGGATTCTCGTGGCGTCCATCGGACGATTGTAAAAGGCGATTTTGCCTTTGAGTTTTCCGGCTGCACCAAGTTGGTCGAGTTCTTCCCAGGAGTCTACTTCCACCACTTCTGCTTGCACTGTGCCGCCTATGGAGCCACCCAGCGCGAGTGCAGCCAATGGGAAGTTACCATTCTTTTTCGAGCCAACCACGCGCACTTGTTCTGCTGCACCACGCACCCAATGCGGCACCATACAAGGTTGAAGCCACACAGAATCCAGACCCACGGTGTCGAGCATGCTTTTGGTCCAATTTACGGCTTTTGCTGCGCTGGGGCTTCCGCTGAGCCGATGACCAATTTGGAGACTTAGATGCTCAAGCCAGGGGTAACAGCGACTGTCCGTCAGGCTCTGGTCGTAGATTTGGTCAATAAATTTGGCATCGGCTTCGTGATCTTTGGTTTGTGCAGATGTGCTGGGGCTTAGTGTAAAAAAGAAATAAAGGGTAAAGAGGACATTCCCCCAGAAAAGGCATTTCGACACGCGATTTTTCATGTTGACAAAAAATAAAATTATGTTCTAAAATCCAAGGTTAAAACAGGGTTGTTTCGAAACCCTGTTTTGAAATTGTTTTATTTTACAAAATCATGCTTCAAGGCAGTTTTTAGTTTTTAGGAGTTTAGGGATTATGGCGAAAAAAAAATTAAAAAACATTTTTCCGCTTGTTGTAAAATTGACACAAAGTCGTTTTACCTTTGACATACGAAAGATCTTCAAAGAATAATTTGGTTTTATTTGGTTAGGGCTGAGGTAGTGCTGTGGTGGCACTGCCTCATTTTTTTTGTGCCCATATCAAGCGGATGGGCAAATATCGAAAAAAGAGGTGACATCTCCGACGAAGGAGGAGGTGTCACCTCTTTTTTCGAATACCACGTTCGTGCAAGTACACAAGCCTTGAAAATGCAGGTGAGATTCGGCCCAAGAAATTAGGGGTTATCCATTCATCGGGTGTCATCCCGAATGCAGTGAGGGAACTGCTCAAAAGCGGAGTGGGTGTTTCCATCCTTTGCTTAGGCAGTTCCCTCACTGCGTTCGGGATGACACTCGATGAATGAATAATGGGTTCCTTTTTCACTGCGGTAATTTGTGCAGGTGAAAATTGGCAACTTAATAAGCGATAAACCCGACAAATCTCATACATCTTGAAAACCCCTGGCTGCCGTCATACCACGCCATTTTTCAATCCCGATTCTCGGGATCGGCTTCCCTGCCCGGCGAGCCTTGGCAGGCTTCGCCGAAAGGTAAAAAAGAGTAAGAGGGTAAAAGAAAAAAAGGGTTACTTGTCCTGCGCCAAACGGAAACCACGACTGCTGTCCCTGAACCAAGGAATGACGTAGTCGCGCCACGACACGGAACAATTTCCATCGTTGCCGTAGTAGTACCAGGCCCCACCACGCAACACCCGGGAACTACCCTCTTTGGGGCCGCGGTAATCCTTTACCGGGCCAACAGGATAGGCTCCGTACCAGTCAAAGCACCATTCCCACACGTTGCCGCTCATGTCGTATAGGCCGAGGCCGTTTTTCTTTCTTTCTTTCACGGCATGGGCCCGGTTGCTGGAATTTTTAGTGTACCAACCCACTTCGCCCAAGTCATTGCTCCCCGCGTATGTAGTGGTGTCGCGCCCGGCATTGTTGGCGGCGTATTGCCACTCGGCCTCGGTGGGCAGGCGGTAACCATTGGCATCGGATATGGGTGTTACCGTCCATCGGTATTGATCATCGCTATTGAGATTGTTGTTATCCTTTAGTGCAGGTTCGATGCGGTAGGCAGCTCTAAGACCGCATCGTTCGCTGGCCCAATTGCAGTAGTCCACCGCGTCGTACCAGTTCACATACACCACCGGGAAATCGCCTTGTTCCCAGCCCCAACTTAGGTCGCCCGCTTTTTTCACCGTACTATCGGCGTACATGCGCTCGCTGATGTGCCGGCCTTTGGCAGTACAATAGAGGTTATACTGCCAAATAGTGGTTTCCGTGGTAGCAATTTTGTAGGGGGATACTTCTGCCGTGTAGGTTTTAGACATGGCATATTGGCCACCGGGTACGTCCACGAATTCGCCGTAGTATTGGCGGTGAATTTCAGCGTAGCGAACAGGATCGAGGCTTTTGAGCATTTCGCTCAATCGGGCGCGGATGCCTGGGTCTGGCTTTGTCGTCCAGGGCAAGTCCCGGAGAGCGGGTAAGGGTTTGTCGAGCAGCAGAGAAGCGGCGGCTATTTCTGTTCGGGCCTTGGTAGACTGATCGGTTTCCACATAGAAAAAAGCGGTTTCCATGATGGCTTGGGCTACCAAGGGACGCAGTGGGCCGAGCAGTAGGCTATGTTCCCGGCCAGCCAGCAATAGCCGCGCATTTTCCAGGGTGCTCGATGCTGCGAGGTAGTTCAGGGATTTGACCTGCTGTTGGGCATTGTCGAGAATGAGATACACGACTTTTTCGCCGGCGCGTTCGGCCTCTTCGAGGTTTGTTTGGGCGAGGCGTTTTTGGGCTGCGGTGGCAGTTTGTGCAAGTTTTAGGTCTTTTTCGGCGTGTTCAATGCGTGTTTTTGCCACTTTTACAGAATCGAGCAAAATATCTGCCTGGGCTTGGGAGTGATTGGCATCCAGTTCTTTTTGGTCGGCCTTTTCTTTATTTTGCTGCGCCACTTGGGTCATTTTTTCCGCTCTATCCTGAGATTTGGAGGCTTCATAATTTTTCCAAAGAGCAAAAATTAACAAAGCCACTGCGCCAAGGCCAAGAAGGATATTTCTCCTTCGTGCTATATCAATTTTCCGCTGTTCCGCTTTTTGCCGCTCCGCCTCCAGCCGCAGCCGTTCCTCCTCTTCGCGCTGCCGCCGCACTTTGGCAGCCGCCGTAATGGGCGCGAGCAGGGTGTCGTGACTCAATTCGTAATTGTAGCCGCCCAGCGTATTGGGCTCGCGGCGGAGCAGGAAAGTACCTTCCAGGGCGCGGAGCAGATTGGTCGTAAGCCCTTGATTGCCAAATTGTTGCAGCAGCGCATCGCCGTCCACGCTGAGTCGGCGGCCTTCGCCCGTGGCAGGGTCGAGGCGAACGAGGCCGTCTTCTATCACGCGGCGGGCTACATCGCGTTCTTGCTCGGGGAGTTGGGTCAGTCGCCGCTCGTAGTATTGGCCAAACACCTCGCTGAAATCGGGCAGATCTTCTGGCATTACGTCGGGCAGTCCGTCGCCGTCGCGGTCGGACACCAGTCCGGCGGCCACTCTGCTTTCAATGCTGTCGCAAAGGATTTGGAGCTGAAAGGCTTCCACACCCGTCGCTTGTTGGGTAATGTTGGAGCGGCTTAGGTCAGAGAGGATTTGCTGGATTGCAGTGTCAGAATATGAGAAAGCCGGAGAGGTAAAATCCCCTTTCAAAGATGCTGGCCCCAATACGGCCTCGCGCGCCTGCTCGCGGCTGAGGGCGCGGAGTTCGTAGCGCTTGTGCAGGAGCGTGGGCAGATAGTCTTTCATCCGGTCGAGCTCGTGGAGGCGGTCGGAGCGCAAGGCAATGAGCAGACGGATGTCGGAGGCCGTGGCGAGCAGGCGGCGTTGCTCGCGGGGGAGTTCACGGGTGGCTTCGCGGAGGTTTTCGGGGAGTTCGTCGTTCAGGAGTTCAGCGAGTTGCTCGCGGAAGGCGCGTTGTTGTTCCGGAGGGTAGGAGAAAAATTCCTCGAATTGATCGAACACAAGCAGGTAGCCGCCACCGGTGGCAGTGCTTCGGTATTTTTTAAAATGCACCCAAAGCGAATCGGGCAGATCCTTGGCAAAGTCCATTTGGGGGTAGGGCAGGGCGCGTTTGGCCAGGGCCAGGCGCAGATTTTCCAGGGGCGGCAGGCTTTGCCCAACGATGTATTCGCCAAAACGCACCTCGATGGGCAGACATTCTGCGGCGAGGCGGGGCAGCACGCCAGCCTGCAAAATGGAGGATTTGCCGTAACCGCTTTTGCCAAAAAGGACGCAGGTTTTCTCCACGCGCATGAGGTCGCAGAGGTCGGCGATATCGCGGTCGCGGCCAAAGAAGAGGGCCTGTTCGTCGGCGGAGAAGGGTTTTACGCCTGGGTAACGGTTGATTTTCATGGTGCGGTTGGTGCTGAACTTTCCGATCCCGAAAAAATCGGGATCGGAAAGTTAGATTTTATAGCGACGAGACCAATAAGGTTTTAAAAAGCCTATGGTTATGTATATAAGTTGTCAATTTAGGGGCGTAGCCCCGACACCGTTTATAGCAAAATGGTGTGATAGTTCAAGAGCCGCGTTAGCGGCGGCACGATTATCGCCAATTTTTCGGCAAATGGTCGGTTTCCCGTGCCGGGGCTACGCCCCTCCATGTCTAATTGGTTGTATTTCTATAAACGGTGTCGGGGCTACGCCCCTAATTCTACTTGTGTACATTCCATAGGTTTCAAAAACCTTATAGGTCTTGATCTTCACAATTGCTTCGCGGCCTGCAATATCCTATCCGTCAACTGGTTGAATTGCAGGGCAATATCTCGTGTATCCAGTGTGCCTTTGTTTTTTTCACCAAGCCAAAGTTGGTATTGACTGCTGAGCAGGGTGGCGGTATCGGCCACCTCGCTTCCCTTTGCTGCGTCCTGAAGTCTGGCTATGGCTTTTTCCAGGTTGCCCTTTTGAAGGTAAGCCGTCACTTCGCTGCGGGCGGGTGCGCCGCCTTCATCCACGGGGCGCAACAAGCCTTCGGCAGCAAAAGCGGCGTGTACCCTCCGCAACACATCGGCTTCTTCGCCCAGGAATTTGATGCGAAACTGGCTGATTACGAAGGCTTCCGTATCTTTTTCTTTCGGCACGGGCGACTGGATGGCAAAGCGGCGGGCGGCGTTTTTTACATCCAGCAGTCGCAGCATCAGTTGGGTGTGCCAGCGATCAAACTGAAACCCGAGAAAAAGGTAGGAAGTGGTGTCTTTCAGCCGGGCGAGGAGTTTTTCAGGGAGTTTGGGGGCACCCAACATGCCTTCGAGCAGGCGATACAGGTCGTCGTAATCGAGCAGGAGGGTGCTGAGGCGATCCACCGAACCGCAGAGGTTGTAGTAGAGCGGGATGCGGTCGCGCAGGGCTTGTCCACCGGCCTCGCTGCCGTCGGGCACGTCGAGGTCTTCCTGTTTACGCGGGTCGAACCAGGCGAAACGATTGGGCAGTCCGTAGCGAAAACTAAGATCGCGCAGCCAGGTGTCGGGATTGACAGAAAGCACGAGCGAGAACGGCACTTCCACGATCTGGCGCAGCAAGTCCTCGGCGGGTCGCAGTGATTTGTAAAGGTGCTGCACCTCGTCCTGCATTTCAGGTTTGTCTTCGGGGTTTTTGAGTAGAAAAAAGCCATCGCGCTCGTAGAAAGCGGCTATTTGTTCGCCAAAACGCTCGAAGAGTTGGGCGCGAATGTAGGCCTGGATGCCTTGGCCATTTTCCGTGGTAAAAATTTCGGGGCCCAGGATGAGGGCACATCGGCCTGCTTTCACATCGTCTACCAGGCGTTGGAGTTCGCTGTCTTGCATGGAAATGGTGGTTGAGTTGCGGCCAAATGTCTAAAAAAGATGGAATATTTAAAAATTAGCGGCACGAAGTGGGCAAAGCTTGTTCTTTTGTGGTGATATTTTACCAAAAATATAATGCCACCGCTACGCGGTTCCAATCCCCAAAACGCCCTACATCGGGCTACCATAATGTCACCGCTACGCGGTTTTATTAACCCACACTGATACATTTAACCATGAGCAAAATCCGAGTAGATAAATGGCTTTGGAGCATACGAATCTTCAAAAGCCGGACGCTGGCCACTGATGCCTGCAAAGGTGGGAAAGTGAAGGTGGGGGGCGTTTCCGTGAAGCCCTCTTATCAAATTGCGGAAGGTGAAGTGGTGGTGGTAAAAAAGAACGGCTTCAATTTTGAATTCCGCGCTAAAACGCTGATAGAGAAGCGTGTAGGTGCTGCCATCGCCGTCACCTGCTACGAAGACGTGACACCCGAAACAGAAAAAACAAAATACGCCGAATGGTTTTTAAACGCCTCACCCACTGGCGAAAAACGCGAGCGCGGCACTGGCCGTCCTACCAAAAAGGAACGCCGTGAAATAGACGACCTCAAGGACGGAGATGTTTATGATTGGGGGGACGATGAGTGATTTTTGGACTTTGGACCATTGGACTTTGGACAGTGGGACTTTGGACAGTGGGACGGTGGACTATTGGATTAATTGGGATGCCATGTGAAATTCAGGGCTAAATCCGATGTCCCACTGTCAAAAGTCTCACTGTCCAAAGTCTCACTGTCCAAAGTCCTACAGTCCAATGTCCCACCGTC